>SMVA01187828.1_pt1 | contig 13008 bp, 12 predicted proteins | sample 2456451 | NCBI WGS metagenome assembly SMVA01 (sample SAMN11095933, study PRJNA526329) | marine sediment metagenome | biome: Marine sediment; feature: Surficial sediment; material: Deep marine sediment; isolation source: Hadal surficial sediment | place: Pacific Ocean | collected 2014-05 | depth...
ATCAAGTGAAATATATGCAGTTTGTAGTGGAATCAGGTAGAAAATAGTTACCCAAATTACGCTAGTATCTAGTAGCAATAGCAGTAAAATGAATATAGTTCGCAATAAGTAATTACAACAGGTGTTATAAAAGTGAATGATGTGGCAAAGAATTTGATCCTTTGGGTAGTTATCGCTGTCGTATTGTTGTCGATATTCCAGAATTTCGGTGATCGATCTCCGAGCGGCCAGAACCTGATTTATTCAGATTTCCTGACCCAGGTAAAACAGGGTCAAGTTCGAGAGGTTTTGATTGAAGGTCAGAATATAACCGGCAAGCTGATTTCTGGCACCTCGTTTGTTACCTATAGCCCCGAAACCAACAATTCCGCGTTAGTTGGCGACCTCGATCGTGCCAATGTTGCGATCATGGGAAAACCTCCTGAGCAGCCTTCATTTCTCGCGCATATTTTTGTCAGCTGGTTTCCGTTCATCGTATTAATCGGAATATGGATATTCTTTATGCGCCAAATGCAAGGTGGTGGTGGGCGTGGTGCGATGTCATTTGGTAAGAGTAAAGCGCGTTTACTGGGCGAGGATCAAATCAATGTCTCTTTTAACGATGTCGCGGGAATTGATGAAGCCAAGGAAGAAGTGGCCGAACTGGTTGAATTTTTACAGGAGCCAGCCAAATTCCAGAAACTCGGAGGCAAAATCCCCCAGGGTGTATTGATGGTGGGGGCACCGGGAACAGGTAAAACCTTATTAGCCCGGGCTATTGCAGGCGAGGCGAAGGTTCCATTTTTTACTATTTCAGGCTCTGATTTCGTAGAAATGTTCGTTGGTGTTGGCGCTTCACGTGTACGTGATATGTTTGAACAGGCCAAAAAGCATGCCCCCTGTATCATCTTCATCGACGAAATCGACGCGGTAGGCCGCCATCGCGGTGCCGGGCTTGGTGGGGGACACGATGAACGCGAACAAACACTGAATCAATTGTTGGTTGAAATGGACGGTTTCGAAGGTAACGAGGGTGTGATTGTGATCGCGGCAACCAATCGACCCGATGTGCTCGACCCTGCTTTATTGCGCCCGGGTCGATTTGACCGTCAAGTGGTTGTACCTTTACCCGATGTGCGCGGCCGAGCGCAGATATTGAAGGTTCACATGCGCAAAGTGCCTACGGCAGATGCGGTAGATAAGATGATAATCGCGCGGGGTACCCCAGGTTTCTCAGGCGCCGACCTCGCCAACCTGATCAATGAAGCGGCATTATTTGCTGCCAGAGGGAATAAAAAAGTGGTTTCAATGGCTGAATTTGAACGCGCCAAGGATAAGATCATGATGGGCGCTGAGCGCAGGTCGATGATCATGAAAGAAGAAGAGAAAAAACTCACGGCCTACCATGAAGCAGGACACGCAATCGTCGGAAGGTTAGTGCCTGAGCATGATCCAGTTTACAAGGTGAGTATTATTCCGCGAGGGAATACCCTGGGTGTGACCATGTTTCTGCCGGAAGACGACCGTTACAGCTTTAGTAAGAGGCTTCTGGAATGCCAGCTCTCCAGTCTATTTGGCGGTCGTATCGCCGAGGAAATAATTTTCGGTGCAGATGCGGTTACCACGGGTGCCTCCAACGATATCGAGCGAGCTACCAGTATCGCGCGCAATATGGTAACCCAGTGGGGTTTGTCTGATCGCATGGGCCCGTTATCCTATAGCGAAGACGAGGGCGAGATCTTTCTGGGTAAAACCATAGGGAGGCAGAAAACTGTTTCCGATGAAACAGCGCATGCGATCGATTCCGAAATCAGAACGATTATTGATCGAAATTATCAGCGCGCATTCGATTTGTTGAAAGCAAACGAAGACAAACTTCATCTGATGGCCGACGCGCTAATGAAGTACGAAACCATCGACTCAAGTCAGATCGATTCGATCATGGAAGGGAAGATACCCGGTCCACCAGCGGACTGGGGTGACGACGGAAAAGATTCGTCCGGCAAAGGAGATACTACTTCGAACGACTCTGAAACCGATGACGATACCGATATGCTGGATCCAGCCAAGCTGCATTAACAAAATCTGAGCTTGTTTATGGGCAAGCGGCAGCCAACCAACCAGGTCAGAGTGATGGGCGTAATTAATACTACGCCCGATTCATTTTCCGACGGTGGCAAATTTGATACGACTGAAAAAGCCTTACGGTACGCCATGCAATTGATCGACGACGGTGTCGATATTCTCGATATTGGCGGTGAGTCGACCAGGCCTGGATCCCAGAACGTCGATGCCAGTGAAGAACTGGCTCGGACTATCCCGTTGATCCAGGCGATTCGTAAAGAATCGGATGTTCAGATATCCATCGATACCAATAAACCCGTAGTGATGCAGCAGGCGGTCGCGGAGGGTGCTAACCTGATTAACAGTATCTGGGCCCTGCGCCAGGACGATGTCCTTGCAGTGGCGGCACAATCGGGGGCGGCCGTGTGTTTAATGCACATGCAAGGTACGCCAGAAACCATGCAGCAAAATCCCTGCTACGACGATGTAGTCTCGGAGGTCATAGAATATTTGCGACAACGAATCGAAGCTGCTGTTGAGGCCGGTATTGCAAGAGAAAATATAATTGTCGATCCTGGGTTTGGCTTTGGTAAAACTTTACAGCACAACTTGTTATTGCTTAAATCGCTGGCGCAATTGAAGGCCCTGGATGTTCCCCTGCTGGTCGGCCTGTCGAGAAAGAGTATGATTGGTACTATTCTCAACAAACCCGTCGACCAACGACTCTACGGTAGTATTTCCACCGCAGTGATAGCGGCGATGCAAGGAGCAGACATAATTCGGGTACACGATGTAGCACAAACTATTGACGCGCTAGCAATTGTCGATGCCGTCAATGGTGTACAAACGCAACAGCGAGAAATGCAATGAGTCGTCAATTCTTTGGAACCGATGGAATAAGAGGCAGGGTGGGAATACCACCGATGACGGTTGATTTTATCATGAAGCTCGGTTGGGCTGCGGGGAAAGTTCTTTCCCAACAGGGCCAGGGCAGCGTTGTAATAGGCAAAGATACCCGAATTTCTGGATATATGTTCGAATCTGCACTGGAGGCTGGCCTTGCCGCGGCTGGGCTCGATGTGGTGCTACTGGGGCCAATGCCAACACCAGCGATCGCCTATTTAGCCAGGGCACAACGTGCATCGGCGGGCATTGTCATTAGTGCGTCGCATAATCCTTACCACGACGATGGCATCAAATTTTTCAGTGGCGACGGGTTCAAATTATCTGACGAAACCGAGTTGGCAATCGAAGCTATGATCGACAAACCCTTAGTCATGGTTAAATCGGAAGCCCTCGGCAAGGCGACCCGTATGGATGATGCCAGAGGACGATATATCGAATTTTGTAAAAGTTCGATTCCGTTCAATACCACTTTACGAGGGATCAAGATGGTCGTGGACTGTGCGCACGGTGCCACATATCACATTGCACCCGTCGTATTCAGGGAGTTGGGAGCCGAGGTTATTGAGCTCGGCGTCAAGCCGAATGGATTAAATATCAATCAGGACGTTGGCGCGTTACACCCGGACAATATGCGTTCTGTCGTACTGGAAAAAAAGGCCGATATTGGCATAGCGTTTGATGGAGACGGTGATCGATTATTGATGATGGATTCCGAGGGTAATTTGATCGATGGTGATCAGCTTCTTTATATCATTGCAATGAGCAAACTAAAGGATCGTAGTATGGCGGGTGGCGTTGTTGGAACCTTGATGACCAATCTGGGCCTCGAGCACGCCTTTGAAAAATCGGGTATCCCTTTTGACAGGGCGAATGTAGGTGACCGTCATGTCCTGGGGAAACTGGTCGAACATGGCTGGCATCTGGGTGGCGAATCCTCCGGGCATATCATTTGTCTCGATAAAACCACGACTGGCGATGGAATTATAGCTGCCTTGCAGGTCCTGGACTGGCTGGTTGTGAATGACAGCAGCCTGGCGGATGCCTGTGGCGACATGAATCTCTATCCACAAACAATGATAAATGTACCGATCGACAAAGAAATCGATCTGCTATCGCAGTCCGATATACAGGACTTGTTAAAGGCGGCGGAATCCAAACTTGGCGACCGGGGTAGAGTATTGTTGCGTGCGTCGGGTACCGAACCATTAATCCGTGTGATGGTAGAGGGCGAAGATGAGGTTCTGGTAGATAAATTGGCTAGAGAACTAGCGGCCTGTGTTAGCGAATCGACAGCAGCCTAGTTAATAACCCCTAATTACGTGATTTTTATTAAATCGCGATTGATTTATTAAGCGTAGGTGGTTACCCTTTGCCGCCGTTTTAATCACAGATAAGTCACATATTTCACTTCGAAGGATTTCTGTAATGCGCACCACATTAATTGCTGGAAACTGGAAAATGAATGGCAGCTTGCAAAGCGTCATCGAACTGGTTGAGGCGATCAAGGCAGGTGATGTCAATAATGCCCAGCTTGCGGTTTGTCCGCCGGCGATTTATCTGATGAAAGTCGGTGGTATGCTGGAAGGCAGTCGTATCGCGTTGGGTGCGCAAAATGTCTGTGATCAGGAATCTGGTGCTTTTACCGGCGAAATCGCAGCATCGATGTTAAAGGAATGCGGTTGCCAATACGCTATTGTAGGGCATTCTGAAAGGCGGGCCCTGTACCAGGAGACCGATGAACTGGTTGCCAGACGTTTTGCAATGGCGTTGAGTTCGGGAATTACACCAATTTTATGTATTGGTGAATCACTCGACGAGCGAGAAAGCGGGGATACCGAAGTCGTCGTTTCTAGACAGCTTGATGCGGTGATAGAGTCCCAGGGGATCTCGGCTATCGCGCAATGCGTGATAGCTTATGAGCCAGTTTGGGCGATAGGTACAGGTAAAGTAGCTACACCCGAACAGGCACAGGCGGTACATCAGTATTTGCGGGATAAGTTAGCATCGCTGGATGCGTTGGTCGCTGAGCAGGTGCAAATTTTATATGGCGGTAGCATGAATGCGAGTAATGCAGGAGAGTTACTGTCTCAACCCGACATAGACGGCGGTTTGATTGGTGGCGCTTCACTAAAGGCGGCCGATTTTATCGCGATAGGTCAGTCCGTATAATCAGTCCGAACAGGAATAAAGATGGAAAATATAAACAGTATCTTATTAATTGCACAAGTTCTGCTGTCCATTACACTGATTGCACTAATTCTGATGCAGCATGGCAAGGGTGCCGATGCGGGTGCTGCATTTGGCAGTGGTTCTTCCGCCACGGTTTTTGGTGCCCGGGGATCGGGTAATTTTCTCAGCAAGACAACTGCGATCATCGCGACATTGTTTTTTATCGTTTGCCTGTCGCTCGCCTATTTGTCCGCCAATAGAAGTGGTCCCGACAGTGTGATGAAAAGTGTAACCACCCTGGAAAATGAAACACAACAGATAGATTCGGGTACTTCGGATTTGCCGCCTTTGGATGGATCTGGAGGAAGTTCTGGAAATTCCGATTTGCCACCTGCTAATTAACCCAGCAGAATCCTGACTATTATTGCCGATGTGGTGAAATTGGTAGACACGCTATCTTGAGGGGGTAGTGGCGAAAGCTGTGCCGGTTCGACTCCGGCCGTCGGCACCATACTTACGTCGTAATTTGTGATCGAATGTTTAAAAAAAACAGGGAGCAGTTGCGTGATAACAGGCGTACATGAGCAAGGATTATCTCTGAATAACTACTATCCTTGACACTATATATACACCACAATAGACTGGCTGCACATCGACAACAGGCGTATCTCAAGGGGCGCTAGGAATATCATGCTAGGTCATTACCTGCCGATACTTATTTTCATGTTCGTGACCGTGATAATGGGGTCGATGTTTATCATTCTAGGAAAAATTCTAGGACCTTCGCGTCCCGATGCCGAAAAAAATTCCCCCTACGAATGTGGCTTCGAAGCCTTCGAAGATAGCCGCATGAAATTCGATATTCGCTATTATCTGGTGGCTATATTGTTCATTATTTTCGATCTGGAAATAGCATTCCTGTTTCCCTGGGCTATCGTACTCGACCAAATAGGTACTTTTGGCCTGCTTGCAATGGCAATTTTCCTGGGGGTACTGGTCGTAGGCTTCATCTATGAATGGAAGAAAGGGGCACTCGAATGGGAATAGAAGGCAAGTTCGAACAGGGGTTTATGACCACTACTGCCGACAAGCTGATCAACTGGGCGCGTACCGGCTCGATGTGGCCGATGACATTTGGACTCGCCTGTTGTGCGGTCGAAATGATGCAGGCTGGTGCATCCCGATACGATCTCGATCGCTTTGGAATCATCTTTCGGGGGAGTCCACGGCAGGCGGACGTGATGATCGTCGCCGGTACTCTGGTGAATAAAATGGCGCCGGCGTTACGCAAGGTTTACGACCAGATGGCAGAGCCTCGGTGGGTTATCTCGATGGGATCCTGTGCCAATGGTGGCGGCTATTACCATTATTCCTATGCGGTGGTAAGAGGCTGTGATCGGGTGGTGCCGGTAGATATATACGTCCCGGGTTGCCCACCCACCGCTGAAGCACTCCTGTACGGAATAATTCAGTTGCAAAATAAAATAAAACGAACAAATACCATCGCTCGTTAAAATGTCGAATACTCAACAGCAGTTGGTTGATTTATTGCGCGGTGCTTTTGGGGATAAACTGACCTCGGTCAGCCTCAAATTTAACGAAGTGACTGTTGAGTTAAGCCCCGATAAACTAATCGATGTCACGACCGAGTTGCGTGACAGTGATGAATTTGCATTTCAACAATTGATCGATTTATGCGGGGTCGATTATTCGCAGTTTGGCCAGGTAGAGTGGCAGACCAACGATGCCAGCCGTGCAGGATTCAGTCGAGGAGTTGATCCTGCGACTTCGATGGGACGTCTGCAGTTCGGCGATGAGCTGGAGTCGGTCACTGCCGAGGGCAGGCGCTTCGCGGCAGTCTACCATTTGCTCTCGTATCGAAAAAATTGGCGTCTGCGCTTAAGAGTTTACGCGGCAGATGACGATTTCCCGGTGGTGCCAACCGTGACTAACGTATGGAATGTGGCCGACTGGTACGAGCGCGAAGCATTTGACCTGTTTGGCATCCACTTTTCAGGTCATCCCGATCTACGACGAATCCTCACTGATTATGGATTCGTCGGCCACCCGTTCCGAAAGGATTTTCCGCTCATCGGTCACGTCGAAATGCGTTACGACCCGGAAAAGGGGCGGGTAATTTACGAACCAGTGAGTATCGAACCCAGAGTACTGGTGCCAAAAGTAAAGCGAGACGACCACCGATATCTATCTGAGCAACAGGACGAGACCCAGGGCGATGCCTGAAATCAAAAACTACACGCTCAATTTTGGGCCGCAACACCCGGCAGCGCATGGTGTATTGCGACTGGTACTGGAAATGGATGGCGAGGTCATCGTGCGGGCCGACCCCCACATCGGCCTGCTGCATCGGGGTACCGAAAAACTGTGCGAATCAAAACCGTATAACCAGAATATAGGTTACATGGATAGACTCGACTATGTTTCGATGATGTGCAACGAGCATGCTTACGTGATGGCGATCGAAAAACTGCTCGGCCTGGAGATACCGGAACGCGCCAAATATATCCGCGTCATGTTCGATGAAATCACGCGTATTCTCAATCATTTGATGTGGATTGGAACTCATGCGCTCGACGTAGGTGCGATGACGATGTTTCTCTACGCGTTTCGCGAACGTGAGGATTTGATGGATTTATACGAGGCGGTATCTGGCGCGCGTATGCACGCGACCTATTATCGCCCGGGCGGTGTAACACGGGATCTACCCGATTCGATGCCCCAGTACCAGGAAAGTCGCTGGCGCAGTAAAAAAGAGGCGAAACGATTGAACCAGAATCGCCAGGGCAGCATGCTCGATTTTACCGAAGATTTTACGCGACGTTTTCCAACCTATGTCGACGAGTACGAAACATTATTGACCGATAACCGAATCTGGAAGCAACGTACCGTCGGTATCGGGGTGGTTTCCGCAGAACGTGCCCTCCAGCTGGGGTTCACCGGGCCAATGTTACGCGGCTCCGGGGTAGAATGGGATTTGCGCAAAAAACAACCCTACGAAGTTTACGACCAGATGGATTTCGATATACCAGTCGGTACCGAAGGAGACTGCTACGACCGCTATCTGGTACGTATTGAAGAAATGCGCCAGTCGAACCGAATTATCATACAGTGTATCGACTGGTTGCGAAAAAATCCGGGTATCGTGTTGACTGATAACCATAAGGTAGCAGCGCCCCGAAGAGAATTGCTCAAGGCCGATATGGAAGGATTAATCCATCACTTTAAGTTGTTTACCGAGGGATACACCCTGCCCGAAGGCGAAGTTTATACCAGCATAGAACATCCAAAAGGTGAATTCGGTATTTACCTGATTTCGGACGGCTGCAACAAACCTTACCGCCTCAAGATTCGCGCGCCTGGATTTGCCCATTTATCGTCTATTCACGAAATGGCACAAGGTCATATGCTCGCGGATGTGGTCGCGATTATCGGCACCCAGGACATCGTATTTGGCGAGATTGATAGATAATGGCAATCGAAACAAAATCCAACATCGATATTTTATCCAGCCATACCCGAAAAGAAATAGACCGTTGGGTCAGGCGATTTCCGTCAGATCAAAAACGTTCGGCCGTATTGTCTGCCTTAACTGCGGCGCAGCATCAGAATCAGGGGTACTTGACCACCGAACTGATGGATGCGGTGGCCGAATATCTGGGACTTGCCCCAATTCATGTGTACGAGGTAGCGTCGTTCTACTCGATGTACGAAACCAAACCGGTGGCGCGCAATCATGTCGCGATTTGCACCAATATTAGTTGCATGTTGATGGGTTCGGATCAAATAGTCGAACACGTAGAAAATAAACTGGGCATCAAGATTGGCGAAAGCACTACCGATGGCCGAATTTATCTGAAATGTGAGGAGGAATGCCTCGCCGCCTGCACCGGTGGGCCAATGATGCAGGTCAACCATGTTTATTATGAAAACCTGACCCCGGACAAGGTCGATGAAATATTGGATGGGCTGAATTAAGTATGGCTAACGAAGTTTGTTTTGCGACCCTGAAATACGACCAGCCCTGGAGTATGGAAAACTATTTGAAATCTGGTGGATATCAGGCGCTGAAAAAAATCCTGGATCAAAAAATGCCGCCCGAAGACGTGATCGAGGAAGTCAAAGCCTCGGGCTTGCGCGGTCGGGGAGGCGCTGGTTTTCCGACCGGTTTGAAATGGAGTTTTATGCCGCGAACTACACCGATACAAAAATACCTGGTGTGTAATTCGGACGAGTCTGAGCCTGGCACCTGCAAGGATCGCGATATTCTTCGTTTCAATCCACATGCGTTGATAGAGGGTATGATGATCGGTGGCTATTCGATTGGCGCGACTGTTGGTTACAACTATATGCGCGGCGAATTTATGGACGAACCGTGGATGCGCTTCGAAACGGCGGTCAAGGAAGCCTACGAAGCCGGTTATTTGGGCAAAAACATCCTCGGCAGTGGGGTTGATTTCGATTTGTATGGGACGCTAGGCGCGGGTGCCTATATTTGCGGTGAAGAAACCGCGCTGCTCGAGTCGCTCGAAGGTAAAAAGGGGCAACCACGCAATAAGCCCCCATTTCCAGCCAATTATGGACTCTACGGGAAACCGACAACAATCAATAACACCGAGTCTCTGGCTTCGATACCGGCGATCATGCGTAACGGAGCTCAATGGTTTGCTGACCTGGGGATCCCAAACAATGGCGGAGTGAAACTTTTTTCTGTCTCGGGCCACGTGAATAAGCCAGGCAATTTCGAAATCAATATGGGTACGCCGTTTAAGCAACTACTCGAAATGGCCGGTGGGGTAAAAGATGGACGAAAGCTCAAGGCAGTCATACCGGGTGGATCGTCGGTACCGGTGCTGCCAGGCGATACGATGATGGACTGCACCATGGATTACGATTCAATTGCAAAGGCGGGTTCGATGCTGGGGTCGGGAGCCGTAATCGTAATGGATGATACTACCGATATGGTGCTCACGTTGCGCCGAATCTCGCGATTCTATTTTTCCGAATCCTGTGGACAATGTACACCTTGTCGCGAGGGTACAGGCTGGTTATACCGCATGTTGAACCGCATTATAGACGGCAAAGGATACCCCGAAGACATCATCAGATTGGAGGATGTATCACACAAGATTGAAGGGCGCACTATTTGCGCGTTGGGTGATGCGGCCGCGATGCCGGTCTGGAGTTTTATCAAGCACTTCCGCCACGAATTTGAATACTACGTCGAGCACAAGCGCTCGATTATTGCTGCATAGGATAATTGTTTAATGAGCGACAGTATCACAGTCACGATCAATGGACAGGAGATTCAGGCTCAGCCAGGCCAACTGTTGATTGATGTTGCTGACGATCACGGCATTGAAATTCCCCGTTTTTGCTATCACAAGAAACTTTCTGTCGTAGCCAATTGTCGCATGTGCCTGGTCGAAATAGAGCGTGCGCCGAAACCAATGCCAGCCTGTGCCACCCAGGTAGCCGATGGTATGGTAGTCAATACACGTTCATCCATGGCGATAGCCGCACAAAAATCGACGATGGAATTTCTGCTCATCAATCATCCGCTCGATTGCCCAATTTGCGATCAGGGTGGGGAGTGTGAATTACAGGATGTGGCGATGGGATTTGGCGAGGGAATATCGCAATACTCAGAGCAAAAACGCGTGGTGATGGATAAAAATATCGGTCCGCTGATCGCAACCGATTTTACTCGTTGTATTCACTGTACCCGTTGCGTGCGTTTCGGCGACGAAATTGCCGGCCTTCCTGAATTAGGCCTCACCGGCCGCGGCGAAAACGTAGAAATTGGTACCTATATCGAGAAAGCTATTTCATCTGAAATGTCCGGTAACGTGATCGATATCTGTCCGGTCGGGGCGTTAACTGCAAAGCCCTCGCGATACACTGCGCGGCCCTGGGAATTGACTCAGCATCCGAGCGTGGCGGCGCACGATTGTATCGGTTCGAATATTTATATTCACACCCGCGGTAAGCGCGTGATTCGAGTCGTGCCGCGTGAAAACGAATCGATTAACGAAACCTGGATTTCTGACCGGGATCGTTTTAGCTACACTGCTATCAATCATGAATCCCGTATAGAGTCACCGATGATACGGGTTAAAGGAAAGCTCGAGGCGATTGACTGGGAAACCGCAATCAATAGCGCAGTGAAAAAGCTATCCGCTGTGGCTAAAAAAGACGCTAACCAAATGGCCGCATTGATTAGCCCCCAGGCGACGCTGGAAGAGCACTTTCTGATGCAAAAGTTAATGCGTGGACTGGGGTCTAATAATATTGATCATCGCCTCAACCAGGTGGATTTTTCCAAACAGCGGCAATCTGCGGTGATGCCGTGGCTAGGCCGATCGCTGGAGTCAGTTGAGTCGCTAGATGCCTGTTTGGTCGTGGCCGGTAATTTGCGCCTGGAACAACCGATTTTATCGCACAGAATTCGTAAGGCCGTGATTCATAATGGTGCAAAGGTATCGTCCCTTTGCCATATAGGTGGCCAATCAAATTATCCGGTTCACGAAGAATTAATCGGCTCAGCCGAGCAATTGCTTAGCGACCTGGGTGGCGTGGCGGTAGCCCTGGCAGAATTAACGAGTGCCGATTTAACCAGCCATCTGTCTAAATTGCTCGATGGCACCAGCCCTCGAAAGGAACATATCTCTATCGCGAAATCACTCTCGGCCGGGAAAAACTCGGCCACGATAGTCGGTATCCAGGCTTTGAACAGTCCTTATCTATCGCTGATACAGGAATTTTGTGAAATGATTGCGAGCCTGAGTAATTCCACCCTGGGCTATTTGTCCCCTTCGGCGAATAGTGCAGGGGCTTGCCTCGCAGGCAGCTTGCCACACCGACAGGTGGCAGGCAGGCCGGTGGCTAATGCGGGTCAAAATACAGCTCAAATGATGGATTCGAAACATGATGTGCTTATGAGCTTTGGTTTTAATCCGACTCTAGATATTCACAATGGCTTGCAATACCAGCAGTTGGTGAAAAATAATGAGTATGTTATCGCAATAAATACCTATCACAATCAATTCATAGAGGACAAGGCCGACCTGGTGTTACCGCTCGCAGGGTTTGCCGAAACATCAGGAACATTCGTCAATGTAGAGGGACTGTGGCAGAGTTTTAATGTCTGTGTTAAAGCGTCAGGTGAGAGTCGCCAGGGATGGAAAATATTGACTGCACTCGGACAGTTATTGCTACCCGATGAATTCGACTATGCCGACTCGGTTACTGTGAGAAATGAATTGAAGGAAATATGCCGGGATCTCGAGTTAAATAACCTGTGCGGTGTTCGCTCATCGGTGGTGAAGTTACCCGTCAAGTCGAGATCGATTCAGAAAATTAGTGTGGCTCCGGTCTACGCGAGTGACGATCTGGCAAGATTATCTACGCCATTGCAGGCTACCCCGACGATGAAACTGCAAAGTACTTTGGTAATGAACCGGGTGCAGGCCGAAAAACTCGACCTAGCCGATGCCGAACAGGTACAGATCAGGCAAAAGCTAGGAACCGCAGTATTGACTTTACGACTCAGCGACGACATACCAGCAGGCTGCGTTTACACGCCGAGCGGTATCGAAGCGGTAAAAAATCTGGCTAACGCCTACGGCGCGGTCGAACTGGAGATAGTATCGTGAGCGAGTTTTTCAACTCGACCTTTCAGTTCCTGCCCGAGCCCGTTCAGTATACGGTTTATACCTTATTCAAGGTCGTAGTAATTTTAGTACCGCTGTTCGTCGTAGTCGCTTATTACACCTACGCGGAGCGTAAAGTGATTGGTTACATGCAAATGCGTAGGGGCCCCAATCGGGTCGGACCCTTGGGCCTGTTGCAGCCGTTTGCCGATATGTTCAA
>SMVA01436731.1_pt1 | contig 13008 bp, 10 predicted proteins | sample 2456451 | NCBI WGS metagenome assembly SMVA01 (sample SAMN11095933, study PRJNA526329) | marine sediment metagenome | biome: Marine sediment; feature: Surficial sediment; material: Deep marine sediment; isolation source: Hadal surficial sediment | place: Pacific Ocean | collected 2014-05 | depth...
CCGCACAGTTACCCTGGATATCCGGCCCCCCGAAGATATGTCCCTGGAATACGCCATGCGCACAATCAGGGAGAAGGTAGAGCCTGAGCTTCTCCAAGCCCTGCCCGCCGATGGCAGCATTCTCTACGGCGGTAGCGCCAACGCACTGAGCCGGGCGATCAAAACCATGGGGGGCAATTTCGCAGTCGCCATAGCGGTCCTGTTCTTGCTCATGGCCGCCCTGTTTCGATCAGTCAGGGACAGCCTGCTGGTCGTGCTGGCCATGCCACTGGCGATGGTCGGTGGCGTTGTCGCCCTGCGTCTGTTGAATCTCTTCAGCTTCCAGCCCCTGGATTTGCTCACCATGATCGGGTTTGTGATCCTGCTGGGGCTGGTGGTGAACAACGCAATCCTGCTGGTACACCAGACCCGCAGCGCCGAGCATGCTGGCAGCACACGTGAGCAGGCGGTGGAACAAGCCCTGCTGATACGACTGCGGCCGATTTTCATGAGCACGCTTACCAGCATATTTGGCATGATGCCGCTGCTACTCATGCCCGGAACCGGCAGCGTGATCTACCGCGGTCTGGCCGCTGTAATTGTTGGCGGCATGTGTGTCAGCACAATTTTTACCTTGCTACTGCTGCCCTGTTTCCTGCGCATGGGCGAGAGACGGGCTTTGACCGCTAACAGCAAGGCAGACCAGACCCGTTTCCAACCACTAACGAATACTGCTTGAGAGGAATACAGAGCGATGAAAACCTGTGCAATTACCGCAACTATTCTATTCTGGTCCGCCACGGCTCTGTTCTGGCCCGCCACGGCCTTGTCCCAACCGGCGATCACCGTCGAAACTGACCGGGTAACAAGCGAGTATGTCGCCGCCAGCACATCGGTGTCCGGTGTGGTGGTCAGCCGTGAAGATGCCGCTATCGCCTCAGAGCTGAACGGCAAGCTGACCTGGATAACCGAGGTCGGAGACCGGGTGTTTGTCGGTGAACCACTGGCGGTGGTGGATGATCGCCTGATGATTCTGGAGAAGCGCAACCGGGAGGCTGAAGTGCTGCGGTTGCAAGCCAACCTTGACTGGTTCAGCCGGCAGACCAAACGACTCAATGAACTCGCCGTCAAGAATAATACAGCGCACTCGGAGCTGGACGAAGTGCAGTCCCGGTACGCGATGCTGCAACAGGAGCTTGCCCAGGCCGAGGTCAATCTGGAGCGCGCGATCTATTATCTCGAACGCACCATAATCCGTGCACCCTTTGCCGGCATTGTCGTTTCCAGAGATGCCTCTGTAGGCGAATACACAGTGACTGGCCGTCCCTTATTGCGCCTGGTGAACACCGCTACGGCGGAAATCAGCGTCACCGCCCCGCTGCGACTGGCGCGGTTCGTAAAGCCCGGTGACACCGTTACCGTGGGCAATCGGGACTCGGAGGGTAGCGCTATCGTGCGCAGCCTGATACCCGTGGGTGACAGCCGATCACATATGATGGAACTGCGGGTGTCGCCACTGGTGAACGAGTGGTTTATCGGCGAAGCCGTTACCGTTACCCTGCCCGCCAGCTCACGGAGCCTGTTAACTACCATCGCCAGGGATGCAGTGGTATTACGCAACCACAGCAATTACGTCTACGTTGTTGAAGATGACAGCACCGCACGCCGGGTAACGGTGGAGTTGGGTTCGGGGCTGGGCGAACGAATTGCCGTAACCGGCAACCTCAGCGCGGGCGATGAAGTGGTTATCCGCGGCGCAGAACGCCTCCGGGATGGACAGCAGGTGGAACGAATTGATCGGCGCGTCTCCATGCGCTAGCTATGTACGCGAAGCTTCCCCGCGCCCCCTGGCAGGGGCAGTAGCTCTCCTATCTCAGCTGCGTAGCCACAGCCCGCCTTCCCCAGCGCCTTGACAAGGGCACTCACCTTGCCGGGTTCAACCGCCAACAATAGTCCACCGCTGGTTTGCGGATCAAACAGGGTTTGGAGAGAGTCCTCACTACCGGTGCACTCATTCTCCAGCTCCCCCACCACCGCTTCACGGTTACCCGGCTCCAGCGTGCTGGCGTAACCGCTTGAAAATAATTCCCTGACGCCCGGCAGCAGGGGTACGGATGAGAGTTGCAGTCGGGCTTGCAGGGATTGTCCCTGCAGCATTTCCAGCAAATGCCCCGCCAGGCCGAAGCCGGTTATGTCGGTGCAAGCGCGGACCCCAAATTGCCCGGCAATTTCAGCGGCAGCAGCATTGCCCATCAACATGGAGGTCACCGCGTTACCGATCCAGCGACCGTCTGCACCGCCCTGCATAAGGGCGGCGAACAGCACGCCGGTACCCAGGGGCCTGGTCAGCACCAGCCGGTCGCCAGCCTTTACCGCGGTCTTGTGGAGGAGCCGCTCGCGCTCCAACTCGCCATTAACGGTGAACCCGATTGCGAGTTCCGGTCCCTCGAGGCTGTGCCCGCCGATCAATTGGCAGTCTACCCGCTCCATTTCGGTCAATGCTCCGTGCATCAGCAATGCCAGGTCCCGCCTCTGTAGCTGCTCAGAGGCGTAGGGAATCGTGATGTGAGCCAGGCAGGAATGCGGACGAGCGCCCATGGCATGAATATCACTGAGCGCATGCAGGGCAGCCACCCGCCCCATGATCCAGGGGTCGTCGATAAGCTGACGCAGGCTGTCTACACTCTGGATCAGCGCCTTGCCCGGTTGCTGGTCCAGAATCGCCGCATCATCGTTGAATCGTGAGCTATCAACCACAGTGGGAAAAGCCTGGGCCATATCGGCCAATACTTCACGCAACATCCCGGCGGGCAGTTTAGCGCCGCAACCCCCGCAGTGCATAACATCTCCAGCATTCCCGTCCGACTGACTCATGGTCACTGGTAATTCACTGAAGCGCGCCATGAACCTCCGGTCAATACTGTCCTTCCAGCGCCAGACCCAGGCGCCGCTGGCCCAGAGAAGTCCCTTGTCTGCCACTGCCCGTTGATCGCCCAGGGACAGCAGGGACAGGAATCGTCTCTGCGGACGATATCGGCGCAGCGCCTCGCCGGTTGCCATCGCCCGCAGGTTGTCCGCCAGTATTGGCGCCTGGCGCACGGCGTAGACCCCCGCCTTTGGCCGTGGATGATTCACCTGTGTCGCCACGTCACCAGCGGCGAAAATATTTTTCTGTTCCAGCACCTGCAGGGTGTCCTCAACCTTCAGGAAGCCCTGCTCATCGCAGCACAGGCCCGCCTCTCGCAGCCAGGTGGGAGCAGCGGCAGCCGTACACCAGACCACCTCTGCGTAGGCGATACTCTCACCGCTCTCTGTCAGTAGTCGGCTGGCTTCTACACGGGCAATCCGGGTGTTCTCGATAACATCTATACCCCGCTTGCCCAGGGACCGGCGCGCGGCACTGATCGCACCCTTGTTATAGCCCTGCAACAAGCCGCCGCCACAAACCAGGCGTATTTTCACCGCGTCCGCGGCCAGCCGGTGGCCCATGGCCAGGGCCAACTCGACGCTGCCGGCACCGCCTCCCACCAGCACAATGTCCGCTGCTACGCCGGCGACTGTGGCGCGTACTTGTTGTTCCAGCTGGCACCAGCGCTGGTGAAAGCCAGCCACCGGTTTTACCGGGGTGGTGTACTCTGCGGCCCCGGGAACCGAATCGATATCAGGCTGTGAGCCGACATTGATGGAGAGGATGTCGTAGCCCAGCGGCGGCCGGTCTTTCAGTAAAATACGCTGTGTCAGCGGCTCCAGCCCCACCACTTCCGCGCACAGGAAGCGCACCCCCAGTGCGACGCAAAACCGTTGCAGGTCGATGTGGGATTCTTCGAAGCTGTAGTGACCCGCCACCAGTCCCGGCAACATGCCCGAGTAGGGAGTATGGCTAACGCTGCTAATCAGCGTAAGACGGGTAGCCGCGGGTGGATTCATTGCCAGTTGCCGCAGGGCCAGTGCGTGGGAGTGGCCGCCGCCCACAAAAACCAGGTCCAGCTTTGGTGCGGCGATATTCACCCGCTACTGCCAATTGACTCACCGGCGAGAGCGATGATCTCGGCACGATTACCCCGCGCCAGCACCCTGCCCTCCCGTTTGTCCATTTGGTATGCATACATGGGATCATAATAATCCAGCAACAAGGTTTCTATCCATTGCCGGTGCTGGCTTTCGTCGCCCCCGCGTAGCTGGTGATCAAATGCTGCGGTCATCTGCTTTTCTATGGTGGCGTAACTCTCGCCTCCCAGGCGCTTCTTTATCCTGGCCAGGCCTTCCAACAAGTGCTGCCGATGTCGGCCCACACTTTCATCACCCCAGCTACGGTGGTATCGCTCGCCAAGATCACCTACATAGTCTTCCAGGATCACCTGTACTCGCTGCTCCAAGGGCTCATCGACTACCAGCAGGGGAGAGGCCTGCATTTTTTCACACAGACTGTCTGGCAAATTGACTCGCCCGATCAGCCTGCCCTCATCCTCCAGGAAGACAGCGGACTCAGCCGCCGCCATCAACCGCAACAGATCGATGCTGAGACTGTTTTCAAAGTCAATCTGGCTGGGCTGGGGATCCAGCAGGCGACCAAAAGAAGAGCCCCGGTGTTTGGCCAGGCCTTCCAGATCGACCGCGCGTTCAATGACCTCAATCACCCGGGTTTTTCCGGTACCTGTTTTGCCTGCGATCAAGACAAACCGGGCCAGCGCAATTGACGACTCCAGCTGGTCAATCAGGAAACGGCGCATGGCCTTGTAGCCACCGAGTATCAGGGGATATTCACAGCCTGCATCGCGCATCCATAGCTGGCTGGTCTGCGAACGCAGGCCGCCGCGAAAGCAGTACAGGTAACCCTCCGGGTGCTGTTTCGCAAAGTTGCACCAGTCTCGGATACGAGCCTCTTTCACAGCACCACAAACAAGCTCATTGCCCAGTTCAATCGCGGCGGATTGACCGGCCTGCTGGTATCGAATCCCCACCTGCTCTCTTTCCGCATCACTCATCAAGGGCAGGTTAATGGCAGCGGGGAATGCGCCCCGGGTAAATTCAACCGGCGCCCGGGTGTCAAACAGGGGTATCCCCCGCAAGAATATTTTTCGATAATCGTTGGTATCCGCGCGCATCAATTTGTCCTGTTACTCAGTAGCTTCTCCACCGAATAGGTTGATAATGCGATCCTGCAGCTCGGAAACCGTGTCTGACATAAGTGCGAAATCCGCATCCATCCGTGCCAGTTCGTCCGCCTCTGGCAAGTCGTCGTTCTCTGCGACCAATTCATCAGAAAAGCGTAAGCGCCGCAGGCACAGGTCCTCGCCCAGTATCAGGTTGAGCTTCTCCTGCCATTGCAGGGCCAATCGCACGATCTGTTTACCCGCCTGCAAATGAATATCTACCTCTTCACCCGAAAGCTCGATACCGCGACACCTGACCACGCCGCCTTCCTCACCCGGGTCCTTCATATCGCAGTCGTGCAGCAGGCTGAAATCCTCCGGCAGATTGCGCTGCAACACCCAGGACGACATGGCGGCCGCAGGGGACTGATTGACCCTCGGCAGCAGCAGCGGGAACGAACCCGTACATTCCCGGAGCAGGTTGATCAATTCTTCTGCACGAGCGGCGCTGGCACTGTTGACGAACATCCAGTTGGTTCGAGTATCGATGTAAGCATGGATTTTACTCATCCGGCTGAATGCCCGCGGCAGGCAATCCTGAACGATTTCCTCCTTGAGGTTCAGTCGCTCCCTACGGTACACCTTGCGGGCCTCTTCCCGCTCAATTTCAGCCACTTTTTCAGCCAACTGTTCGCGTACAACGCTGGCCGGCAACAACTTCTCCTCGCGACGCATACAGATCAGGTAGCGCCCGGCAGCCGCATGCACCAGCATCTCGGTATTTTCACCCAGGGCCGGCGTCCAGCCCATCGCCAGGGGCTGCGACTTGCCGCAAGGCTGGAATATGGACTTCTGCATTTGCGTCTGCAGTTGCTCCGGGCTGAGTTGGAAGGGGCTGGTCAGCCGGTAAGCTCTTACATTTTTAAACCACATACTTGGATCACTGCTTAATCTTGGACTGAGGGACGGGGATTGTACCCAAGGCGGGTGCCCGCAAGAAACAGAAATCGGTCCGGCGTACAAATTGTTAACCCCATTGGCCCCAACCGGTCTTGTTGTGTAGCCCGGAAACCGCTTTAATTTGCCGCTCCCCTTTAATAAGGAGGCCTGACCATGTCAGCCAAAACCTCACCGACCCAACCGCGGCGCCTCAGCGAAATCACCGATTGGCATCGGGAAACCGACATCGCCATCATTGGATTTGGCGGCGCCGGGGGCTGCGCGGCGCTGGAGGCCGCCGATGCCGGCGCTGAAGTCGTCATTTTTGAGTTGGCAAGTGCCAGCGGGGGCTCCACCGCGCTCTCCAGTGCGGAAATCTACATGGGCGGTAACGGCGGCACCCGCGTCCAGCGGGCTTGCGGATTCGAAGACAGTACCGAAGACATGTTTAGCTACATGATGATGGCGGCAGGACCCCAGGCCGATGAGGCGAAAATTCGCAACTACTGCGACAACAGCAAGGCTCACTTCGAATGGCTGCTGGAGCTGGGTGTACCCTTCAAGGACAGTTTCCACGAGACACGCGCCATCATGTGCCTGACTGACGATGGCCTGCTCTATACCGGCAACGAAAAAGCCTACCCCTTCAGCGAGCAGGCGAAACCTGCCCCGCGTGGCCACAACCTCTACGTGGAAGGGGACAATGGTGGCCCGATGTTCATGAAAATTGTCACCGAGAACGTTGAGAAGCGATCCAACATACGTGTTGAGTACGAGACCCGGGCCCTTACCCTGATCGCCGATGAGCACAACCAGATTCACGGTGTGGTGATTCGCAAGGACCGGCAAGAGATTAATGTCCGCGCCCGCAAGGGGGTCATACTCTGCGCCGGTGGCTTTGTCATGAACCAGGAGATGGTCGCCAGGTATGCGCCAAAATTGTCCTTTGGCACCGAGCCAATCGGCAATCCGGGAGACACCGGCTCGGGCATTCTCATGGGGATGGGCGTTGGCGCGGCGGCCATCAACATGCATGAGGGCTTCATCAGCGTGCCCTACTACCCGCCAGAATCTATAACCCGGGGTATTCTGGTCAACGACAAAGGACAGCGGCTGATCAATGAGGATGTCTACCACGCACGGCTGGGTAACGCCATTCTCAGCGACAACTCGGAGCGCCATTTCTTCATTGTTACCGTCGACCAGTACGGTGATTACGAATCAATGAATTTTATGGGGGCGCAGGTGGTGGGTACAGGCGAAACCGCTGCCGAACTGGAGGAGGAACTGCAACTTCCGCGGGGCACGCTGGAGTCGACCCTGGAACTCTATAATCGCTATGCCGCCGACGGCCAGGACCCACTGTTCCACAAGGCGGAGCAGTGGCTGGAGCCACTGGAGGGCCCACTGGTGGCACTGGATGTCACCCCGGGTCGTGGCGCATTCTGGCCCTATTTCACGCTGGGGGGACTTGATACACTGCCAACCGGGGAGGTCGTTACCGCTGACCAACAACTGATACCCGGCCTCTACGCTGCGGGGCGCACCGCCTGTGGCGTGGTGCGTCGCGCTGAAGGCTACTCCAGTGGCATGTCTGTAGGCGATGCAACTTACTCCGGGCGTCTGGCCGGCAAGGCCGCAGCCAACCGGGATAACTGAGCACGGGAAGGGCATATGGAATACCTGCACACCATGGTTCGGGCCAGTGATCTGGAAGCCAGCCTTGATTTTTACTGCAACAAGCTGGGCCTGGTCGAGGTCAATAGGTATGACAGCGAGGCCGGGCGCTTCACCCTGGTTTTCCTGGCCGCACCGGGAGATCTTGAGGACGCGCAGGCAGACAACAAGCCCTGCGTCGAGATCACCTACAACTGGGATTCCCAGGATTACGACGGGGGCCGCAACTTTGGCCACCTGGCCTACCGTGTCGAAGATATCTACGCCAGTTGCCAGCGGCTCATGGACCTGGGCGTAACGATCAACCGACCGCCGCGGGATGGCCATATGGCCTTTGTCCGCTCGCCGGATGGCATCTCCATCGAGCTGCTACAAGCGGGCGAATCCCTGCCACCCCGGGAGCCCTGGGCCTCGATGGAAAACACCGGCGAGTGGTAGTCAGTCCTCGGCTATCCCTATGCCCCCGCTTCACGCCGCCAAACACCGACCGCCTGGCGCCAGAACCTGGCCAGCACGGAGCGCGTATCAGCTTCGAGTAGCAGCTGCCCTCGCAACACCCGATCTCGACCGGGATTGTCTGCTTCCAGCCGAATCCGGTAGGTGGCACGCTGGGGCTTGAGGACACCGTCCTCACCATCACGCAGGTCCAACTGGCCGCCGTACATGGACGCCACGTACAGGTTCTCCAGTACCTCCAGCGCGAAGCCTTCTATCTCTACCAGTCGCACATTGAATGGCTCCCTGCTGCCTCCCTCTGGATAAAACCTTCCCACCGTCGTCATTGATCAAGGTCGGCAGCTTCTCTCCCTTCTCGACCCAGCCGCCCGCGCGCGTCGGGTTGTGTATCGGTAATCAACCCATCGAAGGGTGCCACAAGGTTGGCATCGGCGAGTCGCATGCGGATATCCGTTTTCTTCTTCAGACCTTCTCTCTCATTTGCCACCAGGGTATAAATTCCCGCCCAGGGGAATGACGAGCAAGCGAATCGCCTGGACAACGGCCAGTACCACCCCCGGTGCCTTGAAAAGGAATGTATTTTTCCAGGTGTACTGCAGACACAAAAACCCACCTGGTGAAACACCGGGTGCGTCTACCTGCTTCGACCCCAGCAGTGTATTCTCTCCACCCCGCTATAACAGGCGTAAACGTGATGTTTTCGGGCCTTTGGCCCACTATCATGGTCGAGTCAGTGACGAACCTCACAAACATGCAACGGTATCACTACGGAATCTGTAGTAGCCGTTTGACCCCATTTGAGCAAGTACCCCGGAGATGGTGAAGCCCCCGCCGATATTCGCATGAGACCTGCCATGGATTAGTGTGCTATACAGAGAAAATCCTATTGCAGATATGGTTATAAAAAGATGTTAGATATCCGTCCCGTGGCGGGTGCGCTGGGTGCAGAAATCAGCGGCGTCAACCTTAGCGAACCGATTACAGATAGCCTCTACGGCGCCATCCGCGAGGCACTGGTCAAATACCAGGTCATCTTCTTCCGCGAGCAGCCGATTGAGCCCTGTCACCAAAAGGCCCTGGCGGACTGCTTCGGCCCCCTGCAGACCCACCCCGCCTACAGTACCGTTGAGGGTTTCCCCGAGATCAGCATACTGGAGAGCACGCCCGAAGAGCCGACCAAGATCGAAAAATGGCACACTGACATGACCTTCAGGCCCCATCCTCCCATGGGCACGATGTTGCGCTCACGGATTATTCCCGAAAAAGGCGGAGACACGCTGTACGCCAGCATGACTGCCGCCTACGAGGCCCTGTCGGCACCCGTGCAGTCGCTGCTGGGAGAACTCAGCGCCATTCACGACTTTGCCCACGGATTTCGCGAGAGCCTGGCCGAGCCCGGTGGCAGGGAGCGGCTACAGCAGGTGCTGGAGGATAACCCGCCGGTGACACACCCGGTGATCCGAACCCATCCCGAGACCGGGCAGAAACTTATCTTCGTCAACGAGCTTTTCACCACGCACATTGTTGGCTTGTCGGGCTCAGAAAGTGAATACTTACTTTCGTTTTTATTCAACCATATCAAGACTCCTGAGTTCAGCTGCCGCTTTCAGTGGAGCCCGAATGCGATTGCGTTCTGGGATAATCGCAGCACCCAACACAAGCCGGTTAATGACTATTTTCCCGCCCATCGCCGAATGGAACGCATTACCATAGACGGAGATCGACCCTACTAGGAGTCCGCTGATGCTGGGCAGCAGCCTGACCACTCGCCTTGCGACTATGCTAACCCTCTGTATTGCGCTGACACTGACGGCAATCAATACCGTTGACTACCAGGTCTCCAAACGGCGCATACTCAAGGATGTCGAGGCATCGGCGGAAACCACAGTGGCCCGGGCGGCACGCGATATCGAGGTGCGCCTGGCCAGCCTTGAGGAATCCACCGAATTACTCGCCGAAGTACTCTCCCAAACGCCCTACACCGAGTCGCAACTGGTGGCGCTGCTGCGGGACGTTGTCGATGATCGTGAAGACCTGTTTGGAGCAGCACTGGCCCTTGAACCACGCTGGACCGAGAATCCGCAGCGCGGTTTTGCCGCCTATTTTTACTACCATCAGGGGGAGGTTACCTATACCGATCTGACCGGTAGCTACGATTATGTGCTGCGTAACTGGTTTCGCGAGCCGGCCAGTAACGGCCAGTCCGGGTGGAGTGAGCCCTACTTCGACGAGGGTGGCGGCAATGTCTATATGGCCACCTACTCGGTACCTGTCTTTCGAACTATTGACGGCAAGAGAGAATTTTTCGGTGTGGTAACCGCCGATCTCACCCTCGATGAGTTGCAGTACTACCTGGATCGCATCGAGCTGGGCGAATCCGGCTTTGGCTTCCTGTTGAGCCGTAGCGGCAAGATTATGGCCACACAAAACCGGGACAACCTGCTACGGCCATTGCTGCAGGTCCTTCCCCCCGGGCAGGATGTTACACACTGGGCCGAAATGCTGACAGACGTTAGCGACGGGCAGAATGCCTCATCGCCGGTGCCCTGCGAGGACGCAACCGATCGCTGTATTGTCAAGCTTGCGCCGCTGTCCTCAACAGGCTGGCCGCTGGGCGTCTATTATTCCGAGCGGGAGATGCTCGCGCCGCTGCGGGAATACCTGGCAAAAACGGTCCTGTCGGAGGTCGTTACCCTCGCCCTGCTGATGATTGTTGTCATCTGGGTATCCCGTCGCATTACCAAACCACTGCGGGCATTGGCGATTGCCACTGTGGACATCTCCACGGGTAATTTTCATACCCCTCTGCCTGCGGCCGAGAGCAAGGATGAGCTGGGCCGGTTGGTACATGCTTTTTCGCTGATGCAGGACAATCTGCAGCGTTACATAACACAATTGGAGAAAGAAACCGCCTCGCGCAATCGGCTGGAAGGTGAGTTGGCGGCAGCGGCTGAAATCCAGATGTCGATGCTACCGGCAGGGGGTAAGGCCAGTGTCGAAGAACCCGCGTTTTCGCTCTGGGCTTCTTTGCGGCCGGCCAAGTCTGTCGGCGGCGACCTGTATGCGTTTCACCTCGAGGGTAGCCAGCGTTTATTCATCGCCGTGGGTGACGTGTCCGATAAGGGGGTACCCGCTGCCATCTTCATGGCCCGGGCCATGACCCTGCTGCAACAGTATGCACACGCCGGTCTCGACGCCGAGCTGATTCTGGCGCGGCTCAACGATGACCTGGTCGAGGGCAACGAAAACTGCATGTTCCTCACCCTGTTCGCGGGCTGGCTGGACCTTGAAACCCTGCAGCTGCACTTCGCCAGCGGCGGCCACACCCCCCCGAGTTTACGGCGAGGAGACACCTGCGAGTCGATTGAACAGCTCGACGGTCCGGCCCTGGGACTGGCGGAGAATCTGGAATTTCCCGTTAATGCCCTGCAACTGGAGCCCGGGGATTTGCTCGCCATCTTTACCGATGGCGTCGATGAGGCCTTCAACGCGGAGCGGGAGCAGTTTGGGATCGAGGCGATGAATGAGTTGCTCTTGCAGCACCGGCCCTTACCCGAGCTCGGCCAGGCAAGCTTCGATGCGGTCGACCACCATGCGGGCAGTACCCCGCAATCCGACGATATCACAGTGATGCTACTGGAATTGCCCGCATCGAGGCGCTGCGAGGAAACCCGGCAAATCCGCTTGGGCAGTAATGAACAGACCGTTAATCGGCTGTTGAAATGGATGTCTGCGCTGCTGTCTCAATGGCAGCTGGACGCCGGTCTGCAAAGCGAAATGATCCTCGTCGCCGAGGAGGTCACCAGCAACATCATCAAGTACGGAGAGCTACCAGCTGAAACAGAAATCGAGCTGACCGTGGCCTTGTCGGAGAACAGCTTGAGTATGACTTTCAGCGACCCCGGCATAGCCTTCGATCCGCTGACCGAGGCCCGGAGATCAGCCCTGGGGGCAGACATCGATCATGCGGAAATCGGCGGGCTTGGTGTACACTTGCTGCAGGCGATGACGGATCAGCAGGAATACCGCCGCAGCGATGACCAGAACCACTTGCGCCTGGTCAAACAACTCTGAAAACAGCCCTGGAGAACCCATGGAACTCACCACCAATGTTGAAATTAATGAGCAAAAGTCCGTCGCCAAGGTTTCACTCATAGGCGCCTTGAACACAGACACGGCACCCGCCTTCGAAGCGCGCCTGCAGGAAGTAGTCGCACAGGGTTTGCAGGTCACGATTCTGGACATGAAAGAGCTGGACTACATAAGCTCCGCCGGCTTACGCGTTATTTTCAAAGCCGCGAAGCAGGTAAAGGCCGCGGGGCACCGCCTGGCGGCAGCAAACCGCAGGCCACATATCGACAAGGTCTTTGAGATTCTCAAAGCCCTGCCCGACATGGCAGTCTTCGCCAACGACCAGGAAATGGATGAATACCTGGAATCCATGCAGGAGCAGGTCAAAAACAGCTAGGGTACTCCGTAGTTGCAAAGCAACGGAGGTAGTACTTTCTCCGGCCTCCCCCTGCTCGCTTTATGCTCCGAAACTACTACCTCCATTGCTTTGCCTGGGTATGTGCCACGGCCTCTGGAGCTTTGCCTGGAGTGTGTTGCAGGATTGCACATTGTAGAGCCGGATGGGCAGCCGGCTCGGCCACGGAACACCAAAAAATCAACGCTCTCGGGGACTGGCCATACGGAATAGCAATTCCTATGCTGACTGACGCAGGAACTCTACCACCCAACGTGCCACGCGCTCCCGGTCGAGGTCACGGGCAAGGGACTCCATTCCGGTATGGTAATTATCCTCGCCTATGGTTTCACGGCGCAGATTTAGCAGGTTTTCAGAATAGTCCTTCACAAATTCCGG
>SMVA01070735.1_pt1 | contig 13002 bp, 10 predicted proteins | sample 2456451 | NCBI WGS metagenome assembly SMVA01 (sample SAMN11095933, study PRJNA526329) | marine sediment metagenome | biome: Marine sediment; feature: Surficial sediment; material: Deep marine sediment; isolation source: Hadal surficial sediment | place: Pacific Ocean | collected 2014-05 | depth...
CTGTACCCACCAATCCCAGAGAAGGGAGTTGCAGCTGAATTGCACATGGGCGCACCTCGATTTCGAACTCAGGTCGTGAGTAGACCGAGAAAGCCTCTCGGTGACGGGAAATTCGAGCGAGTACGTCAATCTCCGGCAGCAAATGCGCAACCGTCTGCCCGGGCCTATGATCGGCAGCATTCTCGGACCATCTAGGGTCGCAATTGATTCCCAGACGATTCCTCGTACTCGGCATGCTGATCTTCGTGGGCGAGGTCATGTTCAGCCTGCCGTTTCACATCCCGAGGTACTTTCGAGCGACCGTCCTCGATGTCTTCGGGTTGTCGAACACGCAGCTTGGTGACGTGTTCGCCGTCTACGGAATCACGGCCACATCGGCTTATTTTCTCGGCGGTCCGCTGGCGGACCGATTCCCCGCGCGAAAGTTGATCGCGACCTCCCTGCTCGCTACTGGCGCCGGTGGGCTCTACCTCTCGACGATCCCCGGGCCGTTCGCTTTGGGGGTCCTATACGGCTACTGGGGATTGACCACGATCCTGCTGTTTTGGGCTGCGCTGATCCGCGCAACCCGCGAGTGGGGAGGTACATCCTCGCAGGGACGCGCGTTCGGTTTTCTCGAAGGGGGCCGAGGGTTGGTTTCAGCCTGCCTTGCGAGCCTCGCGGTGATTGTATTCGGCTGGTTGCTCCCAGCCGCGGCCGAGCACGTGACATCGGGCGAGCGTCTTGCGGCCTTGAAATCAGTGATTCATTTCTACACCGCGACGACCCTCACCGCCGCTTTTCTCTGTTGGGTCGCGATACCCGGCGAGGAAAGCCCACCACGCCGTTCTCGGCCCAAGATCTTCAAGGGGATGGGCGAAGTCCTACGAACGCGCAGCGTCTGGGCCCAGGCGATGATCGTACTTTGCGCCTACTGCGGTTACAGGGGCCTCGATAACTACTCGCTCTACGCCGTTCAGGTGCTCGATATGAGTGAACTCGACGGCGCGCGTTTCGCCGAAAAAGCAGCCTACATCCGGGTGATTGCACCGATTACGGCGGGATTAATTGCGGACCGCTTCAATGCGCGCCGGGTGATCGGGGGGCTCTTCGTCTCGATGACGATCAGCTACGGCGTGCTGTCGCAAATAGCACCGCCGTCCGATCTCGTGATCATCCTCTACGCAAATATCTTCATCAGCTACGTCGCTGTGTTTGGCTTGCGCGGTGTCTATTTCGCACTTCTCGAAGAGACTCAGGTTCCAACCAACTGCACCGGTACGGCGGCCGGCCTGATCTCCGTCGCGGGTTTCACGCCCGATATCTTCTTCGGGTCGATCTCCGGGCGAATTCTCGATCACTCACCAGGCGTCACGGGCCATCTGAACTACTTCCTGTTGCTCACAGGGATTTCAGCCGTTGGTGTAGTCACCACCCTGATCTTGATATCGATGTTGAAGAGCGCTTCAAAGCAACCAGGCACATGAAGTCCATCGTAGAGCACACAGAAGGAGCGCGTTCCGATGCAGCGCCAACTGGCTCGCGGGGTCGACTGCTAACCGGTTAGTAGCTGGTGGGCACCGCGCGTGCGTTCCTGGATCGGAATTCCGACGGGACAGCTACCCAGACAGGGCGCGTCACACGAAGCGCATACGGACGCGTTCGTCTCGAGCTGCGCGTAGAGCCGAGCTCCCTCTTGGCGCCATCCGTAGTCTTCCGAATACATCCGATAACGGAGCACGTCGTGGATGGCGAGATTCTCGGGACAGCGATCGAGGCAGGCACCGCAATGCGGAGCGCAATAGCTGCCGAGAATCTGTTGGTCATAGCGCTTGAGAACCGCGAGATCGTCCGCGCTGAGTTGCCCGCCGGATGCGGCCAGGTATTCGTCGACGTGCTGTATTTCGTAGAAGGAAATCACCGCGCACGAGACATCGGGGTTGGATAGCGTCCAGCGCAACGCAGCCTGCGAGTACGCGTCTGCGTCCTCGCGGAATCCCGCAAGGCCGTGATGCTTGGCACCCTTCAGGTTCTTCATCGCCACGACGCCCATGTCCTGCTCGCTGCGCGCGCGTTCGATGAGGCTGGGTAGTGCTGACCAGAGCCCGTGGTGATAGGCGACCATCATCACGTCGAAGCGCCCCGATTCGATCGCCGTCTCGACGACTTCAACGAGATTCGGGGTGTGGGTCGAAAAGCCCAGAAAACGGACTTTCCCCGCTTGCTTGAGGCGATCGAACGCCTCGTGCGCGTTTTCGTCCATCAAACGCTCAATGGTGTCGCACGAATGGACGTGGCAAAGATCGACGTAATCGGTGCCGAGCCTCTTCAGGCTCCCATCGATCGCGGCCATGTAGTCCGCCACCGATGAACCTGCTGGCAGGTGGCCCGTAGGGGTGCAGAACTTGGTGGCAATGAAGAGACGGTCGCGTTGGCCACGCATCGCGCGACCCATTGCGAGCTCGCTGGCCGCGCCCGCGTAGTCGGGCGCCGTATCGAAATAGTTCACGCCTCGCTCGATCGCGAGCCGACCGATCTGCTCGCCCTCTTCGCCATTGATTCCACCCGTACCGAGCACGATATCCGACACCTGCCAATCGGTTCGCCCGAGTCGGCGGTGAGCGCGTATCCGACTGCCCTTCCACGTCTCTTTCCAGTCGGGGTGCGTCTCCACGACGGTGTCGCCGAAGATCTCGGTGAAGACCGGCTGCCAACCGCGCCCCCCGTGACCCAGTCCGAACCAGCTGCGCGCCAAGCCGAGGCCGGCCGCCAGCGCGGTCGATATCAGTGCGGCTGCCGATCCGATGCCAACGCCGGTCAGAAAGCGCCGCCGACTCGGATCCGTTGCCAATACTTGTGCTCGTTTCGCAGCACGAACCAGCAAAAACGCTGCGGCGCCGACTGCGAGCGAGGCGATCACAAGCAGCGCGAATCCCGGGCCCCCAGACGAAAAACCGGGCACCCAGCGATCGATGAGATCCTGCAGCAGTTCGCCGGCCGGGAAAGCCGTCTCATTGAGGCCGATCGCGATCTTGTACGCCAGCGGACCGGCGACCCACCAACCGATCGCGACCGCGAACACGAGCGCGATGAAAAATGCTGCTTGGGATTTCGAGAACACCGCCCCCTCCATCTTCCCCGCCGCGCGCCTGGGTGAAGTCCTGCAGATTATAGACCCATCTGGCTCGGCCCCGGTAATCCACCCGTCGATCCTTTAGGAGCGATTTTCATCGCCAGAGACCACGCTGCGGCCATCAGCTGGGCTCCCAGAATATCCGCGACAGCGCTACGGTAAAGCGGTGTTGAACGCGCTTCGCCCACTGGCGCTGATGGCGGCGCTCGCACTCGTCGCCTGTACGGCCTCGCGCGCAGACTCGCCCGCGTACGCGCTGCAGGAACTGCGGCGTTTCAAGGCCGCCGAAGCGCGCCAAGGCGTCGCGGTCGACGCGCACCACTTCTACGCGATCGGCAACCGCGAAATTGGAAAATACGACAAGCACACCGGCGAGCGCGTCGGACACCATATCGCACCAAAGGGTGGCGGCATTCACCACCTGAACAGCGGCATCGTATTCGACGGCCGCCTGTACTGCGCGAATTCCAATTACCCGGGCATACCCATGCTGAGTTCGATCGAGATCTTCGACACCGAAACCCTCGAACACGTCGAGTCTCACAGTTTCGGGTCGTTGCCGGGATCGGCAACATGGATCGATCGCCGCGAAGGACTCTGGTGGGTCGGGTTCGGGAACTACGAGGGGCAAGGCGGCATGCCCGGCCGCGGAACCGCTTGGACTCACGTCGCACTGTACGACGACGAGTGGCGCCGCGTCGGTGGATATGGATTCCCCGCAAAGGCCGTTGAGCGTTTCGGCACGCGGAGCAATTCGGGATCCGCGTTCGGCCCGGGCGGCTTGCTTTACGCGACCGGCCACAACGAGCCAGAACTCTACGTGTTGCGCGTCCCGAAGACCGGCGCGGCGCTCGAGTTCCTAGATGTGATTTCCGTTACCGCAGAGGGCCAAGGTATCGCGTGGGATCCGAGCGACCCGCGCGTGCTCTACACCATTGTAAGGAGCGCACGCGAGGTCGTGGTTTCTCGGATGCCGGACTAGTCGGTCAAATAGGCCAAAGACTGCACTCCTCGGGTGCAGCTGAAGACGCGATGCGGAGAAGATGACAGCGACGACGCGGAGAATGGTCTCTTCGAAAGCGAGGCCGCTCGAGGCGGGACGCGCATCGCACCTTTGGAGGCTGCAATCGGCGGCCTGTCTCGCAGCGAGCGCAATCCTCTGCACGACCGCACTGGCTCAATCGACGGATCGGGAGTTCGATCCGTGGCAGGGAATCGAAAAGAACGGTCGGATTCCGAAGGTCGACAAGCCCGCGGATCTCGGTAACCCCGAGCGCTGGCGCTACATCCCGGAGGGGCGACTCAAACCCGGAAACATGTTCCAGCGCTTCCTCGTCTCGAGCTTCATGGCTCCCTTTTTCTTTCGCGATAGTGACGTCGGCTTCGGTGGTGGAATTGCGATCACCGATCTGGATTTCCGCCAACAGCGCCGGCGTGAATTCGCGGGCCTGTTCCTGTCTTACAGCGTAGAGGGTCAACAGGCGTATCAGGCCGTGTGGCGCAGGCGGCTCCACCACCGCGAGGCACCTGGGGGCGGGGTCTTTCAGGAAGAGCGCAGCTTCCTCAAGGCTTGGGGCGGTTACGAAAAATCGCTCACACGGCGCTTTTATGGCTTCGGTGCGGGAACGAGCGATGGCGATGAGACGAGTTACCGGGACGAGACGGCATTCGGCCGAGTCGGATTCGAACTTGCGGTTCCAGACCCGGGCGACAACCTCGTCATCGGAGCATCGGTCAAGGGCGAGTGGCACTCCCTCGGCAACGGAGAAGTCAATCACAAACCGAATACCGGGGATATACCCGCCTTTTCCGCCTTGTTCGCGAGAGCAGATGGCCACACGCTCGGTTGGCTGGAACTCGAATTCCGTTATGACACGCGCGATAGCCAGCGCATGCCCTACCGAGGCTTCGCGGTGGGCGCGAAGGTCGATTCGGCACTGCTGCAGAGCGATTGGAATCTCGGCTCGGTCTTTTCCATCTACGGAACCAAGGTCATACCCATTTCACCGCTGTTCCACGGAGGGGGCGATTCAGAGGAAGAGCACCCTCCAACCGACACGATCGCGTTTCATCTTCAGACCCGAACGACCACAGGGGATCTTCCGTTCTACTCGCTCCCGACGCTCGGAGGCTCCCGAACACTTCGCGGCTTCATCGAGGGCCGCTTTCGCGATCGCTCGATGTGGCACGCGAGCGCCGAGTATCGCTTCTGGGTATTGACGAGAGGATTTCGAATCCCGTTCACGAAAGCACTGCGTGTCGAGCGCGTCGGCCTCGCCTTCTTTGCAGATACGGGCTCGGTCGCGGACGACTGGCCGGACTTGTTCAGCTCGCGCGTCTGGGCCAGCGCCGGAGTGGGCCTTCGACTCACCCTGGAGCGCGATGCGCCGTTCCGCGTTGACGTGGGATTTTCTAGCGAAGGCGTCGAAGTGACGGCGGGCTTTGGGCTCAGTTTCTGAAGCTGCGCTGCCGCCGATTCGAAAACCAGCGCCAAATGCGATTCGAATGGTCGAATCGATCGATCCTCTCGGACAACAAAACGATTTTCGAGCGCGTCGACAGGATTCAGATCCAACCCCTTCGGGTCCGCGGTGCCCTCCATCATTCGACTCTCGATCATACGTCCGTCCCATGTCGCCCCCAAAGAGCCTTACGTGGACTGACGTTCCAACCCGGAAGTCGACCCATTCTCGGATAATCGCCTCGAATCGCCGCCCGACGCTCAGAATGCTGCGAGATGGGGGTTCGCCAGCTGGCGCGCATATCTGGTAGCCTTGTGGGCCGTTTTCCAGCGCGGATGACAGAGCCCAGAGGGGCCTCGCGACCCGAGGACGAGATGACTTGGAACAGCCTTTCGGTCCTAGCTGTCATACCCGCGAGGGGTGGCAGCAAGGGGATCCCCGACAAGAACCTGCGCCACGTGGGAGGCCGATCCTTGATTGAGCACACCGCTCGCACCGCGGCGGCCCTGAGCTGGATCGATCACAGTGTCCTCAGTACCGACGACGAGAGAATTGCCAAGGAAGCGCGCAGCTTCGGACTCGAAGTCCCCTTCCTCCGGCCAGCCGAGCTCGCGGGCGATCTTTCGCCCGCAGTCGACGCCTGGCGGCACGCCTGGCTCGCAAGCGAGGAACATTATGGCTCGCGCTTCGACATCTCATTGCTCCTTCAGCCGACGACGCCATTGCGGCGCAGTGAGGACGTCGAACGTACCGTTCGAGCGATGGTGGATGGCGGGCACCGTGCGGCCGCAGCGGTCAGCCGTTTGCCCGGCCACTACACACCCGAGAAGATCGTGAATCTCGATGAGGAAGGCTGCATCTCGTTGTACAGCAAGCGGGATGCCACCGTGACTTCGAGGCAGGCTTTTCCAACCTACTACTACCGAAATGGAGTCTGTTATTCGGCGACTCGCGATGCCGTCATAAACGATCGGGACACCGCAGAACGCGATTGCATAGGCGTTCTGATCGAAGAACCCATCGCCAACATCGACGATCCGATCGAGCTCGAGTGGGCGGAATTTCTCGCTCAGCGACTCGGAGAGGAATGCCAGTGAGTTGGCTCGTCGATCCGCGCCCAGGAAATTCATGCTCCGTCATCGCCGAAGTGGCGCAAAGCCACGACGGTAGTCTCGGCATGGCGCACGCCTTCATCGACGCCGCCGCCGACGCGGGTGCGGATGCAATCAAATTCCAAACCCACATTGCGGCGGCCGAGAGCACTCTATCCGAGCCCTGGAGGAAGCCCTTCAGCGATCAGGATGCCACTCGGATCGACTATTGGAAGCGCATGGAGTTCAGCGAGGCCCATTGGTCTGGCTTGCGAGAGCACGCGCGCAAGAGAGATCTGCTTTTCATCAGCTCTCCGTTTTCAGTGGAGGCCATGGAGATGTTGACTCGAGTGGGTGTAGACGCGTGGAAAGTTGCGTCCGGCGAGATTTCAAACCCGGATCTGCTGGACAGCATGAGCGCGACGGGCCTTCCAATCATGCTCTCGACCGGAATGAGTCCCTCTGACGAGATCGACGCTGCGGTCGAGAGAATCCAGAAATCTGACGTGCCGCTGGCCGTGCTTCAGTGCACTTCCATCTATCCCTGCCCGCCTGAATTGGTGGGAATCAATCTCATCCCGAAATTTCGAGAACGCTACGGCTGCGCGGTGGGTCTGTCCGATCACTCGGCAACCATCTACCCGGGCCTCGCAGCCGCCACTCTCGGGATCGAGGTACTCGAAGTCCATCTCACGCTGAGCCGAGAAATGTTTGGGCCCGACGTCGTCGCGTCGATCACACCGACAGAAATGCGGCAGCTCGTGGATGGAGTCGATTTTATCGAGCGAATGCGCGCCAACCCGATGGACAAGAACGATCTTCCGGAATCAGTGACTTCCCTTCGCGGAATCTTCATGAAGAGCGTGGTGGCGCGGGAGGACCTCGCAGCAGGCACGGTACTCTGCGAAGAACACCTCGCCGCCAAGAAACCCGGATCCGGTATTCCCGCAGCTGAACTCCCCTCCCTCGTAGGCCGCCGTCTGCGCAAAGCAGTAGAGCGGGATGCGCTGCTCTCACCAGAAGACATGGAATAGGTGCAACGATGACTCGAAAGATCTGCGTGGTCGTCACCGCGCGCCCAAGTTATTCACGGATCCGCTCGGTACTGGAGGCGATCCGAGAACACCCCGACCTCGAACTCCAACTCGTAGTTGCCGCTTCTGCATTGCTGGACCGCTACGGAAATGCGCACAAAATCATCGAGGAAGAGGGTTTTCATATCGATCGACGCGTCTACATGATCATGGAAGGCGAGAATCTGGTCACATCCGCAAAGTCCACCGGCTTTGGTCTCGCCGAACTTGCGACGGTGTTCGACAACCTTCGGCCAGATGTGGTGGTTACTGTCGCGGATCGTTTCGAAACCATCGCCACCGCAGTTTCGGCGAGCTACCTGAACATTCCACTCGTTCACATCCAGGGTGGCGAAGTCACGGGGTCGATCGATGAGAAGGTGAGACACGCCGTCACCAAGCTCGCAGACCTGCACTTCGTAGCGACCGAAAAGGCGGCCGAGCGCGTCATTCGGATGGGAGAGCTACCTGAGCGGGTCTTCGTCACCGGTTGCCCATCGATCGATGTGGTCAAGAGAGCACTCGATTCTCCTGCCGTTCCTCGTGACCGCCTCTTCAGCGAGTATGGCGGCGTCGGCGAAGCGCTCGATCTCTCGAAGGGTTACATCGTCGTTCTGCAGCACCCCGTAACAACAGAGCACGAACAGTCGCAGCGCTACGTCACGGAGACGCTGCACGCCGTTGTGGATAGCGAGATCCCCGCGCTCTGGTTCTGGCCAAACGTCGATGCGGGGTCCGACGGGACATCCAAGGGCATCCGGGCGTTCCGCGAGGCCCACGACCTCCCGCGGATTCACTTCTTCAAGAATCTTCCGCCCGAAGATTTCCTGCGCTTACTAAACGACAGCCTCTGCATCGTGGGCAATTCCAGCGTCGGCATCCGCGAGTGCTCGCACCTTGGACTTCCCACGATCAATATCGGCAGCCGCCAGCAGGGACGCGAACGCGGTGCGAACACAGTCGACGTTCCGTACGAACGAAGCGCGATTCTCACGGCGATCCAGCGAGCCGTGAAGGACGGTCGATGCAAGCCCGACCCTCTCTACGGCGACGGTCACTCGGGAGCACGAATCGCCGACCTGCTCGCGAAAACCCCACTCAGCATCGAGAAGAGACTGTCCTACTAGCGCGGTCCGATCTCACTCGGACGGTCCTGGTCACCGTCTGATCGAGTGACGTACAACTCAGCAAGTTCGGCCGGATCGACGCCGCGGCGGATCCGGTAGATCCACGCGAGGGCCCGATATTCGGGAATGACCGGCTGGAAGAGCGACGGCAATTCATACGCCTGATCGTTGCTGTCGTAGACACCACCGCCGACGGTCCGCCACGGATCGAAGGAGCGTTGTCTCGAGCACCGGAAGCCGAGAAAGCTCGCCTTGTGCTCACGCATTGCGGTACAGAGCGCCAGAGCGAGCCGCTCGGCGGGCTGACCCTCTCCGAGAAATTCGACGATGTGGAGCGTTTTCTCACCCTCGGCCTCTTCGACTCGATAAATCCCCGCAGCTTCGATTTCGCCACGCTCGCCATAAATGCAGATCCATTCGTACCGATAATTTGGATGCTCGAGATAGCGCCAATTCATGTAGAGAAAACTGCGATCGGTACCCACGAGTTCGCGGCGGATACCAGACCAGAAGCGGTCCCACTCCTCGGCTTCAGGTGGAAATGGTCGAGTGGTGCATTTCCCAGAGGAGGGAAGTTTCACGGTGCGCGCAAACAACCGCGACCCCTGGGCTTCAGTGAAGGTCGACTTCTTGTGCACCCACGGGCTGCTCACATCGGGATTCAGAACGACGTAGAGCGGAAGATCATCGAAGATGTTGAATCGAAACAGCCCGTACGCTCGTCGCACGCGTTCGTTCATTCCCAGACCGCCGACGAATGTGGCGGGGCCTGAAGTCAGGCGGCGCAGAAGATGGAGGCCTGCGGCAGTGTGCTTCGACTCGGCCTGATTTCTCCACATGGCGAGCCAGGTGCCCGACTCGCTCTTTCCGCGAATCGTGACAGCCACTGGGATCTCGCCGAGCACGGCAACGAGCGCGGAGTCGTCCCACGCACCCCAGAAGCTGAGTTCTTCGTCGCCGAAAGCTCCGAGATGCTTGAAGGGATTCAAATGATGTTGCCAGAGCAACAGCTCGCGGCTGTGCACGAAGGCGTGCTGCGGCTTCCATTGCTCGCGAATGAACTTCTGAAGAATGGAGGCTTCATCGAGCCGAATCGGGCGAATTTTCACGCTCATGCGTCGGAAGGCGCGACGCGCCCAGACGGGCGCTGCTTCTTGAATCGATCGCTATGCTGATCATCTTTCGTGATCTGAAAACGGACGGGAACTTTGTAGGGAGCGAGCCGGGCCAGGCACAGTTTACGAAGGCGCGCGCGCAGCGCTGCGGGGTCCTCCGGCTCGTGAAGCTTGATCAGCGCCATCACCACCTCGCCCATCAGCTTGTGCGCCTCTCCGTAGACGGTGGCGTCATCAACGTTTTCGGCTTCGAGGAGGGTCGTCTCGACCTCCACGGGGAAGACCTTCTGGCCTCCAACGTTGATCACGTCGGATTCGCGACCCAGAATGCGGATGTACTCGCCGCGCTGTTCAACCCGGTCGCCGGTGCACATCCACCCCTCCGCGTCGAATGGAGACGGCGCGTTCAGATAACCGATCATCGCAGACTCAGAGCGCACGTAGAGGATGTCATCGGTGATTCGCGTTTCGAAGCCCGCGCCACCGATCTTCACCCAGAGCGAGTCGGAACCCTCCGATTTCGATCTCAGGACCCCGAGTTCCGAAAGACCATAGGTCTGCTGGAGCCGCGCATGAGGCGCGAGCTGCGCGATCTTCTTCAGCGTAGCCTCGGGCATCACTTCCGTTCCATAGGTGATGAGTTTCACCGAGGAAAGATCGTGTTGCGTGCCCGCTCCCGAGGCGAGTATCAGATTCAGTAACGTCGGCGTCACGGGGAGTAGCTCGACCTTCGTCCCTGCGATGGTCTTCGCGATCTGCTGAGGTGTCCTGCCGTCGGGGACGATGATGGTGCCGCCGAAAGAGATCACCGAGAGCATCGTGTTGAAACCACCAAAGTGATCGAAGAGCAAGAAGACCAGCGTGCGATACGCCTTGCGCGATTCTGAAAACTTCTTCGCCAATCGATCGCAGTCGTGGAGGATCCCCTTCGGCTTACCCGTCGAGCCGGAAGTGAATACCACGAGCCCCGCAACACCCCTCGACCGGAAGTCGCGAATCAGTTCCGGGGCGGACCAATCACCGGGAACCTCGAGGCTCGAATCATCGTCTTTGTCGAAACGAAACAGATACTGCACGCCTCCGAGCTCCATCAACGAACCCATCTCAGGCTCTACGGCCTCTGAAAACGGGACGAAGATCGCGCGTGCGCGCATCAGCGCAAATGCGAGGCCAACCGATTGTGGTGAGTAGTCAGCAAGCACACCCACGCAATCACCCTGGCCGATTCCCTCCAATTTCAGACGTTCGAACCAGTTTGAAATGATCGAATCGAACTCGCCATAGGTAACCGGCTTGCCGCGCCAGACGAACGCCTCGCGGTCAGCGTTGGCTCGAATGCGATCGAACAGCTGATCGATGTAGGGTTGTTGGGAAATCGGCAATGCTGCCTCCTACCAATCCACCATGCACGCACCCCAATTGAGGCCGACTCCATAACCTACGAGCATGACTTTCATACCCGGACGCAATCGACCGGAAAGTTCTTCCTTGCGCAGGGCGACCGGAATCGAAGCCGATACGAGATTGCCAACGTCCGAGATGGTGCACGTGCACTTTTCCGCTGGCAATTTGAGCCAGCGTCGGATGAATTCCAGCGCAATTCCGCTCGCCTGGTGGGGGACGACCAGATCGACCGCCTCCATGCTGTGTCCGGACTTCGAGAGCAGATCCTTGACTGCCTGTGGAACGCGTTTATGCGAAAACGCGATCACCCCCGGGCCATCCATCTTGACGTGCTCGGCTGTCCGCACCGAACCACTCGAATCGACGATCGGCCGACAAGTTTCCGCGGAGCGCGGTACGCGCGCCCCCCCGGCCTCGATCATGAAGATGCCGGCCTTCCCCCCATCCGTACCGACCGAAAATTCGCCGATCTCTCCAGCCCCTTCGTCAGACGCGAAAATCAAACTCGCTGCGCCGCCGTCTCCCATGAGTGTAACCGTGGAGCGGTCGTCCGGGTGCAATAGGCGCACGTAGGAGTCCGCGTTGATCAAGAGGATGGACTTCACAGCACCGCTCATGATCAGCGATTTTGCAATGAAGAGTCCATAGACATATCCCGAACAACCGTGCGTGATGTCGAACGCCGGAATCGAGGTCGGCAGCCCCAAGCGATCCTGCAGCAAACCCGCATTTCCAGGCACGAGGTGATCTGGCGTCTGCGTGCAGAAGATCACGCCGCCGACATCATTCGGGGCGACATTCAATCTCTCGAGGAGGCGTTCGCTGGCTCGTTGCCCGATATCGAGAGCGGTCTCGCCATCCGCGCAGACGTGGCGCTCAAAGACACCCGTGTGCTGGGCGATCTTGTCCATATCCCAGTCCGGGTGCTCGCGCGCGAGGTCGGCATTCTTGACCACGCGCTTCGGCAGATCGATTTCGATTCCAGCGATGCAGGCTTTCATTTTGACTTCGACTCTCCCTGCTCCGCCCACCAACTGCGCGCTTCATCGAGCGTCCAGGGCGCGCCGTGGCCGGGGAAGATCGCAAAATCTCCCTCCAATTCTCCTAGCAGTCTAGCGATCGATGCTTCGAGCGTTTCCGCATCGCCACCGGGAAGATCCGTCCGACCGCGTTTTCGGACGAGAATGGTATCGCCCACAAAGAGAAGATTCTCGATCCGAAAGCAGGTGCCACCCGGAGTGTGCCCTGGGCAGGGCATCGATTCGAAGACGCGCGATCCAAGCTCAAATTTCGCGCAGTCATCGAAGAGTTCGATCGACGTCGGAAGCGGGATTTTCTTCTTCTCGAAGCTCAGCGCGTAGAGTGGTGCGCGTCTCAGGAGTTTCTTGTCATCGCGGTGGATGTGGCACGGAAGACCGGTGTGTTCAGAGAGAGCCGCAACCGCACCGACGTGGTCGTAGTGCGCGTGCGTCAATAGAATGAGTGTGACGCGATAACCGCGATTCTCGATGAATTCGATCAATCTTTCGTGATCGTCGCCCGGATCGATCACAGCAGTCTCGGATGCGCCGCGATCGGTTACGAGATAGCAGTTCTCGCGCCAGGTTCCGGTTACGAA
>SMVA01208530.1_pt1 | contig 13001 bp, 8 predicted proteins | sample 2456451 | NCBI WGS metagenome assembly SMVA01 (sample SAMN11095933, study PRJNA526329) | marine sediment metagenome | biome: Marine sediment; feature: Surficial sediment; material: Deep marine sediment; isolation source: Hadal surficial sediment | place: Pacific Ocean | collected 2014-05 | depth 0-1...
CCGCAGGTCGCAGTCACGGCAACGCCACTCACCCTCTACCTCGTCGACGTGCTCGTGCGGGCAGATTTCCTGGTAGTGGGCGATCTGCTCCTCGAGCGCCTTGCGCTCTTCGGCCTGCTCGTCGTCCTGCAGGAGTTTGAGCGCCTGCTGGGCGCGGTAACGGCGGTCACGTAGCTCTAGGGTCTCGAGTTCCATCGTCCTGCCAGGTCCGTTGAAGACGGGCAGCCCACCGATGGAGCTACCGGACACTCTACGTTAGCCCCGCGCCCGGGGTCGTTCAAGCTCACCGTCAGCCACCGGTTGCGTGGGGCCACGGCCGGTATCAAGATGGGGAGCATGAAGAATCCCACGAAGCCCCGTTTTTGGTCGTTGTGTCTTGCCGGCGCCTTGGTGTTGGCGGTGGCCGCGTGCGGGAGCGCCGATGAGGCTGCGAACGAAAACGAAGCCGCTGGAGCCCAGGCCGCCCAGCCGGCCGTCACCACCGACGCGACGCCGGTTCCCGAGCTGCGTACCAATGACGCCGGCGCCGTGGTCGTTACGCAGGAAGAGATGCTGCGCATGATCGACGCGGGCACCGCGCCGATGATCCTGGATGTGCGTACCGCCGAAGAATATGCGGAAGGCCATGTGCCGGGGGCGATCAACATTTCGCACGACGAGCTCGCCGATCGCCTTACCGAGATCGAAGCGGCGAAGGAAGCCGGCCTCATCGTGTACTGCCGCAGCGGGCGTCGGGCGGGTATTGCCGAGGCTTTGTTGCTTGGACAGGGGTACGTCGACGTGCAGCACCTCGAGGGCGACATGCTTGCCTGGCTCGAGGCCGCCCGCCCGACCGAAAAGCAGTAGCAACGTCGGCTGCAGTTCGAGCGCAAGCCATCACGGCCGCCGTCGGAGCCCGCTGCCGCGGCCCTACTCGGCGCGCAGCGACTCCAGCGGATCGACGCGAACGGCCCGCCGGGCTGGAACCCAAGCCGCGGTAAACGCCGCGCAGCCGAGTACGCCGGTTACCAGGACGTACGTCGTAACGTCGGTGGAGGCGATTCCGAACAACAGGCTGCTCATTATGCGCGTCAGAAACAGCGCCCCGAAGATACCGATACCGATGCCGAGCAACGCGGGCACCAGACCCTCGCGCAGCACGAGGCGGATGATCTCGCCGTTCTGCGCGCCGAGCGCGATGCGGATTCCCATCTCGCGGGTCCGCTGGGCGACGCTGTAGGCGACCATGCCGTACACGCCGACGCAGGCAAGCACCAGCGCCAGCGCCGAGAACAGCGACAACAGCAACGTGGTGAAGCGGGGTCGTGCCACCGAGTTACGCAGCAGCGAGCCCATGGTAGTGACCTCCATGAGCGCCAACTCGGGGTCGATCGACCACACAGCTTCGCGCAGCGCATGCGCGCCGGTCTCGAGGTCGAGATCGGTCCGCACGATCACGGCCGCCGTCCACTGCAGACCGTTCCGGTAGTCCTGAGCCTGAAGAAACGGCGTGTAGATGTGAATTGGCGGCGCCGCTCCGAGCCCGTTGTGGTGCACGTCGCCGGCAACGCCGATGATCTCGAACGGTACGTCGCGCGGGTTGCTGGCGACGATACGGATCTGCTTGCCGATCGGGTCGAGGCCGGCAAAATAACGCCGCACCAGGCTGTCCGATACGATCGCCACGCGGGGGCTGCCGCTGCGATCGGCCTCGGTGAAGTCGCGGCCGGCTGACAGGGGGATGCCGGCGGCGCGGAAGTATCCGGGGAACGAGACCTGCCAGTCGAAGCTGGGTGTGTGTCCGGAGGCGGCGACGCTCTCTTCGGTTTCGCCCTCGCGCAGAAACCGTTCCATGAACACCTCGTCGCGCATCGGCAAGGAGCGCACCAGTGTGGTGTCGCGGAAGCCCGGCACCGCGGCGAGCTCGCTACGCAGCCGTGTCCAGAACACGTCGACCGACGCGGCGTCGGGGTAGTTGCCGGAGGGCAGCGCGACGCGGGTGGTGATCATGTTGTCGGGCTTGATCCCGGGATCGACCCGGGTGAGCTCGGAAAAGCTGCGAATGAGCAGGCCGGCGCCAATCACCAGGATGATGGCGACGGCCACCTCCGCCACCACCATGAGGCGCTGAAAGCGTTGGCGCGAAGCGCCCGCGGTGGTGCGCATCGTCGCCAGGGCGATGCCGGCGTCGACTCGAGCGGCGCGCCACGCCGGCAGCGCGGCGAACCCCAGGCCGGTTACCAGCGATAGAAGCAAGACGAAGCCGAGCAACGTGGCGTCGGTGCCGATCTCGTCGAGCCGCGGCAGGTTGCCCGGCTCCAGCCGGAGCAAGAGTCGCGTTCCCCAACCGGCAAGCATGAGCCCGAGCAGCCCTCCGGCGGTGGACAAGAGGACTCCCTCCGTGAGGATCTGGCACACCAGCCGCGAGCGCTGCGCACCGAGCGCGGCGCGCACTCCGATCTCGCGCTGCCGTGCCGTGGTTCTCGCCATGACCAGCCCGGCTACATTGGCGCAGGCGATCAGGAGAACGAGGCCGACGGCCGCGGCGAGCACGAACAACGGGCCGCGGGCGTCGCCGATGACGTGCTCGCTGAGCCGGTTCGCGGTGAACGGGTGGGCGTGGTCGTACGCTGCCATCCAGCGGTCGCTGACGACCCTCATCTCGGCGAGGACGTCTCTGAGGTCGACGTCCGGCTTGGTGCGGCCGACGACCCAAAGGCTGTGCCCTCTTCGGTTGGTGAGATTCGCCGTGTCGATGGCCAGCGGGGTGTACATGTCGGCATCCGCCTCCGGCAAGCTGAAATTCTCATCGATCACCCCGATGACTTCGAAGGGAAACCCGTTGATCGAGATCGTCCGACCGACGATTCCGGGGTCACCGCCGAAGGTTTGCTGCCAGTAACCGTGGTCGAGCACCAGCACTTGATCGTGCCCCGGCCGGTCCTGCTCGACCCCGAAGGCGGCGCCGATGTGGGGTTGCCCACCGAAAACGTCCCAGATTTCTGCCGACGCCACGGCGATATCGGCCCGCATTGGCCGCCCCACGCCGGTGACCACGACGTTGGCCATGCGATACGCGAACATCGCTTCGAAGAGCTCCGACTCGAGCCGGTAGTCGTTGAACTCCAGCTGCGAAACCTCGAAGCGATCGATGTCCTGCTCCGGGTACTGGGTCCACACGTGCACCAGCCGATCGGCGGCGGGGTACGGCAACGGCGACAGTACGACCCCGTCGAGGACGCTGAATATGGCCGCGTTGGCACCGATGCCCAGCGTCAGGGTGAGCACGACGGCGGCGCTGAAGCCGGGAGAACGGCGGATCATGCGGGCGGCAAACCTGAAGTCTTGAAGGATGTTTCCCATGAAGATCTCGATCCGGGCTGCGGGGGAGCGACCGGAGGGGCGGGTGTAGTTGACCAGGGCGTTGAGGCGCCCCGTTCGCTCGCGGATGTCGTGGGCGGCAAAGCGCAGCGCGAAAGAGTTGGTTGCCACGTCACGGAAGGCACGCAGCCAGAACAGCGTCGCCGGCATCGTGCCCTTGAAGCGCTCCTGGCGCCAGGTGTCCTCGAGCATCAGCAGCATCTCGTTCGCGAAGCGCTGCCGAGCCCGGCGCGGGTAGCTCATCATCGCCAGGGCATAGAGCCGCATCATGACCACAGATGGGCCCGGCAAGGGGAATCGCGGGCGGCTCACCGTGCGTCGCTTCGGGACCGCGTCAGGGTGCTGGCGCGCACGGCCTCCACCAGCACCGCCATGCGTTCGGCCTCGGTTTCGACCGCGGCGACCCCGGCGGTGGTGAGGATGTAATAGCGTCGGCGCGCATCGTCGTCGTTGGGGCGTTGATCGCTTTCCTCGATGAGCCCCTCGTCGAGAAGCCTACCGATGTGTCGGTACAACGTTCCGGGATCGAGGCAAACCGAACCTTCTGAGCGCCGCTCGATATCCTTGCGGATCTCGTAGCCGTGCGCCTGGCCGTCGACCAAGGCCATCAGGATCAGAAAGATGTGGGGCTTCAGGGGGCTGGAAGGTTGTTCGTCGATCGCGCTCATCGCCTCTCTCCGCTGCGTCGTCTCGTCAGTAGGCAATTTACCTAGAGGTATTCTGCCTATAGTTATGAGGGACGTCAAGCGGAGCTTCTACTCCACGCGAAAAGCCGCGCTGGGGTCGACCCGGGTGGTGGGCCATTGCTCGCACGCCGCCGCGGGCCGATCAGAAACCAGGGCTACGGGGTGTCGAGGCCGAAGCAATACAGGGTCGAGCCGGTGCGCAAGTAGATGCGGCCGCCGTCGATCGCCGGCGTGGCGTATACGGAATCGTCGAGGTCCGCGGTGGAGATCACGCTGAGTGTCGGCCCTGGCTCGAGCACGCTCACCTTGCCGAGCTCGCTGACCATGTAGATTTTGCCGTCGCCGGCCACGGGTGAGGCGTAGTAGTTGTCGACCCCTTGCTGCAGCCGCCCCTGGTCGAGGCGTTCGCCGCTAACGGGGTCGAGAATCGTGACGATGCCGCCATCGTTGATCATGTAGAGCAAACCCTCGTACAGCAGGGGCGAGGGCAGCTGGGGCACAGCGCGGCTGTAGAGCCACAGGAGGTTCTGGCTCGTCATGTCCCCCGACCCGCCCAGCCGGATGGCGAACATTCCATTGGTCATCGACATCGAGTTGCGAAAATAGTCCCAGTCGCGTTCGCTGAGCTTGCCGTCGCGGTCGAGGTCGCTCACGCCGAGGCGCTGCCGCGCCCGGCCCTCGGGGAGTTCCTCGCGGCTGAGCAAGCCGTCGCCGTCGGTGTCGTATGCGAGAGCGTCCTCGAAAGGGCCGACGTCGATGGTGTTGCCGGGGTCGTTGAGGGGCGATCCGTAGCCGTTTACGTAAGCGACACCGTTGGCCACCACCGGCACCGACTTCATCTCGTGGATCATCCCCCGCACCCACCAGAGGCGCTCTCCGGTGGCGATCGAATAGCCACTGAACCGGAACGAGCCCACCACCAGAAGCTGCGGCTCGCCGTCCTCCGGCTGCCACACGATCGGCGTTACATGCGAGCTTGCCGCTTCGGGCCGGTCGACCTGCCACACCACGTTGCCGCTCTCTCCATCGACCGCGATGAGGAAAGAGTCGGTGCGCTGGTCAGCGACCAGCAGGACCTTGCCGTCGAACACCACCGGCGATGCGCCCATCCCGTAGAGGTTGTCGAAAGGACCCAGGGGAACGCGCCAGATCTCGTTGCCGTCGAAGTCGTAGGCGAGCAGGCCGAACTCGGCGAAAAATACGTACACGCGGGTGTCGTCGATCGCCGGGCTCGGGGCGGCGGGGTTGTTGCGCCGGTCGAGCCGCTCAACGCGGGGTCGGGGCGCCTGGCGCCGCCACAGCTCGCGGCCGGTGGTGCGATCGAGCGCTAGGGTCAGCAACACCTCGTTGTCCAACGCGGTCAGGAAAATGCGATCCTCCGCGAGCACCGGCGAGGAATACCCCGTGGGCACCGCGGTCTTCCAGATGACGCTGCGGTCGGTGCCGACGTCGGCCGGAAGCTCGTGGCCGTCGCTGACTCCCGATCCGTTGGGCCCGCGGAAACGCGTCCAACCGTCGAGCTCGGCGTGGCGCTGCACCGGCGGGCCGGCACCGTCGGCCGTCGAGCTTAGCGGCCCCCCGACGATGCCCGCGGCGGCGGAACCAACGATGGCGTACACCAGCACGAGGCGCAGATGGATACGATTCATGGCTCGGACTCTCGCCGGAAATCACCTCCAGCGCAAGCTGGTGCACGTCCCGTCTTCAGGCACCCTCCGCTGCGACGCGACCCGTTGAGGGGTCCGAGCTATTCGTAGCGCAGCGCCTCGATCGGATCGAGGTTGGCGGCGCGCACCGCCGGGTAGATGCCGGAGATCAGCCCGGCCGACATCGCTACGCCGGTGGACAGAAAGACGGCATTGAAGGTGATGACCGTTGCCCAGCCGGCGGAGGCCGCCACCACCAGCGCAATGATCACGCCCATGGCGACGCCGGCGATGCCGCCCAGCAAGCTGATGGTGAACGCTTCGATCATGAACTGGATGCGGATCTCCGAGCGGCGCGCGCCGACGGCGCGGCGGATGCCGATCTCACGAGTGCGCTCGAGCACCGTCGCCAGCATGATGTTCATGATGCCGATGCCGCCCACCAGCAGCGAGATGCCGGCGATACAGCCCATGACGATGTTGAACATCCGTTGCGTGCGACGGCTCTGCTCCAGTAACGCCTCGGGAACCACCAGGTCGAAGTCGTTGGCACCGCCGTGGACGCGCTCCAGCAGGCGCTCGATGGCCACTGCAGCGGCCTGCGGTGACATATCCTCGCTCAGACGCACGATGATCTCGTCGAGTGGAGCTTCGAGTGGTGGGCGGTCGAACTTGCGAATCGCGGTGCTGGCGGGGACGTAGATCTCGGTCGCCGTAGTGCCCACGGCGACGCCTTGGAAGCTCGATCCGCCACCGCTCTCTTCGAGCACGCCGATGACTTCGAACCAGGTGTCGTTGACCTTGAGGTGCTTGCCGATCGCCACTTCGGAGCCGAACAGGTTGCGTCGAATACTGGAGCCGATAACGGCCACCTGGGCGTGGTTGTCTTCGTCGATGGCGTCGATAAAGCGTCCCTCTACGACGCGCAGGCCGGAGAGCTCGTCCTGGTGCCGCGACACGCCGATGAGCTTGCCCTGGGTCTGCGCCCCGGGCGCCATGATCATGTAGGTGTCGACCTCGACGCGCGGTGCGGTCAGCTCCACGCCCGGCACGCCGTCTTCGATGATGGTGGCGTCGCGGAGCGACACGCCGAGCGACTGCCTGCGGATCTCGTTGAGCTCGTCGTTGGGGATGTCGGGGTTGCGTACCAGAACATTGCGCAGGCCCATGCGATCGATCATCTCCATGGCCTGCAACTCGGCGCCGGCGCCGATCGAGAGCATGGCGATGACCGCACCGACGCCGAAGATCATGCCGAGCATGGTGAGCATCGACCGCAGCTTGTGAGCTGCCAGGTTGTGCAGCGCGCTGATGATCGATTCTTGTAGGTTCATTTACCTGCTGCCTCCACCGGGCGCCTGTAGGCCGGTCGGCTCGTTCGCCGGCTCTTCTTCGGGCTGCGCCACCCGCGTCGGGTCCTGCAGCGCCACGAAGTCGCCTTCTTCGAGTCCGCTCTCCACCACGACGCGACCCAGGGCGGCCGGCCCCAGGATAATCTCCACCGACTCGAAGCCATTGCCCTGCTGGCGATAGGCGATCTTGGCGCCGTTTTCGCCGTCAAACACCGCCTCACGCGGGATGGTGAGGACGTTGTCGAGGTCTTGGATGAGCAGCGTGGCGCGCACCCGCTGGCCCGGCTTCATGCGCTCCGGGTCGGTTCTTTCGAGCTCCAGTTCGACTTCGAAGTACTGCACCGGCGAAAAACGACTCTTGCGCCGCGCCAGCGCCGACAGCCGGCGAATGCGACCTTTGTACGTCAGTTCGGGATGCGCCTCCACGACGACGTCTGCCGGCATACCTTCCCGTAGACCGCCGGCGTCGGCCTCGAGCACGTAGACGTTGGCCTGCATGCTTTGCAGCTGGGGGATCTCGGCAATCGTCATGCGCGCATACACCATCATGCCGACCACCGGAAGGTCGCCCCGCTCGTTGGTGAGCACAAAAATGCCATCGTGTGGCGCGCGTATCTCGAGGGCGGCCAGGTCGGCTTCGGCTTCCTCGATGTCGATGTCGGCGCGGTCGCGCTGCAAATCGAGTAGGGCGAGCTCGACGGCGCCGAGCTCCTCGCGGATCTCTCGGCTGCGCGTGGCGTTGTCCCGACGCTGTGTTGCCAGCGTCGAATCGATCTCCGACTCGATGATCTCCTGGCGCGAGAAGATCTCCGGATCCTTGCTCTGGAACGTCTGCGAGTATTGCAGCTGTCGCTCCGCCATATTGGCGTCACGCTCCAAGTTGACCAGCGCGGTTTCCTCTTGCCGCAGCCTCCGGTCGCGTCGGTGTAGCGTTTGCGCCAGCTCGTCTTGGGTTTCCAGAAGCTCGTTCTCGAGGTCGGTGGAGTCGAACTGCACCAGTAGGTCGCCCTCTTTGACGTCGGATCCGTCCTCCGCGATCCAGCCGATGTACATCGGTCCACGGCGGCTCTGCGGTACGCCGATCTCGGTAGCTATCTCGGCAGCCAGGACGCCCTGGGCGTCGACCCGGTGCACGAAGCGGCCGCGGGTTACTTCGGAAACCGGCGTGGTGGGCGCGCGGTTGATCGGTCCCACCATCGTGGCGCCGGTCCAGATCAGCATGGCCGACGACACCACGAGTACGATGCCGATGTGCTTGTGGCGGCGCTTCAGTTCCATATCAGCCGCTCTCTGGGTTGGTTGCGGCCACCAGATCACCGGCGTCGAGGCCCGCGAGCACCTCCACCATGGTGGCGTTTCGCCGGCCCAGCGCCACCGTGACGGCCTCGTGCCCCAGCAACGTGCGGCGGAAAACGATGGGGCCGTCGGGGCTGGGGAACACGGCGTCGGAAGGAATCAGCAACGTATCCGTAATACGTTCGGTTTCGATGGTGCCGCGAAACCTCATGCCGGGCCGCATGCGAAGCACGTCGGTTTCGTCGAAGTGCAGCTCGAGGCGCACCGCCTTGAGCGGATTGCGCGACAGGGACTTGCGCTGCACGGCGCGTGAGATCGATGCCGTCGCGCCGGTGTACTCGATGTCCGGGTGGGCGTCCAGCCTTATGTGGAACGGCTGTCCCTCGGCAACGCGCCCGGCGTCGGCCTCGTCGACTTCGCCGCGGCCGATGAGCGAGCTGAGGTCAGGCAGTTCGATGAGCTCGTCGTTACGCCAGGCCGAGTCGCCCACCTTCTTCTTCTGGCCTTGCCGGTCGCTGACATAGATCACCGTGCCCGAGCGCGGCGCCCTTACGGTCATCTGCTCGATAGTCGCCTCGATCTCCGTCACGTTGCGTTCGGCACGGGTTCGGTTTCCCTCCAGCACGGCGCGCTGTGCCTCACCCGCCTGGTCGGCGGCCTCGATCTGCGCCAGCACCGATCGCACCTCGATCTGGGCGAGCTGCAGGTCGAGACGAGCCTTCTCGAGCTCGCGCGCCGAGCGCAGGTCTTCGGGAACATCCACCTGCAGGCCGGCGCGCCGCAAACGGGCCTCGGCTTCGGCGAGCCGCAGCTCGTGCCCGAGGCGCTTCTGCTCGAGGTCGCGATCGAGCTTCTCGAGGTTCTTTGCCGCCTGTGCGGCGCGCGTTTGCCGATCGCGTAGCTGGCGCTCCAGGTCCGAGGTGTCGAAGGCGAGGATCGGCGTTCCGGCGCTCACTTCCTCCCCTTCGGGAGCCATCATCGAGATCTTGAAGTCGAACATGCGGCGCGCGGCACGCGGCGGCGTCAGAATACTCGAGTCGGTCGATACCAGCGTCCCCTCGACGTCGACCGTGATGGCGAGATCGCCGATCGTCGCTGCAGCCCACGCCTGGGTCCGGTCGGCGCCGAGTCCGGCAAGTTGCAACGTGGTAATGGCGACCACCACAAGAGCGCCGCCCAGCAGCAATCGCTTCTTCGTCAGATACCGCATCGGTCAATCCTCTTCATTGTCCTGACTGCCCCAAGCGCACGCGGGTGCCTTCGGAGAGCCCCGACACGACGCTGCATTCGTGTGCGCTGCAGGGGCCCAGCTCGATGCGTCGCCGTTCGCCGTTTTCGAGGACGGCGAACACGACGTTGTCGCCGAACTCGAGTGCGCCGCGGGGAACGAGCAGCTCATCGTCCCGCGACGCCGTGACCACTTCGACCTTGACCGACATGCCCGGCCGCATGAGCTCAGGATCGGATTCCTCCAGGTCCACGTCGAGGCGGAAGAAACGCTGTTCGGAGCGCGTGTTCAGCCATTGCGCCACCGGCGTGATGGAGCGTATGAAGCCGCGGATCTGGTGGTCCGGGTAGGCGTCCAGAGTGCAAATGACGCTCATACCGGGAGTGACCTTGCCGTCATCGACGTCCGACATACGGGTATCGACCATCATGATCGAGAGATCGGGGATAGCCATGACTTCGGCGCCCACCCAGGTGGTGTCGCCGACCTGGAACTTACGACCCTCGCGGCGGTTGTCGCCGGCCACCGCGATGCCGGCGCGCGGCGCGCGCAGCACCATGGTTTCGAGCGCGTACTCCACTTTCTGAAGCTCGCGTTCGGACATTCTCACCTCGATGCGCAGCACGTCGAGCTCTGCCGCCGAACCTACCACCAACGAGGCGAAGTCGGTCTCCACCTTGGCGAGGGCGTTTCTTGCCTCCTCGAGCGCGAGCCGCTTTTCCTGAAACTCCCGTTGCGATTGGAGGTCTTCCGGCACTTCGGCGTCGATCTCCCCCTTGCGCACGTTGATGCGCGCCTGCTCGACCTCGAACTCCTTCTGAGCGATCTCGCCGGCGACCTCCGCCTCCCTGCCGTTGAGCTCGTTGATCGCTTCTTCGAGTCGGATCTGGCGGTCATCGAGCTGGGTGGCGATTTGCGACGTATCGAGCTCGACCATCTGGTCGCCTTCCTCGACGTAGGTGCCCTCCTCGATCATCCAGCGCACGGTTGGATCTCGTTGCGACGATTGCGGCACGGTGATCTCGGCGCCGCTGACGGCGCGCAGCTCTCCGGACAGCAGCAATACCTGGCGTAGCGGACCGCGGTGTACGACGGCGGTAGCGCCGCTCAGCCCGGTCGCCTGTCCGGACCGGGCACCCGGTGGATCTGCGGCCGGCGCCGCCGAAGAGCAAGCCAGCGCGCCGATCGCAAGGACCACCACACCAGCGCAGGCAAACGTCTGCCGGCTCTTGGAGCATCTCGGAAGCTTGCGTCGCATGGACGTGGTGTTCCTGGGCTGCGCGACACATGTGGGGAGGTCGCCGGTAACGTGGAAATCCCTGGGCTGTGCGACACGTGTGGGGAAGTCGCCGGTAACGCGGGAACCGCTGTTCCCTATTATGACGCTCGAATCGGGGAATTGTTGGCAAAATCGAGACTAGGAGTCTGTGCGGCCGCGCCGACCCCTTGAGCATTGTACCGCGCGCCGCGTACCCAGTGTGCCGGCTTTGGGCGCTTGGGCTATCCTCACGTCGTCGAGCCCGTCGACGCTTTCTTCGCTTGGCACCCAGGTTCCTGGTTCCGCTCCATGAAGTTTCCCAGCCCGCCGACCAACATCTCGTTTCCGGAGACCGAGCGCCAGGTGATGCAGCGCTGGGAAGAGCGGCGTGCGTTCGAGCGCAGCGTCGAGCAGCGGGCGGAGAGCAAGAAGTACAGCTTCTACGATGGACCGCCGTTCGCCACCGGCATGCCGCACTACGGCCACCTGCTGGTGGGCACCATCAAGGACGTGGTGGCGCGCTACTGGACCATGCGCGGCTACCACGTCGAGCGCCGCTTCGGCTGGGATTGCCACGGACTGCCGGTGGAGTTCGAGGTCGAGAAGCAACTCGGCCTGAACGGCCGCCGTGACATCGAGGAATACGGCGTCGACAAATTCAACGAAACCTGTCGCTCGATCGTGCTGCGCTACGCCGACGACTGGCGCACCATCGTCACCCGCATGGGCCGCTGGGCCGACTTCGACAACGACTACAAGACCATGGACCTCTCCTTCATGGAGAGCGTCTGGCACGTCTTCAAGACGCTGTGGGAGAAGGACCTCATCTACGAGGGCTACCGGGTGGTGCCCTACTCCTGGCGCATCGGTGCGCCGCTGTCAAACTTCGAGGCCAACCTCAACTACAAGGACGTCCAGGATCCGTCGATCACGGTGAAGTTCGAGCTCGCCGAGCCTCTGGGTGATATCACGGGGGCCGTGGCCGGCGGCGGCGCCGATACGCCGGTGTACGTGCTCGCCTGGACGACAACCCCCTGGACGCTGCCGTCGAACCTGGCGCTGGCGGTGGATGCCGAGGCCACCTACCTGCTCGTCGAACAAACCGGTGACCCCGGACCCAACGAGGGGGCACGCGTCGGCGATCGCTATCTGATCCATCGGGATCGCCTCGAGGCGTACTGGCCCGATGGCGAAGGAATCGAGGTGCTGGCCGAGCTCGCGGGCGCCGACCTCGAGGGCCGCAGGTACGTGCCGCTGTTTCCTTTTTTCGCTGAGCGCGAGGCTGAAGGCGCCTTCCGGGTGTTGGCGGCGCCGTTCGTTACCGCGGAAACGGGAACCGGCGTGGTGCACACGGCGCCGGCCTTTGGCGAGGACGACTTCTATTTGGGCAAGAAGTACGGCCTCGAGCCCGCCGACCCGGTCGACGAGGAGGGCAAGTTCACCGCCGTTGTCCAACCCTACGCGGGTGTCATGGTGAAGGATGCCGACAAGCAGATCATCGCCGACCTCAAGGCGGAGCATAAGATCCTGCGGCACGAGACCTACGAGCATAGCTACCCGTTCTGCTACCGCTCCGACACGCCGTTGATCTACAAGACCATCACCGCCTGGTACGTGCGCGTCGAGGAATTCAAGGACCAGCTGGTGGCCAACAACCAGCAGATCCGCTGGGTGCCGGGACATCTCAAAGACGGCCGCATGGGCAAGTGGCTCGAAGGGGCGCGCGACTGGAACATCTCGCGCAACCGCTACTGGGGCAACCCGCTGCCGATCTGGCGCAATGAAGAGACCGGCGAGACGATCTGCGTCGGCTCGCGTGCCGAGCTCGAGGAGCTCTCGGGACAGAAAGTCGACGACCTGCACAAGCACATCGTCGACGACATCGTCATTCCGTCGCCCACCGGGCAAGGGGAACTGCGTCGTATTCCCGAAGTGCTCGATTGTTGGTTCGAGTCGGGGTCGATGCCCTACGGGCAGGCGCACTACCCGTTCGAGGACAAGGAAAAGTTTGAGGCCGGATTCCCCGCCGACTTCATCGCCGAGGCAGTCGACCAGACGCGCGGCTGGTTTTACACGTTACTGGTGCTGTCGACGGCGCTGTTCGACAAGCCGGCCTACAAGAACGTCATCGTCAACGGCCTGCTGCTCGCCGAAGACGGCCGCAAGATGTCGAAG
>SMVA01323610.1_pt1 | contig 12999 bp, 13 predicted proteins | sample 2456451 | NCBI WGS metagenome assembly SMVA01 (sample SAMN11095933, study PRJNA526329) | marine sediment metagenome | biome: Marine sediment; feature: Surficial sediment; material: Deep marine sediment; isolation source: Hadal surficial sediment | place: Pacific Ocean | collected 2014-05 | depth...
ATGCAGGATTTCGGTATGGCGGATATTTTAATCAATCACCCTTCCATGTATTTACTCAGCTATGCTTTCGATGAAAGCTTTTGGGGTGGTTTTGAAAACAAGCTGTACCGTGTCTTTCTTTACCCGGACGATCTGGCCTCTCATGGAGACTATTTCAAAAAGGTTTATGAGTTTACGAAACAACCGTATTATCAATCCGGTTCGGAATTTAAAGAATGGGAAAACCATTTAGCGGAAAACATTGAATTAGGGATAATGTCATCCATTGCCCTTCCCAGTGTTTTCCGGTACTTTGACAAGACAACCTACCACCAGACCGAATTTCTTCTGGGCAGACTGGGACTGGCGAGCGCCGCCTACCGTTCCGATCATGACAAATATCCGGCGACGCTTAACGTGCTGGTGCCAAAATATATCAGGGAAATCCCGAAAGACCCGTTCGACGGCAAACCTCTTAAAATGAAGGCGGTCAATGATGGGTTGATCCTGTACGGAGTCGGTGAGGACCTTAAAGACGGCAACGGTGCGGCCTATGACAACGTAACGAAACAAGGCGACATCGCCTTCTATTTAGGTTCCGCCTTCAAAGAACACCGCCTGAAACCGGCCATCGAAAAACAGCGCCAGCAAGAGGCAAAAAGAACGAACAAAAGGAAAAAATAGATTCTCCGCTCATTTGCTTATTCATCCGGGCGGATGAGTGGTGAAACCGCTCTCAATGATATAAACTGGGGCCATGCAACCCAAACTGGTCACCCTCGCCGCGTTCAACATGCCCTACCAGGCCCACCTCGCCAAATCGCGCCTGGAGTCCGCAGGCATTCCCGTGTTCATCCGGGACGAACACCTTATCAGCATCAACTGGTTCTACTCCCCGGCTCTGGGCGGAGTAAAGGTGCAGGTGCCGGACGTCCACCTGAAAGAGGCGCGGGAAATTCTCGACTCGGCGTCGGACGTCGAACTGCGGGACGAGGAAGCCCTGCAGGCCACCATGCCGGAAGAACCCGGACCGGAACCACCGGAATTGATGGAATGTCCGCAGTGCGGAAGCAAAGGATTCGTGGAGGAGCTCCACTACCCCGTCGAACGGTTCCTCAATGAATTGCTGTTGGGATTGCCTTATCTGTGGCTGGGACGTCCGCTCCAGTGCCGCGCCTGCCGCCACACCTACCGGGCACAGTAAACGCTCCCTTCACCCGCCGCCCTTTTTGTCATACACTGACGGTATGGAAACCCGATTCGTCACCATTGCCAGCTATCACATGCCCCACGAAGCAGAGGTGGCCGCGTCCTTCCTGGAGGAAAAAGGCATCCCGACAATGATTCGGGACAACAACACCAACCCTCTGCAAGGCGGGTATGTGGAAATTCGCCTGCAGGTGCCGGAACAGGACGCCGACGACGCTCTTTATATTCTGGACACAATAATGGATGAGGGGGTCGATCTGCTGGAAGACATCGAAGAAGATTATGAAATTGAAGAGAAGGAAGAAACCGCTGCGTCCTGGAAAGACCCGGATATCAACCCGGTGGTTTGCCCGCGGTGCCTCAGTGTCAATGCCCAAAAAACCCTGCCCAGCCCGGTCCCCGGATGGCTGAACGCGCTCCTGCTCGGCATCCCAAGAATGTTCTTCCCCGCCCAACTGCAATGCCGGGGCTGCGGCGCTATCATCCAATAAACTTAAATCAGGTCGTATATTCCGCGTTGATGCGGACGTAGTTGTAGGAGAGATCGCAGGTGTAGGTTTCGGCGCTGGCTTTGCCCAGGTGCAGGCCGACGGCGATTTCGATTTCCTTGTTCTTCATTTTTTTCCGGAGCGCGGACGCGGACACGCCTTTGACGTGCTCCCCGTTTTTGACCAGCCGGGTTCCGTTCAGCACCACCTCCAGTTTCTCCGGCTTGATCGGCACTCCCGCGTTGCCAACCGCGGCGATGATGCGCCCCCAGTTCGGGTCCTCGCCAAACAGCGCGGTCTTCACCAGCAGGGAATTGGCGAGGCGCTTGCCGATCCGCTCCGCCTGCTGTTTCGTCTTCGCGCCGCTCACTTTAAAGGTGACGAACTTGGTGGCGCCTTCGCCGTCCTCCACAACTTTAAACGCCAGCGTTTTGCACACATGGGTCAACGCTGTCACGAAATCCCGGTAAGCCTTCGATCCCGCTTTGACGGACGGGTTGCCCGCCGTGCCGTTGGCCAGTAACAGCACCATGTCGTTGGTGCTGGTTTCGCCGTCGACGGTGATGCAGTTGAAGGTCGGGTCCACCGCCTCTTTCAAAGCCTTGTGCAGGGCGGATTTGCCGATCCGGATGTTGCTGGCGAGGAAGGCCAGCATGGTCGCCATGTTCGGCTGGATCATGCCCGATCCCTTGGCGATGCCTCCCACCACAACATCGCCATACTGCACCGCGCAGGTTTTGGACACCAGGTCGGTGGTCAGGATGCCTTCCGCGGCCTGGACCCAACCTTTCGGGGATAACTGATTCACCAGTCGGGGAATACTCGCTTCGATTTTGTTCACCGCCAGCGGTACGCTGATGACGCCGGTGGAAGCGGTCAGCACTTCTTTCACCGGAATGCCCAGCGCCTTCGCGGTTGCCGCCACCACCGCTTGGCAATCCTTCACGCCCTGCTTTCCGGTAAAGGCGTTGGCGTTGCCGCTGTTGACGATTATGGCGCGGCTGGTTTTGGAGGTCTGGAGCGCTTTCCGGCTGATCGGCACCGTCGGCGACACCACCTGGTTGAGCGTGAACACCCCGGCCGCCGTCGCCGGCACTTCGGAGACAATCAGCGCGAGGTCCTTGACGCCCTTCTTCTTGAGGCCGCAGGCCACCCCTCCGGCCAGAAACCCCGGCACCCGAACCTGTTTCAGCTTTTTCAGTTTCATTATTTTGAATCAGGGGAACAGCGGGGGATGGTCGAGTCCCGTGGTCTCGCCGATCCCCAGCATGAGGTTCATGTTCTGAATCGCCTGGCTGGAGGCGCCCTTCATCAGGTTGTCGATGGCGCTGGTGATCACCGCGCGGCCGTTGCGAGCGTCCACCTGCACGCCGATGTCGCAGGTGTTCGACCCCGCCACATGGGAGGTGTTGGCGTACCGGCCCGGCGCCAACACCCGCACGAAGGGTTCGCTGTCATAAAACTGTGCGACGTGCGCGTGCAATCCGTCCCGGTCCATCTCTTTTTTCAAATCGATATACGCCGTGGTCAGAAGTCCGCGCTTCATTGGCATCAGGTGCGGCGAAAATGTGACGGTGAGGCTCTTTCCCGCCAGGCCGCTCAACTCCTGTTCGATCTCCGGCGTGTGCCGGTGCTCGCCCAGGCCGTAGGCGGACACCGCTTCGTCCGCCTCGCAGAATTGCGTGGTCTGCGACAATGCGCGCCCGGCTCCCGAAACACCGGATTTGGAATCGACGATGATCGATTTCACATTCACCCAATCAACGGTCATGAACGGCGCCAGCGCCAGGATCGCCCCGGTCGGGTAACATCCCGGGTTGGCCACCAGTTGCGCGCCTTTGATTTGTTCGCGGTGCAATTCCGGCAGGCCGTACACCGCTTCCTTGATGACTTCCGGATTGAGATGCGGCGTCTGGTACCATTCGCCGTACACCGCGGCATCGCGCAGGCGGTAGTCGGCGCTGAGGTCGATGATCCGGCACGACCCCCGCAACATGCCCGGCACCTGGCCCATGGCCGCCGTGTGCGGGAGCGCGAGGAATAAAATATCGCACCCTTCGGCGATGGACGGGTCGAGTTTCACCAACGGCTGATCGACCCAGCCCCTGAGGGACGGAGCCACTTCTGTAATATTTTTACCGGCGTGGGAGTCGGCGGTCAGAGTGATCAATTCCGCTTCCGGATGCTGTACCAGAAGCCGGATCAACTCCAGGCCGGTATACCCCGTCGCCCCTGCGATGCTGATCTTGGCCATGATTAATGGTTTGGATTGAATTTTTCAGGAATTTTGCGCCCGGTCCGGGAAAAGGGGGTCGTGGCCCACTTTCACAATCCAGGATTAACGCTTGGAAAACTGGAAACGTTTACGTGCGCCAGGACGCCCATATTTTTTACGTTCCACTTTGCGGGAGTCGCGGGTGAGGAACCCTGCTTTTTTCAAGGGAGCGCGGAAATCCGGATTCGAAAACATCAGGGCTTTGGAAATGCCCAGACGAAGCGCGCCCGCTTGACCGGAAAGCCCGCCGCCCAACACCGTAGCTTTGATGTCGACAGAAGTCAGGGTCTCCGTCAAGACCATCGGCTGGCGTACGACCATTTCGGCGGTTTTTCTATTGAAATAAGCGCCCATCTCTTTGTTGTTGACGATAATCTCGCCCTGCCCAGGTCGAATCCAAACCTTGGCTATCGCTTCTTTTCTTCTGCCGGTTGCGTACGTTCTGTCGTCCATTTGTTCACTCCGATCCCGCGGGAGAGGCTCCCGTCCGGGCCGTTAAAATTTGTTATAAGGTCACGACTTCAGGATTTTGACTGGTGTGTGGATGCTGATCCTGATCATAAATTCGGTAGTTGGTCTGCAACGTTCTGCCCAACCGATTTTTCGGCAACATGCCGTTGATGGCTTTTTTCAACAAATCAGACGGCTTTTTGTCAAACACCAGTTGCGCCGAAGCTTCCTTGATGCCACCCGGCCAACCGGTATGACGGTAGAAAATCTTCTGATTCCATTTTTTCCCGGTCAGTTTCACTTTGGCGGCGTTGATGATGATGACGTTGTCACCGGTGTCGACGTGCGGGGTGAATATCACCTTGGTCTTGCCACGAATGATGGCGGCGGCGCGGGCGGCGACCCGGCCCACGGCTTGACCTTCCGCATCGATCAAAACCCATTTTTTTACAACATCACTTTGCTTGGCTGAAAACGTTTTCATCTCAATCCCTTGAAATCTTTGTGTTCTTTGGGGGAAGTTTCAAACGGGTTATACTAGGTGACTTCCTCTCCCCTGTCAACTTAAAAACTTGGCCCGAAAACGATTTCCCGCCATGAGGGCCACTGAATCGACTTTATATTGGCGGGCAAATAGGCTATTTTGATGTTTCAGGCTGAACCGCAGGATTTTCCCAGTAAACTCTGATTTTGGATACAGACCATGTCCCCTGACAACCCGCTCGAGGCTTCCACGGATGTGGCTAGGCCTGAACCCGTGCCATCCCCCAAAAACCTGATGCAGGCGGTGGAGCGGTCCCGAAACCATTTGCTGTCCCGCCAGTACCCCGAAGGCTACTGGGTGGCCGAGTTGGAGTCCAACGCCACCATGGTGGCGGAATACGTTTTCTTCCTGTGGTTCATGGGCTTGCATAATGATCCGGCGCCCCGCGAAAAAAGCAAAAATTATCTGCTCAAACACCAACAGGCCGATGGCGGCTGGAGCCTTTATTACGGCGGTCCCAGCGACATCAGCGTTACCATTGAAGCCTATATCGCCTTGAAAATGACCGGAGTCGCGATGGCTGCGCCGGAGATGGTGAAAGCCCGTCAATGCATCGCGGCCAAGGGAGGAGTGCGAAGCGCACGGGTGTTCACCAAAATTTTTCTGGCCATGCTGGGTCAAACCACCTGGGAGTTCGTGCCCGCCATGCCGGTGGAGATCATTCTGCTTCCCAACTGGTTTTATTTTAATATTTATGAAATGTCGAGCTGGTCGCGCAGTACGGTAGTGCCGCTCACCCTCATTTACTCACAACAACCAGTGTGGCCCCTGCCGCCCAACCACAGCGTGCCGGAGCTGTTCACCGAGGCCGACCGCGACCTGGCGGTGCGCTCGCCCCAACCTGGCCTCAACTGGGGCAACGTTTTTCTAACCCTCGATAAAGTTCTCAAGTTTGTGGGCCGCTCGCCGTGGAAGCCGTTGCGCAGGATCGCGATTCGACGGGCTCTCCAATGGACGCTCGATCATCAGGAGCCGGAAGGCGACTTCAGCGGCATCCAACCGGCCATGCTCAATTCGCTCCTCGCTCTCAAAGTGCTGGGTTACGAAAACGACTCTTCAGCTGTCATCAAGGGATTGGAAGCGATCGATCGGTTCATCATCGACCGGGGCGATCATCTGGTGTTCCAAGCCTGCGTTTCTCCCTTGTGGGACACGGCTCTGGCTCTCAACGCGCTCATGGATGCGGGCCTGCCGGAGAATGACCCCGCTGTGGTCAAAGCGGCGGAGTGGATGCTTAAAAAACAGGTGACCCGGCCCGGCGATTGGACAATCAAAAATCCCCACACGCCACCCGGCGGCTGGGCCTTCGAGTTCTACAATGAAAGTTATCCCGATACCGACGACACCGCGGAAATTCTGATGGCTCTCCACCGCATCCCGTTTGCCGATCCGGCGTGGAAAGAAAAAGAGTGCCGGCGCGCGCTCACCTGGTTGCTCAGCATGCAAAGCCAAAACGGCGGCTGGGGCGCGTTCGACCAGGACAACGATCACCGCCTGTTCAACCTGATTCCGTTCGCCGACCACGGCGCCATGCTCGATGCGCCCACGGTGGACGTCACCGGACGCGTCCTGTGGCTGATGGGTCGCCTGCACACCGACCGCAATCATCCCCAAGTACAAAAAGCGCTGAAATTCATTCGAGGCGAACAGGAGGCGGACGGGTGCTGGTTCGGTCGCTGGGGAGTGAACTACATTTACGGCACCTGGCTGGTCTTGTGCGGCCTGCAATCGATGAACGAGGACATGAGCCAACCTTACATTCGCAAAGCGGTGGACTGGATGAAGGCGCATCAGAATGAAGACGGCGGTTGGGGAGAAACCTGCGAATCCTACCGCAACCCGCAACTGCGCGGCCAGGGAACCTCCACGGCATCGCAAAGCGCGTGGGCGCTGATGGCGCTGATGGAAACCGGGGAAACCCACAGCCCGGAAGCGCAACGGGGCGTGGACTTTCTAATTCGCACTCAGCTGGACGATGGCTCCTGGCACGAGGATCACTTCACCGGCACCGGGTTCCCCGGGCACTTCTACATCAAATACCACATGTACGCACAATTCTTTCCACTCATGGCGCTGGCCCGCTACCGCTACTATGTAGAACACGGCCACGTCCCCCCGCGGCGCCAGTCGGGCAAGGCCCGGAGCTAGATAGGTCTAACTCTACTTGCTCTCAGTAACGGTTAAGCATGAAATAGGGATCGGCTGTTTGGGTACAGCGTCACGCTGTTCGCCCCGCGCGGAGCGGCCGGCCATTGGCGCCCCCTGCTAAGGGGTTGTTAACCGTATAAGACTTTGGATCAGCCAGATTGCCACCAGCGCCCAGAACCCGGCGACCGCGGATTTGAACAATCGGCTTTCCCATTTCTTGCTGAAACGCGACATCAGAAACGCCATCGCGAACAGCGCAAACAAACTGGAGGTGAGAATGTAGGACGGGATGTTCCAACCAAAAATGGTCATGGTTTAACCTAAAAAACTTTGGGTGTGCGTTGCACAGGGGTCGAGCATGATTTCAGAGTTCAGCCTGCCACATCCAGCCGCAGGCTGGCCTTTTCTCCTCCAGCGCTTCACCGGTCAACCGCAACATTTTTTATATTTTTTACCACTGCCACAGGGGCAGGGTGCGTTGCGTCCTACTTTGGCGGAACTGCGCTTGACAGGTTGGCGGGAGGGAGTTGGCGCGGCGTGAACGGTCGATTGTTTTTCGCTGTACATCCAGCGTCCGTTTTCCTTGATGAATTTTGAGGTCTCCTGCAATTCGTTGGCTTCACCCGCCTCCCGGTACCGCGCCACAAAGGTCACCTCCCCTGCCGCATCGTGCCGCTCACCCTGCCGGGTACCAAGAATCTCGAGGCCCAGCCATTCAATGTCCCCTTTTTCAAAATCCGCTGGAGATTTATGCGGGCGCTCATCGGCACAAGTGGTTTGAATGAGGTAATCCCAGTTGCCTTGGGTGGTGGCGGTGTAGCGCGAGCGCATCAAATCTTCGGCGGTATCGGCAAAGATGGCGCCTCGGATCAGTGGCCCGCAACAATCCGTGTAAGGAAAACTCATGCCACAACGACAATCCTTCATGAACACCTCAAATCATTTTGAAGCGGAGTGCCTCCGCAGGTAACTTGTCAAAACTCTGACTTCACTCAATAATAGCGGAGCATGAAACTAAAGCGTCAAAATTTTCGTACCGCGCGGAGTGGTCAGCTATTTGTTTCCCCTGCTAAAGAAGCGATTCAACTATAAAGGAAGGCGGGGTCCGCCAACAATATAAATCGGACCCCCATCGCCGAGGGGCGCGATCCAATGCTCTCCGTGGTTCCAATTCAAAAATTTTGAGGTAAAATCGGTTGACTCATTTCCCAAACTCTCTGGACCTGAAGCGATGCAAAGAAGAAATACCATTTTTGTTTTGATCGCAGGATTGCTTTGCGCTCCGCTTGCGTCCTGGGCTCAAAACCCCGCCACGCCCGCCGCCAATGCAAACCTCACCACGATGGTGTTGATTCCCGGCGGCTCTTTCACTTCTGGAGCGCCTGTCGACCTGGGACATCAACTCTGCAAAAAATTTCATAACGGAAATTGCAGTCGAAGCTGGTTCGCGGATGAACAACCGATCCACACGCTCATTCTGGATCCTTTCTTCATCGACAAGTACGAGGTCACCCAGCGTGATTTTGAGCGGGTCATGAAACGCAATCCATCCAAATTTAAAGGCAAAATTCTGCCGGTGGATAACGTCACCTGGCAAGAAGCCAAAACTTACTGTCAGAAATTGGGCAAACGCCTGCCCACCGAAGCGGAGTGGGAAAAAGCTTCCCAAGGCGGCGTGTCAACCGTTTACCCCTGGGGCGACGAATTCGAATCGGGCAAGGCTAATTTCTGTGACCAACGTTGTTCCAAAAGATGGCGGGAGAATCAATTTCAGGATGGCTACGAGTACACCGCGCCGGTCGGAAACTACCCTCCCAACGGGTACGGTTTATATGACATGGCGGGAAACGTGTATGAGTGGGTGGAGGACTGGTACGCCAAGGATTATTACCGGGTCCGGCCGCATAAAAATCCGAAGGGTCCGGCCAGCGGTTCCAAAAAAGTGATGCGGGGCGGCTCGTGGATCAACTACTCGGTGGGAGTGCGCCCGGCGGATCGTACCGACACCGATCCCGACGACCGGTTTGCTTTCAGTGGATTTCGTTGCGCCCAGTGAGTTTTTGAAATTCTTCAAGTTCCTAGTCAGCGACCTGGCGCCGCAGAACGATGACCGCTACCAGCACCGCCAGCGACACAATCCAAAAAAAGATGTAGGCCGCCATGGATTGCCGGGCTTTTCGTTTTTCGAGCCAGGTGCGCGGTTTAATGCCACTGAAAATGAAGGACACCTTGGCCGCCAAATTCACCGACACCACGTTGGCGGCAAGCAGGAGACCGGCACCGATGGCCATATCGTATTTACCAGCGCCCAGCATGAGCCCCATGGTCGCGGTCGGCGGCAGTAAGGCCACCGCCACCATCACGCCTACCAGCACGCTGGGCAAACCCGTGGATAAAGACAACACGGCGGCAGCTCCGGAAGCCAGCGCCAGAACGATAGAATCCAACCCCACCTCGGTACGCGCCAGCAATTCGCGGCTGTGTACGTTCAGCGGCCACAGCGCGCCAATCAAAAACGACAACCCCAGCGCCAGGACCAGCCCGACCAGCGAGGTTTTGAGCGATTTCCACATCAGACCCGTATCGCCAAGCGCCGCCGCCAGGGCCAGCGCGATATTGGGACCGAGCAGAGGCGCGATGACCATGGCCCCAATGACCACCGTCACGTTATCTTTTAGCAAGCCAATCGCAACGACGATGGTGGACAGCACGACTAAAATCACATAGGTGCTGTTCAGCCGGGCATTTTTTTCGATGCTGTCGTACAACTCTTCGCGGGTGGTGGCCGCCGATCTTTCCTTTTTTTTGCCCTCATCATTCTCTGGCGCTTCCTCACGCGGCAAAACCGCTTCCACAGCGGTCACCAGAATTTTCGCGGTGGAGCTATTGCTCAACGTACCCTGCAGAGCGTCCAACACCTCCTGCCTTTGGGCATCGCCCACCAGCAAGCGGATGACGCAACGTCCGTCTTCACCTTTGGGGCCAACCCAGCAGTCGCGCGCTTCGTGCTGTTCGCCAATGGTCGTGACGATATCCTGGTAACTGGCGTCGGCGATCACTTCAATGATTTTCATGGAACGCGTGCCTCACAAAATTTTCAAATCGCTTTTCAAAACATCATTCCATTTTTATGCCGCCCGATTGTATCCTATTTATATTGAGGGCCTGAATAATTCTCATGCTTGGAGGCCACCATCAGAAAGCATTTTTTGAATACCATTCACATGTTCTCAAAATTCCTCTGTGGCCCATTTTGCGAAATTAATGTAACTTGTAAAGGCATTGCTTCACCCGCCCTTGAAACTAAAAGGCGTCCCATCACTAACGCTTACGCCCGCAAACGATACAATTTCTGATGACATCCCACTCCGCCACGACTCTCGGCACTTGGACCCTCCGGCTCACCCGCCTGTTGGTTTATGTTTACGCGATCAACGCGTTTCTTAATTTTGGGGCCGACCCGGATCTTTGGGGCCACATTAAATTTGGCGGGGACCTCTGGACCTCGGGCAGTGTTCCAATAACCGACCCCTACTCCTACACGGCGCTTGGCCATGTCTGGATCAACCACGAGTGGTTGATGGAGCTCCTGTTTTTCTTAATTTACGATGCCACGGGGTCGACCGGTCTGCTGGTGTTCCGGCTGGTTTTGGGAATGACCATCATTCATCTGCTTTCCAGCCTGTATTTCCGCCATGCGGGAAACTTACTGATTTACGCCCTGCATTTCATTCTGCTGATCCACGTGATTGCCAGCGGGTTCGCCATGCGCCCGCAACTCATCACATTTCTTTTGACCGCTTTGCTGGTGGTCATCCTGCAACACTTTTTTGAAGGAAAGCGGAAGGTCATCCTCTGGATGCCGCTGTTGATGCTTTTGTGGGTGAACAGCCACGGCGGCGTGGTGTTGGGCATCGGATTGCTGGGCATGGTGACCGGCATCGAGTGGCTCCGCCACCGGTCTTTCCATATCCTGCATGTGAAATGGTTGACGGGTGCGCTGGCCTTGTCGGGTCTGGCCTTACTGATCAACCCTTACGGCCACCACCTGCTCTGGTTTTTTCTCGAAACCATTCCGCGGGAACGGATCGTGACAGAATGGCAAGCCATCACGATTTTTGACACGAGCAGACTGCCGTTCAAAGCCATGGTTTTATTATTTCTGGTCACGTTCTTTTCCAAAATACCGAAGCGGTGGTGGGAGGTGGCCATCATCACTTTCGCAATTTTTTATGGATTCAAACATGGCCGCCACAGCGTGCTGGCGGGCATCCTGCTGACTCCCTACCTGCCCCTGCACTTGGCCAACCTGGTGGAGAATTGGCAGGCTAAAAAATTCCAGCGGCCTCTGCCCAACTTCGCTCATGCCCTGATCCTCGCATCCATGACCCTGTTCATTATTTTTCAACTGACCTTCCATTTTCAAAAATTTCGGCAGAATAATTTTAAAATCCAGGTAGACCCTACTTATTTTCCCATGCATGCGGTTCGATTTATGAAGGAGAATAATATCAATGGCAACATTCTCATTCTTTTCGATTGGGGGGAATATGTTATTTGGCAACTGCCAGAATCGAAAGTTTCGGTGGATGGCCGGTATTGGACGGTTTACCCGCTGGAATTGACGTTACAGCAATTTAATTTCAATCAGGGGCGGGAGGGCTGGCAGGATATTCTTGGTTTATACCCGCATGAAATTATTTTGACTCACCACAAAAATACTCACTTGGAACAGCGTAAGGACTGGGTCAAGATATATCACGATCCCAGAGCGCGGATTTTCGTGCGCAAGACTGAACCGCCTGATCCGGTGCTGAAAAAATTTTACAACCGGGAATTGTTGCATAATAGCGAGCCGCCGGAGTGGTCGTTTCCCTAAGGTTTGTTCAGGCAGGCCCCACCCAGGACCGCCAGTCGCCGTCGATCATGCCCTTGTCTTTGTAGCGTTGCATGGCGTGTGGACAATGGCAGTTTCTGTCCCGGTTGCGGAGAAGTTCCAAGCAGGCCTGAAGTATGACCGGAAACTTTTTAACCGCTTGCTCCACCACCGTCTTCTCCTCTTCACTCTGCATGCCTTCGAACAACCGGCCTTTTTGAAACTCCCGGGTGACCACGCCCTCGGCGTAATTGGTGAGATAGCACAAAGGGGCGTAACACATCTCCAACTCGCGCGCCAGAAAAGCTTCCGGCGCAAGGGTCATGCCCACCAGGTCGGCCCCGATGATTCTGAGTTTGCGAATTTCGGCGGGCGATTCCAACCGCGGCCCCTCGGTGCACGCATAAACTCCGGCCTCGTGATGGGGCAGAGCGGCTTGATGCAGGGCATCGTGAAGGGACGCCCGGATTTCCGGGCAAAAGGGATCACTCTGCCGGATGAAACCGATGCCGCTGTTTTTGTAAAAGGTCATTTCGCGGTTTTTGGTTTCGTCAATGATGTCATGCGGCACTACAAAATCTCCCGGCTTGAAAACCGGGTTTATGATTCCGGGACCGGACCAGGCCAGGATGCGCTCGACGCCACATTCCTTAAGCGCATAAATATTGGCCCGGTAATTGACGAAGGGGGCGGTGATGGCATAATCGGTTTCACCGTGGCGGGATAAAAATAGAAATCCGGATTCTTGAGTTTGAAAATGATGAATCGGCGCGCTCTCACCAAACGGAGTGGAACCCGCGGCGCATGCCAATTCCTCGCCCAACAGGTTGGCCTGAAGCAGGTGGTAGGCACCACTGCCCCCAATGACTGCCAAAGATTCTTTCATAATCCGTTTGCTTGCTTTTGAGGGGTTGCTGATTGATGACTGTTCGCTTGTCTGGCAGAATTGGAATGGGGTTCAGTCCAGGTAGTTTTCAATGTCCGCTACATAATTCGCGGCCGATTCCCGAATATTTCTGGACTCACCTTC
>SMVA01385435.1_pt1 | contig 12999 bp, 10 predicted proteins | sample 2456451 | NCBI WGS metagenome assembly SMVA01 (sample SAMN11095933, study PRJNA526329) | marine sediment metagenome | biome: Marine sediment; feature: Surficial sediment; material: Deep marine sediment; isolation source: Hadal surficial sediment | place: Pacific Ocean | collected 2014-05 | depth...
AGGTCTCGAGGGTCGCACGGCCACTGGCGGCATCGGTAGACCTCGTGTGATCGGGTACCGAGGCAGACTTCGTGTCGGTCTCCGACGGCCAACTGTTGCCCGGCCGCGGCTCCGTCGAGACGGCGGTGGCCGAGTGCTTGGTGAGATACCAGCCATTCCCGGTCACGAGCCCCTTCGAGCCCGGCTTCGAACGCAATCGCTCGAGCAGGGTCGCCAGCGAGTGGAGCGTGTAGTTGTTGCCCGGACCGCCGGCGTAGGGCAACCCGCCGGTCACCGTGAAGCCGCGCGGATCGTCCTCATCGAGACCGAGCATCTCGCACGCCATCTCGACCGCCACCGGGAAACAGCTGTAGAAGTCGATGAACGACACGTCGTCGAGCCCGATGGCGGCCTCTTCGAGCGCCCCCATCACGGCCTCGCGCAGCGCCTGGCACTGACCGAAGTCGGGCCGCTCGCTCGGATACCAGTCCTTCTCCTGGGAGTGGGCACCACCCCACCAATGGACCCAGCGATCTTCGGGAATCCCGAGCTCCCGGGCAGCCGCCACCGAGGTCATGATGACGCTGGCCGCCTGATCGGTGTCGAGGACCGCGTTCATGTACTTGGTGTACGGGAACGCCACCATCCGATTCGATTCGGACGGAATCGTGATCTCGTCTGCACTGCGTTCGATTGGATACCAGGCGTACGGATTCGACGCCGCCACCTTGCTGAAGCGACTCATGAGAGCACCCACCCGCTTTCGATGCGTCTCGATGTCGAGTCCACGACGCGCGCGCAGGGCATTTTCGAAGATCGGGTAGATGTCGATGGGCATGCGCAGCCCGTAGCTCGCCTCGGCCCTCGAGCTGCCGGGACGGGTCACGTCGATTCGCTCGGGTTCGCCGCCTGCCGCGGCATCCCAGTGGAGCTTGACCCGCGCCTCGGCGGCTCGGCGCAGGGTGTGGATGTTGTTGGTACCGCCGAGCACCGCGATGCGAGCCTCACCCGCGGCGATCCGGCGCGCCACATGGTTCACCATGCGCAGCGGAATCTCACCCCCGACGGCGGTCAGGAGTTCCCGCTTCGGCTTCGCCCCGATCGCCTCGGCCCAGGCTCGCGAAGGATTGGCGCCACGCCAGGCGATGATGTCGACGACGCCGACGGTGTCCGCCTGCTCCAGCAGCCTCGCACCAGCAGCCGCGTCCTCTGCCGCATCCCGCGCCGACTGCGCCAGCATCGCGAGAGGAGAGAGGGCTTCGGCCGGCTCGACGTCCCGTTGTATGAACTGGGCGGCACCCACAAAGATGGGTCGTCGATCATCGTTCAAGGGGAACCTCCTCAGCGGAAAGTGGAGAGTAGCCGTGGCGCGGACCCTCGTCAGCAAATCGGAGTCCGGACAACAGGAGTCTGGGAACGGCAGTCGGGCTACGGCTGCCCGCGCTTCGTCGGGCATGCTCCGCACGTCCAGCGAAAGGGGCCGCGGCTTCTGTATAGTCCGGATTCGCTCGACTGCCCCAGGAGATGTCCATGAAGCGGTTCGAAGGCAAAGTGGTGCTGATCACGGGCGCGGCTTCCGGCATCGGCGCGGCCACGGCCGAACGTCTGGCCGACGAAGGTGCCAAGCTCATCCTCGCAGACGTCCAGGAGCCGGCGCTCAAGGAAATCGTCGAGAAGCTCCAGTCCAAGGGCACCGAAGTCTTCGCGACCGTCTCGGACGTCTCGAACCCGGCCGACGTCGAGGATACGGTCGGCGGCGGCGTCAAGCAGTTCGGAAAACTCGACGTCCTCTGCAACATCGCCGGCATCCTCCAGTTCTCCCACACTCACGAATACCCGCTGGAAGACTGGAACCGCATCCTGGGCGTGAACCTGACGGGGACCTTCCTGATGTGTCGCGCCGCGATCCCCCACCTGCTCGAGACGAAGGGAAACATCGTCAACATGTCGTCCACCGCCGGGCTCGCCGGTCACCCGTGGACGGCGGCCTATTCGGCCTCGAAGGGCGGCGTACTCGCCCTGACCTACACCCTCGCCGTGGAGTACGGAAAACAGGGACTGCGCGCCAACGCGATCTGCCCGGGCTCGATCCAGACGCCGATCACCAAGGCGTTCCAGGTGCCGGAAGGCGCCGACGAGAAGCTCGTCTACCGGATCATGCCCCTCGACACCTTCCGCGGGCCGGAGACGGTGGCAAGTACGGTGGCCTTCGTCGCGTCCGAAGACGCCTGCCACATCAACGGTGAGTCGATCCGGGTCGACGGAGCAACGCTGGCCTAGCAGGCTGAAGCAGCGCGCGCACGCGACCGCTCGCGACCACGCCCTCGCTTCCCAAACACAGGCGTGGGCGGTGGCGGAGACGTTGTTGAATATTCAACAACGTCCCCGTTCGCGATCGCTCATCCGAATCGCAGGCAACGGACCGGCAGAAGTCCAGCAATGTTCGGGGCCATGTCGCCGGACATCGCTGCGTGGGGCGAACCCCGTTAAGCATCGCGTCTCATGCTCCGATGAACTCATCAGGGAGCTGGCTCGGGAGACAGCATGGGCAGGACGGTTACATGGGTGGTCGCGATGGGCATCGCCAGCGGTGTGGCCGCGGCGTCGATTCCGTCCGAGCCCAGCACCGCAGTGCCGGATGCAGCCATCGAGGCAGCGGCCGCGGAGCAGAGCGCCGTGCACCTCATGCTGATGGGCGCAGGCCTTCTCGGTCTCCTGCTGCTGGGCCGACACTGCAATCTCTGCCCGGCTCGCAGCGTGTTCGCGTGGAACCAGCCCGAACGCTGCCGCGAAAAATCGGTGGGGCTGATCGAGACGGCCAGCCCGCTACGGATCTCGATGCCAAGCGTCGTAGAGGTCACGGAGGACCGGCATTGCATCGAAGTCCCGGTCCGTGACGCGCGACCCGTCGATTCCCGCTGGTGCGACCGGCTCGGGCTCGATGGGTTGGGCAGCATCCGGCTTCACGATCCACACGATCGGCAGATCGGTCGAGTCGCGTTCGAGAGCTGCCACGATCTGGACCGGGTAGACGATCGTGACGACGGGAACCGGGCCGCGGCCCAGGCGGCGGAGAATCTGGTCCTCGAGATCCGCATCGCCCGCGTCGTTTCCACGGCGGTCCCGCTCTCGACCGAACGCAACTGAACCCACCACCAGACAGTCGACCTCGGGCAGCGCTTCCGTGCAGACGAGTGGCTGAGGTGCGTACGTCTCCAGAATTCGTCGTGCACCCGCTGCTTCTGCGCCGATTCCGAGCTCACGACGCATTCGACTCAGCATCGTCTTCGCCGCCTGTGACACTCGCGATCACCTGGGATTCCGGATAGAAGGCGTAGAGCACCAATGCGACCACCGAACAGACCGCGGCGACCGGGCCAACGAGTACGACCCCCCACGGTTCATCCGGGCTGTTGCCCCAACGCGACAGCAGCAACGTCAAGATCAAGGTGGCCACCCCGTAGGCCCACTTGGTGAGCAGGCCCTGCACTCCGAAATACATGGCCGACCGGCTGGCGCCCGACGACTGCTCGTCGCGGTCGATCAACTGGCTGATCAGGACCTGCGGAAGCACGAGGAATCCCGCGGCCGGAACTCCGAAGAGACCGAGTGCCAGGAAGCAGAGCGTCAGGTTATGGAGGTCGCGCGGGCCGCCCGGGACGTCGGGGTCGAGCGCGCCCAGCAGGCTGACGGCGAGGGCCATCACCGCGATGCAACCCATCATGACGCGCTTGGGCCGGTAGCGGTCGATCAGGGGCCGCTGCAGCAGGAACCCCAAGGCAATGCCAGCCCCCATGGCGCCGGTGAAGTAGACGGTGAAGCCTTCGCTCCTTCCCAAGGCCACGGTCGCCAGATAGGGAAGCACGGGTTGGATCAAGTTTATACCGATTACAAAGAAGACCTGGGCGAGCAGGTAGATCATGAACGGCCGATCGCGCAGCGTCATCGACAGGGCCGTGCGGAAATCGAGATCAGCGGGCCCGCCACGCACGTGACGGGACTCATCGATGGCCAGGATCGGGGCAAAACAAAGCCCGACCGCCAGCACCGAGAGGCCGACCACGAGCCAGCGCATCGACTCGGTGGCCGTGAGCCCGAGATCGCGCCCGACGTCGAGTCCCAGTCCCCATGCCGAGAGAAGTCCCAGCACCGGAATCGACGCGAAGCTCATCCACTGGGCCAGTCGGACCCGTTCCGCCTGGTTCCACGCGATCTCGGGAATCAGGGCCAGGTAGGGTCCTACGTAGACCGTGAAGACGATGAAATAGAGCGATAGCAGCACGACCAGCCAGACGGCGTTCAGTGTGCTGCCGGCCGCACCCGGCGGAAAGAAGAGCAGCACCGGAATCGCCACCATCGGCACGAAGCCGTAGATCAGGAACGAACGCCGACGGCCCCAGGGCGAACGCGACCGGTCCGAGGCAAAGCCAACCAGCGGGTCGGTGAACGTGTCGAAAATCCGCCCCACCAGCATGGCCAACCCGAAGACGGTGAGGACGCCCAGGTAGGCATCTTCCCGCACCAGCGGCTCGAGCCCACGACCCGGCGGCGGCAGGTAGAAGTAGATGGCCATGGACACGACGATCCGGTCGGTGATCTGGAAGCCCGGACTCCCGAGGGAGAACAGCAACCGACGGGCGGGTGAGATCGGTGTGGCAAGGCTCACGCTGGCGGTTCAGGGTAGGTGAAAGCCGTTGTAGGCACTGGCGAAGACCGGCCAGCTGATGACGATCTCCGAGATCCACGCGAGCAGCACGACGCCGAGTAGAACCGCCCAGGCGACACGCGACGCCAGCGCTCCGGGAAGCCGCGCCGTCGCCACCTCGATGCCTCGAACGTAGAGCCAGCCAAAGGGAAGCAGTACGCCCGAGATCAATCGACCCTGCACGAAGTAGGGATAGGCGGCGGACGGACTCGTGTCCGCCCCGAAGACGAAGAGCAGGCTCAAACCCGCCAGCAGGGCGACGCCACAAGCGACGGCGAGCAGAGCCGTGGCCTCCCCCAGCCTTTGTTGGATCGGGCGCGCCCGGTTCCGGAGTGAAACGGCCGCGAGAGCGACGAAAAAGAGGCTGGTGAGCGCGTAGGTCCAGTCGGCCGCCGCCCACCCCAGCTCGTGCTGGTACCAGACCAGCTCGCCGCGCCAGAAGCGCGGGATCATGTCCGACAAGAAGGTCCAGGCTCCAGCCGGTGTGAAGAGCGGATGGTCGAACAGCTCGCCGACGCCCTTCCGTCCCCATCCCAGCCGCTCGATCTTGAACGCCGTACCCGTGAGGTCGCCGACGCGCAAGAGATTGCGTCCCATCCAGAGTGCGGACGGTGTGAGCGCGATCCCCCAGAGCAGGGCCCAGCGACCGAACCGCCCAGCTTCGCCACGGCGCAGGCTCACGAAGGTCGGAACCGCGCACGCCAGCAGCACCGCCACGTTCGGATACTTGTTGAGGAACGCCGCCGCCAGCATTGCGCCGGCGGTGGCGTAGGCGCCGAGCCCGGCATCCGGACGCAGCATCAGCCGCAGCACCAGCAACAGTCCCAGGGCACCCAGCAGCGGAGAGAAGGCGTCGCCCGTGATGTAGTAGAGAGCGTCCTGGGGAAGCGACGCCAACAACAGTGGCGTTCCGAGGCGCACGAAGCGACGGTCTGGATAGATGTCGCGCAACAAGAGCCAAGCGGTGATTACGACCCCAATCGCAACGACGACGCCGAGTGCTCGCACCCAGTAGAGCAGGCGGAGGCCGTCGATGCCGAGCCCGCGCCCCAGCGACATCCAGGCTCCGGCAGTCGCGTAGTAGAAGGGGGGTTGGTCGGCTTCGAGACTGTGCCGGCCGGCCAGGTAGCGCCGGGTCGACTCGACGCGCCGGCGAACGACGTCATCGGACTGAAGCCAGAGAGGCGGCGGGACGTCGGCCTGGGCCGGCGCCAGCGGATCCCTCAGGTACTCGGGCGATCCGAAGCGCCCCACGTATCCGGCGGTCTCGGCCTCGTAGGCATCGGGCCCCGGCGTCGGCCAGTAACCCCGGGAGAACTTCAAGACCACATCGAAGTGTCGGTACTCGTCCACGTTCGAGAAGAACGGAAACGCCAAGCTGAAGCAGAGCACCCGAAGTCCGGCCAGCAGCGCCAGAGCCAACACGACGCGCCCCTCCCAGGTTCGGACCAGCGCCGACGCGGACTTCATCTTCCGAGCTTGACAGAAGCACTGCGGCACCGAAAGATCGAAGCTTCGAAGACGGCCCAATGGACGGAGACCCCCAGCCGATGGCAACGGACTACGATCTCAAGATCACCGGCGGCAGCCTCATCGACGGAAGCGGCGGACCTGCCCTTTCAGGAGACTTGGCGATCCGCGATGGACGCATCGTCGCAGTGGGCGATGCCCCGGGAAGCACCGCCGAGACCCTCGACGCCCGCGGCCGGGTCGTCGCACCGGGCTTCATCGACATTCACACCCACTACGACGCCCAGGTTTTCTGGGATCGCATGATGACGATCTCGCCCTGGCACGGCGTCACCAGCGTCGTCATGGGCAACTGCGGCTTCGGCGTGGCGCCGACCCGGGCCGAGCACCGCGACCTCATCCTGCGCACCCTGGAGAAGGTCGAGGGGATGAGCTTCGACGCTCTGGTCGCAGGACTCGGTGAGGATTGGGATTTCGAGAGCTTCCCGGAGTACCTCGACGCCGTCGAAAAGCGCGGCAGTGTGATCAACATCGCGGCCATGATCGGACACACCCCTCTGCGTCTGTTCGTGATGGGCGAGGAGTCGACCGAGCGCGCCGCCAGCGACGAAGAAGTCGCCCAGATGCGGGAGATCGTGGCCGACGCCCTGCGTGCCGGCGCCATCGGCTTCGCCACCTCGAAGTCCCCGACCCACATGGGCTGGGGGGGGCGACCGGTTCCGAGCCGGCTTGCCGAGATCGATGAGATCCGAAACATCGCCGGCGCCCTCAAGGACGTGGGCGCCGGCATCATTCAGGCGACGGCGGGTCGCGGACTCTTTCTGAACGAGATGGGCGCGATCGCGAGCGAGACCGGCCGCACCTTCACGTGGACGGCGTTGCTGGCCGGCGCCATGGGTCCCAAGGGACACCGCAAGATCCTGGAGCTCACGGCCGAGCAGCAAGCCGCGGGCATCCCCGTCGTGCCCCAGGTCTCGTGCCGACCGCTCAACTTCGAGTTCCAGTGGAAGGAGCCCTTCCCCTTCGAGAGCATGAAGCTCTTCAAGGAGATATCGGCCTCGGACCTGGACGGCCAGATGGCGATCTACGCCGACCCCGACTTCCGCGCGCGTCTCAAGCAGGACACGGGCTCGGCCTTCGGCAATGTGCTGTCCGAGTGGTGGAAGCGCGTCGTCATCACCGTCTGCCCCAGCGACCCGAGCCTCGAGGAACGCTCGCTCGAGGAAGTCGCGAGCGAGCGTGGATCCCATCCCGTGGATGCGGCCCTCGACATCGCGCTCGAATCGAAGCTCGAGGCGCGCTTCCGGCTCGCCATCATGAACATCGACGAAGACGACGTGGCCGAGCTCTTGAACGACCCGCACGCCGTGCTCGGACTCTCCGATGCGGGCGCCCACGCCAGCCAGCTCTGCGACGCCTGCTTCTCGACCCATCTGCTCGGCCACTGGGTGCGGGAGAAACAGACCCTCAGCCTTCCCCGGGCCATTCACATGCTGACGGCGCGGCCCGCCGAGGTCTTCGGGATCACGGATCGCGGGCGCCTCGCGCCCGGCCTGGCCGCCGACGTCGTGATCTTCGACCCCGAGACCGTGGCCTGCGGCCCGCTCCAGCGTGTCAACGACCTACCCGCCGGCGCCGACCGCCTGATCTCCGAGGCCATCGGGATCGATGCCGTGATCGTGAACGGCAGCCTGATCCGCCAGAACGGGAAGGACGTCATCGATCCCGAGGGTGAACTTCCGGGCGCGCTGCTGCGAGGCGGCCGCGCATCCGCCTGACGGCCGGCAAAAACTCTGGCTCGGACGGGGCAGCGGCGTCGAAGGCTGGGGGAAGAACCCAACGTTGCGCGAAACAGCCCCAATCCAGAAAGGCCCGATCCAGCTTCCGCTGGATCGAGCCTCCCTGGGAAGGGAATATTTGGCTGTCTGGAAAGGTTGTGGTCGGCCAGACCGAAAGGTGGCAGCCGGATCGCAACTTTCTTGCGGGGCGTGCCGCGCCGCCTCGTGCAGTGGGCGCGACCCATGCTGGCGAACTCAGCGGGCGCTTTCCGCCGCGGCGGGCACTCCCCGCCGCGTTCACCAGTGCGGCTCGAGACTGATCACGAGCTTGCCGTCACCGTCCGGGCCGGCCCCGAAGACCAGCAGGTGGCCGTTCCGCACCTTGTAGTCGCCGCGCACGGCCCCCTCCACATCAACGGCCAGCAGGGCCCCCTTGTCGTCGACCTGAAGCGTCCGGATCCGGACCTTCTTGCCGTTGGGCAGCACTTCGGTGGCCACCTGGTCGATCCCGAGCTTCAGCGAGCGGGTCTGGAGAACCTTCAGGCTCTCGTACCGGAACTGACCCTTCAGCTTCCGGTGGAGGCGCGCCGCCCGCGGGTCGATGCCGCCGGGCGCGTCCGAGATCCGGCTCACCATCAGCTGGACTTCGATCTGTCTCGCCTCCTCGGCGCTGGCCGGGCTGTTGGCCACGACCACCAGCGTCGCCATCAGCAGCATCACCGGCAGCAGCATCAACGACCGCCGAAGCCTCTCACACCACGTCACTTCGACCTCCTCGCGCGGCACCTTCCACCGCACCATCGAGTATCCAGATGATGGTGACGTCGGAGTCGACCGCGTCGTCGAGCACGATCACCGACCGACCTCCACTGTCCATCCAGCGCACCACCCGCGCACTGGGCGCCGGGGTGTCCAAGCTTCCGAAGAACACCGCCACCAGGGCCGCCGCCGCCACCGCCGCTGCACCCAGCGGCCGCAACCAGGTAGGAGTCACGAACGACCCCGCTTCTATTTCCTCTGCGCGCCGGGCGTCGGCAGCAGGCAGCCTCAGCGAGATACGATCCCACAGGTCGACCGAGTCCGCTCGCGTCTCCGAGGCGCGCACGAGGCTGCCGATCTGATCGAGCGCTTCCAGCTCTTGCTGCAGCTCGGGGCTCCGGCGCAGCCGGCGCTCGAAGAGCCAGCGCGCGACGCCGCCGAGCTCCCCGTCGTGATAGGCGCAAAGCTGTGCCAGTGCCTTCGCTGTGGCTTCGCTGCCGTGAATGCTCATCTCTTCGTTTCCGCTCATGTCGTACCCTCAGTGCCATCGCCTGCCGCCGTCGGATCGATCCCGGCTTCCTGCAGCAGCTCGCACAGACGCTGTCGTGCGTAGTGAAGGCGGCTCATTACCGTCCCCTTCGGAATCCCCATCGCCTCGGCGATCTCCTTGTAGCTGAGGCCATCGATCTCCCGGAGCTGGATCGTCCGGCGCGCGTCCTCGGGCAACGCGTTGATGGCTCGCGCCACCGCCTGACGGATTTCGCTGCGCTCGATGGCCACGTCCGGCGCCTCCCGGTCGGCATCCCGCCCGGCGGGTGATGCCGCCAACTCCGAAGCGTCCAGTACCCCGACTGCGGACTCGTCATTCCACTCGACCTCGCGGTCGGACTTGTCCCGGCGTTTGTGGTCAAGGCACTGATTCATGACGATCCGGTACAACCAGGTGTAGAAGCCCGCTCGTCCTTCGAAGCGATCGAGGGATCGATAGACCTTGAGGAAGGAGTCCTGGACCGCGTCCTTGGCCTGCTCTTCGTTGCGCAGGATCCGAAGGGCCAGCCCATAAGCTCGGCCCTGATACCGCTCCACCAAGATCCGAAATGCATCGTGATCACCCGCCTGCGCCCGCTTGACGATCTCGCTGTCCGCCGGAGCTCCGTCTGCGGCCGCCACTGCGGCTGCGCTGCCCATCCGATCCCGACCTCCCGAAAATCGTCGGTTTCTAGCGGTATCCGACGCGGCGGCGGCCCCATCTATTCGATCGGTCAGGTCCGGGCTGCCGGGGCCATCCGAGGCCTGGCCCGGCCTCAATGGGCTCCCCGCCCAGCCCCACGATTGGCAGAGTCGCCACAAGGATGGATGGATGCGCGGAAGGCGTGCTTCATGAGATGCGTCTGATGCCTCCGAATGATACCGATTCACGCACCGGGTCCTCCACAACTTCCCCCGGCCCGCACGCCTCGGCGCCAGCACGACTCGAGCGTTTTCGGCGACACCTGGCTCAGCGATTCGCGCTCGAATGGCGGCTGCAGTCGGTCGCAGAGGGCCACCCAGAGCATCCGCACGGCTGGCACCGACCCCGGCCCGCCGTCACTCCATGATGTTGAGCACGATGTTGTCGCGGTTGGCGCGAAGCTGCCGTCGCACGTCGTCCTTGATGCGGCCGTTCGCATTCAGGGGAATCGTCTTCGGCAGGCTCGACGCATGCTCGGACCACACGACGTCCCAGCGATCCCAGATCCGTGCGATCTGCTGGTTGCGGAGCGAATCCGGTCCGAAGTGGTTGAAGACGACGTTCTCGAACCCCGGCATCTGACGGATCGAACGCAGGGAGTTCAAGCGCACCACGGCGTAGGAGTCGTCCAGGGCATCGATCAGGAAGGGAACCCGCCACAGGCCGGGCGCCGCCTCGAGACCGTTCGCGTCGGAGAGCATCTGTACCGCGATCGCCCGGGACAGCGCGTGTCCACGGCCGAGTTGCAGCAGCGTCTCCGACAGCTCCGTCCGCTCGCCGGCGAAGAGGTCGGCATGATCGATCAGCTTCGCCCGGTCCGGGTTCCATTGGGCCAGTGCATCGGCCGTCCAGCGCAGCGATTTGTCCACATGACATTGATTGCAGCCGTTCGGCGTCGAGTCCCGCGCCGACACTTCCGGAACCGGATTCTGGATCCGGTGAGCGCGGTGGGCGCTGAGGATGCCGTAAGTCTGGAACGGCATGTGACAGGTCGCGCAATCGCTGGCGGCGGAATCGACCGGGTGGTGCGTGTGGGCCACCAGCGCATCGTCACCCCGGAATTGGGGATGGCACTGGAGACACTGCTCGTTTCGTTCGAGTTCGGGGGTGGTCGGGTCTTCAGGAAACTTGAGTTGGTCGTCGGGATCCGAATCGTGCATCGAATGGCACGAGAGGCACGTCATCTTTCCCCTTTCGGTGCAGGGCGACAACACGGTCCCTTGATACTCGAGAGCCGTCGCGCGCGGGGAACCGTCGGGCCAGAAGTAGTCAGCGTCTCGAGCTGGATCGTATTCTCGCTTCCCAAGCAGAGGCATGACGTAGATCTCGTTGAGATCCTTGCGACCCGGAATGAACTTGTCGCCCCGCGTGAGAATCTCCCGGGTGTGCTCGGGCCTGGGTCCCCATTTTCCATGGCAGCGACCGCATACCTGGTTTGCGTCGACCTTCCGCATCCGTTTTGCGTTCACGATCGTGGGGTCGCGCTTCTCGGTCTCGATCAGGTACTGGCGCCGGATCGGATTGAGGTTCGACTCGATGTGAGCCTCAGCAGGACCGTGACAGGCCTCACAGGCGATTCCGATCTCCTGCAAGTGGACGTCCCAACGAATGCCGGCCTCGCCGGCGCCCGGAACTTCCATTCCGGGATTGGGCCCCGTGTTGTGACAGAAAATGCAGCTCTGGTTCCAGGTGGTCGTGTATCCGAGGTTGACACTCCCATCTTCCAGGCTGAGGAAGACGGTGGTCATCGGCAGCCACTTCTGGTCGCGCCGATTCCACAGGAAGGGCAAGATGAAGTACTCGCCGTTGTCGAGCAGACTCAGGTAGATCTGCTGATGGTGCGAGCCCACCAGTCGATCGACCGAATAGACGCGCCGCCGCGCCTGCGCCGGTGTGACGCCGGTCTCTTCACGAACGGCGCGCTCCCATTCGTGATCGGTGGACTCCACGAAGAAGCGGTCGCCTTCGCGGAAGAAGCGGGTCTCGTGCCCCAGGTATTCTACTCGCACGTCGTTGAAGTCACCGATGATGGCGTCGGGAAGCGGATTCTGGGTCATCGTGCGGTGATACGTCTGCTTCCAGGTGCGGTAGTGATCGGGGTGACACTTGACGCAGCTCCTCGACTGCTCATATCGGACGTGCTCGAGATCGATGCGCTTGTTCGACTCCGTGCCGAGGGCGGCCAGGAGCAGCAGGGGAATGCCGACCAGCCCGCCGACGAGACCCGAGGTGATTATCAACGCCGTGGTGCGCGGCAGGCGGCGAAACAACTGCACGGCCGCCAAAAGACACGCCAGCAGCACGGCGGCACCGACCAGCATCACACCCACCGGCAATCCTCCCGATCTACTGGCTCGATTTTACGACTTCCAGCACCGTCAGTCCCAGCGCGAGCAACAAGAAGGCCGCCCCGACGGGCACGAGCCAGATCCCGATCCACGGATCGCTCTCGGACGGGTTCACACCGCCCAGCAGAAAGCCGCCCGGTAGCAGGACCAGGGCGCCCCGGAAGAAGAACGACGCCAAGCGCGTGCGATCGACCGACGCCAGCCAGCCCTGGGATACGCTGAACGCGAACACCAGCTGGACGACGGACAGCAGGGTTCCGTGAACATGCCCCAGGCGCCACATCTCCCGCCGAAGATGAACCTCCGGGTCGAGGTAGAAACCCAGCTTCAGACCGTTCAAAATCTCGAGCACCATTCCGAAGCCGGCGAACAGCAGCAGACCGATCCAACCCCAGATCTGGTGGGTCCTGGCGACGCTGCGTTGTTCCTCCGGCGCCAGGCTCATCGCCTGGCGCCGTCATGAGGCCGTAGGCGGCGCGCGAATCGAAATGCCAGCAGGTCCGACCGGGAAATTGTGCTGGGCATGACGAATCGAGAATATCACAGCCGCGTCCCATGCGAGCGATCTTCACCACCTCGTGAACGACCGACCGGAAGGGCCGGCGTCCCCGCGCGGTGCAGCCTTGCCGGTAGTCCCTTTGGAATTCGGGACCCGTAGAGTGCATAGCAGCGACAACGCGGGTTTCTTGTCCGATGACCTGCAACGTTTCGAATCTCGCGGGAAGTTTG
>SMVA01351177.1_pt1 | contig 12995 bp, 11 predicted proteins | sample 2456451 | NCBI WGS metagenome assembly SMVA01 (sample SAMN11095933, study PRJNA526329) | marine sediment metagenome | biome: Marine sediment; feature: Surficial sediment; material: Deep marine sediment; isolation source: Hadal surficial sediment | place: Pacific Ocean | collected 2014-05 | depth...
AGTAGCCCGTGTTGATATTAAAAGAACATTTGCTGGTCTTGCCGACCTGGAGCGAATATTAGTAAGAGAGGTTCGTGTTACTTTTATTGAGCTTCTGGCATCCGAAGAGCAGCTTAAACTGCAGGAAACACTAATCAGCCTGAACAGCGAACTAATCAAAGGAATCGAGATAGGAATTAAAGAGGGGCTGGCTTCGAAACAAGATTTCAATGCTGTAGCAATTGCCCTCCAGCAGGCAAGACAGGAAAAAGATGTTCTTATTGCTCAGAGAAGAAGTAAGATTCTTCAATTAAATAAACTCCTTGGTAAGCCTCCAACTTTTTCTTTTTTACCATGGGGGGAACTTAAATATAAATCTGAAAAAGGTTTAACCGATTACAGTGCTGAAATGGCTTTTGTAAAAAGACCGGACTTAAAATTTGCGAAACTTAATATCGAGCTCGCAAGAGCTGATTTGAAGCTGGCAAAGGCCCAGCGCTTTGAAGATTTAACAGCAGGGATTTTCTATGAAAATGATCGACTAATTTTTGGTACCTTACAACAAGAAATTGCCGACTCAGATCAGTTAATCGGTTTTAGGCTGACGATTCCACTACCTTTTTTTGATCGTAAGCAGGGACTTATTGCCGAGGTTCGTGCACGTGAGAGAAGAGCGGAGGAAAGAGTCGGGGCATTGAAGTTAACAATAAGTCAGGAAGTAAGTGACGCACTAAATCGAGTATCATCACTTTCGGCGATACTTGAGACTTATAAATCTGGAATATTAAAAATAGCAGAGGACAATGTAACACTCGTTGAAACGGGCTTCAAACAGGGGCTTGTGGGTATCGTTAATGTCATTCAGTCCCGCCAGCAATTTGCCGCTTTGACATCTTCTTACATCAATGCTGTACGTGATTATGAAATTGCTCTAAATGACCTTCAAATAGCCGCTGGGAGTTATCCGGGCACTATTAAACTAAATAAAACAATTAAGGATGAAAATAGATGAGAACCGGAAAAAATTGGATTCTTGCTGCATTTTTTACGATTACTTTTGCCTTACTCTTGGTCTTGATGCTTTCGGAGTTCACTCATGTACAAGCAAAAGATCAGACCGGTGGAGACAACAACAAAGAGACGGCTGCGCCGGTTTCATCTAATGAAGTAAGCATAGAACTCTCAGAGATTGCTCAAAAAAGCATCGGTCTTAAAATAGAGGTAGCCGACATAAGAAGCATTGAAAAGATATTGCTTATCAACGGCATAGTTAAGGCAGACCCCGATAGAGTCGGAGAGGCCAGCACGAGAGCAGAAGGTCGTGTTGAAAATCTCTTTGCAAACATTGGCGATCGCGTTAAGAAAGGGCAAACTCTTGCCACTATACTGCCCCGTCAAATCGGTAACCCACCGCCCGTATTGATCACAGCACCGCTGTCAGGCATTGTCGTGGAAAGAAACATAACCCTGGGCAGTACGGTGGAGTCAAATGAGGCTCTCTTTCTGATCTCCGATTTATCGAAAGTGATTGTAGAAGGCGAGGTGTTTGGAAGCGATGTGTCCAAAGTACAACTCGGTCAGGATGCGCGTATCAGGCTGGATGCCTACCCCGACAGTGTATTTAATGGGAAAGTAACGTTTGTTGCAAGCAGGCTCGATCCCATAAAGCGTACTCTTCACCTTTGGGTATCGCTAGATAACAAAGAAGAATTGCTGAAGCCAGAACTCTTTGCCGAAGTCACTCTCGTGATTGAGCATAGCAGAGAGGTCATAACCGTGCCTGTAGGGGCAATCATTGATGACGGTGCGGAAAAATTTGTATTCGTAAAGAACGGAAAACGGTTCGTGCGTCAGGACGTTGCCACCGGGATACGTGACGACCGGTACATTGAAATTACCGATGGTCTTTATCCAGGGGACGAGGTGGTCACGGATGGGAATAGGCAAATTTATACTAAGTGGTTATTCAGCAGATAAGGAAATCGATAAATGTTTAACGCGCTAATCAGATGGTCGCTCGGCAACAAACTCTTGATTGTAGTGGCCACAATCATCTTTTTTGGTACTTCCATATATCTTCTCATGCAGATGCCGGTAGATGTTTTCCCTGAATTTGCCCCTCCACAGGTTGTAGTCCAGACCGAGGCGCCAGGACTTTCACCTGAAGATGTAGAGGCCCTCATTACTTTCCCGATAGAGAGCGCTGTAAACGGGACCCCGGGTGTTAAGACGGTCCGCTCCTCGTCTTCTGTAGGTCTTTCGACGATCATCATCGTTTTTGAATGGGGCACCGACATATATATAGATCGTCAGTTGATAAATGAGCGTATTCAAACTGTGCAGGACAGGTTTCCTCCCGGCACGCAACCACCTGTAATGCTTCCCGTGACCTCCGCCGTTGGCTGGTTGATTAAATACAGCCTGACCAGTGACGAGGTCTCACCCATGGAGTTAAGAACTATTTCAGAATGGACTATACGTCCCCGTATTCTTGCAATCGGGGGCATTGCCTCGGTGGTATCTATCGGAGGTGAGGTAAAACAGTACCAAGTCCTTGTTGACCCCATCAAGCTCCGAGCCTTCGACATAACGCTGGAGCAAGTAAGGGAGGCAACAGAAAAATCCAATATAAACGTTCCCGGTGGATTCCTCTATCAAGGCGGCGCTGAATTAATCGTAACGGGGGTTGGACGGGTCTTTTCCCTGGAAGATTTAAAAAATACCGTGGTGAATATTCATGACGGGGGAACACCTATTACGCTAAGCCAGTTGGCCGAAATCAGACTCGGCCCTGAGATCAAACGTGGCGATGGGGCTTTCATGAATAGCCCTGCTGTCATCGGGACGATCTCAAAGGCGTACGGTGCCGATACGCTGGCAACAACATATAAGGTCGAAAAAGCCCTTGAAAACATCAAGGCTGCCCTGCCAGATAATGTTGAGATGAACTATCACGTATTCAGACAGGCTGATTTCATTGAATCGGCGATCGACAACCTGAATGAAGCGGTGTTGCAGGGCGGGATAATAGTAATCGTTATATTGTTCCTTTTTCTCTTTAACTTCCGCGCTTCCTTCATCAGTATCATTGCCATGCCCCTGTCGATTCTTGCGGGGATTATGGTCATCAAAGCCTTAGGTCTGGGCATAAACTCAATGACCCTTGGAGGAATAGCAGTCGCAATTGGAATGGTTGTCGACGATGCGATTGTCGATGTAGAGAATGTGTACAGACGCTTGCGCATTAACCGGAGTCTGCCTAATCCCGAACCTGTTCTTAATGTTGTCTTTAAGGGCTCATCCGAAATTCGAACCTCTATTGTTTACGCCACCGTTATAATCATAATAGCGTTTATCCCGATATTCCTGCTTTCCGGACTCGAGGGCAGAATTTTCAGGCCGCTCGGGATTGCATTCATCGCAAGCATGCTGTCTTCGCTTCTGGTTGCGGTAACGCTAACCCCTGTACTCTGTCATCTGCTCCTTACACGCAAGGAGGAAAAGGAACACGAAAATGAGCTGGCGCAGGCAGGTGTGTCCTTGCTGCAATTTGAAACCAAGATCAATAATGCCGGAGACGCTCCCGACACCGCGCCTTCTTCCACTGCTGGAGGAAATGATGATTACAGCCCCGGGTTAGAGAAAGAAGGAGCTTTAGTGCGCTTTCTGAAAAAGTTCTATGAACGAGTGTTAAACCAGTCACTCAAGCGTTTCTACCTGGTAATTACTGTGTCTGCATTTTTGTTCGTTACAGCACTCGCGATGCTTCCATTCCTCGGGCGCTCATTCCTGCCCGAGTTTCAAGAAGGCAATTTCATCATAGCCCTTAACACCCTGCCTGGAACATCCCTGGAGGAATCAATGCGTCTCGGGTCGATAATAAGAGGAAATCTGGGTGATAAATCGAAATATCCCGAAGTCGTCTCAGTGTCTCAGAGAGCAGGACGCTCCGAACTGGACGAGGATGCTCAGCCTCCCAACTTCAGTGAATTTGATCTTAACATTGAATATGGAGAGCGCCCTGCAGAGGAGTTGCTTGAGTCGATACGAAGGGATTTAAAGCAGATTCCCGGGGTTGCGGTGAATATCGGACAGTTCATATCACACCGTTTTGATGAGATTCTCTCGGGTATTCGGGCGCAGGTAGCAATAAAAATTTATGGCCCTGACCTGCAAACCTTGCGAAGGCTAGGCAAACAGGTCAAGACTATCATGGAAACCGTAGAGGGTGTGGAAGACCTGCAGTTAGAGCAGCAAATAGACGTTCCTCAGGTGATAATAACATTTGATCGCGCAAAAGCGGCTCGCCATGGACTCAATGTGGGGACATTGGCGGAGATTGTCGAGACATCGCTCAACGGTATAGCTCTTTCCCAGGTTCTGGAGGGGCGAAAGACCTTTGACCTGTTTATCCGACTCAATGAGAAGTCGCGTAATAACATCGATGCCGTGCGGAATATGCTTGTGGATACACCCACCGGCGCAAAAATTCCTCTTCACCAAGTTGCCGACATCCGTATAGAAAACCGCCCATATTTTATTAACCGTGAAAAAGTACAACGCAGAATCGTGGTACAGAATAACATTGCAGGGCGTGATCTAAACAGTGTTATAACAGAGATACAGGATAAGATTGACTCTCAACTTGAACTCCCGCCGGATTATTTCATCGAGTACGGTGGTCAATTTGAAAGCCAGCAGAGGGCTACGAAAGTTCTCACGATTTATGGAATCGTTGCCATATTGGGAATCTTCATGGTTCTCTTTCAGGCCTTTGGAAACTTTCGTGAAGCGGCTCTTGTGATGATTAACCTTCCACTCGGTTTGATAGGATGTGTCTTCGCTGTTTTTTTCACAGGGGGCGAGCTAAGTGTGCCTTCGCTTGTCGGTTTTATAACCCTCTTTGGCATTGCTACGCGCAATGGGATCATTCTCGTTGGTCATTATGACCAATTGTTGAAGGAGGGTTTATCTCTTCGTGATACCATTATCCAAGGCTCTCTTGATCGATTAAATCCAATTTTAATGACTGCCTTAACGACGGGTCTCGCCCTCGTTCCACTCCTGATAGGTGAGGCTACGGGAAAGGAGCTGGAAAGACCCCTTGCAATAGTATTGATTGGCGGCCTCTTTACATCCACCCTGCTGAACTTAATCGTGATTCCTACAATTTATAACAAGTTTGAATCCAGGAGGGGTAAAAACGGACAAACGAGTATGGCAGAAGCATAAAAAATGACAATATTTAACATATAAACTAAAAATTTCAGGAGGTGTAAAATGAGATTACACAGTAAATCTCTTTTTAAGTGGGTAATGACCTTAAGCTTTATAATGGCGGTTGGTATATTATCCGATTTTTCAGAAACCGTATGGGCACATGGTGACCAGCTCGGAGCAGATGAAGACGAACATGACAAAGTTGAGAAAAAAGAGGAAAGAGGTCCGCACGGAGGACAAGTTGTTGAGTTTGAAAAGAATCACCTGGAGTTTGCCGTTGATCATAAAGGCGGTGGAATTACCCTTTTCTTGCTCGATGAAGATCTAAAAGCGGTACCGATACCGGAGAGTTACTCAGGTGTGATTTATCTGACCATGGATGATGGCTCTAAAAAAACCTTAACTTTGAAACGTGGAACCGAGGGTCCGGTATCACATCTTGAGGCTGAAACAGGTACTAAGGATATCGGTTCTTTTAAGGCAGTTGTAAGCCTGAAGATCGATGAGAAACGCCAGAACCTTAGGTTTAATTGGGCACCAGCTGTACATGAACATGACGAGAAAAAATAAGAATAGAGTCAGAAGGGGGAGGCGGGATACAATGAAGAAAACTTTTCTTTATATGTCTGTATTAACATTATTACTGCTTTTAGTAACGGTTGCCTATTCAAGCAACACTGACGTATATACTATCCAAATTAAAATGGGTGATTTCTATTTCAATCCCGAAACCATCTATCTCAGCCCAGGGCAGTATGTGAAGCTTGAATTCATTAATGAAGGTAAACTTGAGCACGAATTCATGGTAGGACGGATAGTAACAACTGAAGGTAAAGAAGAAAAACAAGAAATATCTATAAGCAAACACAAACATCCTGAAGGAATGCATGAGAAACATGAAGAGAAGCATGAGCCAGGGGAAGATAAACAAATACGAAATAACGTCACACATGTGCATACAGCGAGTTTTATAAATCAGTTCTTTGAGGGAATTGATGTAGAACATAGTGTAGAAAGAGCTAAATTCATGGAAGTCCCCGGGCACGGAACTATGTTAATGCTGCAGCCTGGAGGAAATGCAACATTGTCTTTTAAGGTACCGGATAATCGAAAAGGGGAATGGGAAACAGCCTGTTTTGTACCTGGTCATTACGAGGCTAAGATGAAAGGAAAACTCATTATTTATTAAATATTTTTAACTAAATAATTCACAATATATAAAAATGGGTTAATAAAAAATTATGAAAAATCTGAGACAAATAGATTTCTCTCAGGCCTCCTTTGTAGCAATATGGGAAATAACACAGGTTTGCGATTCGGCTTGTAGACATTGTAGGGCTGAAGCAATAGACAGGCGTGAACCAGGGGGACTTACTACGGAAGAGGCTTTTGGGATAGATCAAATCGCATTTATCAGAGGAGGTATTATTATAAAATGAATAAAGAAACTCTAATTACTACTGCTATAATATTCTGTTTACTTGCAAGCACTGTAGCTTATGCCCTGACAGCGGAAGACCATTTTTATTCTGGAAATACTAAATATGAGCTAAAAGACTACAAAGGAGCTATACAGGATTATACTAAAGCTATAGAACTAAACCCTAACCTTGCTTTGGCATACTACAACAGGGGAGTTGCTAAAGATAAACTAGAAGACCACATGGGATCTATACAGGATTATACTAAGGCTATAGAGCTTAACCCCAATCATGCTAATGCATATAACAACAGGGGAATTTCTAAGGATCGTCTAAAAGATTACAGAGGCGCTATACAAGATTACAATAAAGCTATCAAGCTCAATCCTAAAGATTCTGGTGCATATTTCAGCAGGGGAATTACTATGGATCATCTAAAGAATTACAGGGAAGCTATACAGGATTACACTAAGGTTATAGAGCTTAACCCCAATCATGCTAATGCATATAATAACAGGGGGTTGGCTAAAATATTTTTAGAACAAAAAGATGACGGTTGTTTGGATTTATCCAAAGCTGGTGAGCTTGGTCATGCTAAAACGTATGAATCTATCAAAAAATATTGTAATTGAATAGCATACTGCTTGTTAACTAACGATAAATATTAAGTACTGTTTACGAAATAATAATAGACATGCAAGTTATAAAAAAGTGTTGTTACTAACATTCATTGTAAGAAATATTATTTAATTAAAAATTTCAAAAAAACACTCTGAAATGAAGTTGTCAATGGATCGAATAATTATTAAATAGAATAACTGATGATAATCTAACTTAACTAGCAAGTGCTTTTATCTTCTTATGAGATAAGGTGACAATGAAATATATATGCCCAATGCACCCAGAAATAACAGACCAAAAACCTGGAGACTGCCCAAAATGTGGTATGTCTTTAGAGAAAGAAACTATATCATTAGACGTACAGGGTAAATATATATGCCCGATGCACCCGGAGATTGAGCAGGTCGGGCCGGGAAGCTGTCCGATTTGTGGTATGGCCTTAGAGCCTAAAAACGCGGCGGAAGATGAAGAGGACACAAGCGAACTCAAAGATATGAGCTTACGCTTTTGGGTCAGTGCCGTATTGTCCGTCCCTGTTCTTCTGCTTGTTATGCTGGATCATCTTCCCAGCAGACCGATGGAACGGTTTATCAGTTCCGAGACAGCTATGTGGATTGAGTTTGCGCTGGCTACCCCGGTGATGTTATGGGCTGCTATCCCTTTCTTTAAACGTGGCTGGGTTTCTATTGTGACGCTTCACCTGAATATGTTTACGCTGATCGCTATCGGTACGGGTGTGGCCTACCTTTACAGTATTGTTGCTGCTGTCGTGCCGGGGATATTTCCTGCCGAAATGCGCATGGAAAATGGTATGGTTGCTGTTTATTTTGAAGCCGCCGCCATGATTATCACACTTGTTTTGCTCGGACAGGTGATGGAACTACGAGCCCGCGCCCAAACAAGTAACGCCATTCGTGCCCTTCTTGATCTCTCTCCCAATACGGCGCGGATACTCCGTGAGGATGGTACAGAGCAAGACGTGTCACTTGATCAGGTACAGGTGGGAGACAAACTGCGCGTACGTCCCGGTGAAGCTGTGCCTGTTGATGGCATTATTCTGGAAGGTTCAAGCACGATTGATGAATCCATGATTACTGGTGAGTCCATGCCTGTGATGAAAAAAGAAGGCGACAATGTAACGGGGGCAACATTGAACCAGACCGGCGGGTTTGTCATGCGGGTTGAAAATGTTGGTGCCGATACCGTGTTGTCAAAAATCGTGCGTATGGTCGCCGAGGCACAAAGAAGCCGCGCACCTATTCAGAAAATGGCCGATATTGTCTCCGGTTATTTCGTACCCGTGGTTCTCCTTGTTGCAATTCTAACAGCTATCATATGGGGGCTGTGGGGACCGGACCCAAGACTGGCTTTTGCCGTGATCAATGCTGTGGCGGTGCTGATTATTGCCTGTCCCTGCGCTTTGGGGTTGGCTACGCCGATGTCGATAATGGTGGGAATTGGACGCGGGGCGCTGGCCGGGGTTCTCATTAAGAATGCCGAGAGTTTGGAGCTGATGGAAAAAATCGATGTTCTGGTGATTGACAAAACCGGAACATTGACTGAAGGTCACCCGAAACTGACATCTGTGATCACAGCCGAAAAATTTAGTGAAGATGGTTTGCTGTTTTTAGTAGCCAGCCTTGAAAAAGGCAGTGAGCATCCCTTGGCTACAGCCATCGTGGAAGGGGCGGAAACCAGAGAAATTTCCTTGTCACAAGCAAAGGATTTTGAATCTTTTACCGGTAAAGGCGTTGCCGGTGTCGTCGATGGTAAAAAAGTAGTGCTCGGTAACGATAAATTATTTGAAACGTTGAACATCGAAAAAACCGACATCATCGCTCAAGCCGATGACCTACGCAGTAAGGGACATACAGTGATGCTTGTTGCGGTTGACGGCAAGATGGCGGGGCTTGTCGCTGTTGCCGACCCGATCAAGGAAACCACGCCGCAAGCCCTGCACGATCTGCGAATAAGCGGCTTGCATATTGTGATGTTGACGGGTGATAATGAAAAGACGGCCAAAGCCGTTGCCGGACAACTTGAAATTGATGAAATCGAAGCCGGTGTCCTGCCTGAGCGTAAAAGTGAAATTGTAAGACGGCTGCAAAGCGAAGGTTATAAAGTTGCTATGGCCGGGGATGGTGTGAATGATGCTCCGGCGCTGGCGCAGGCCGATGTAGGTATTGCGATGGGAACCGGTGCCGATATTGCCATGGAAAGCGCGGAAGTAACCCTTGTAAAGGGTGATCTGACAGGTATTGTCCGCGCCCGCAAACTCAGTCGTGCGACGATGAAAAACATCCGGCAAAACCTATTCTTTGCCTTTATTTATAATGCGACGGGCATACCGATTGCCGCCGGATTGCTCTATCCGTTTTTTGGGTTACTCCTCAGCCCGATAATTGCCAGCGCCGCCATGACTTTCAGCTCGGTTTCGGTGATCCTGAATGCTTTACGATTGAAAAGAGTAAAAATATAACTTTTTTATACTCTATTGAGGCAACAATCGAATTCAAAAGTTTTTCATAAAATGGGAAAATTAAAATTTTCTCTTGACCTTCCCCTGCACTGTAATGTTTATAATAAACCTAAAGAATACAAAGGATAAATAAATGAAAGAGAAATATATTTTGATAGGTGAAATAGCAAGACAAGTTGGTGTAAACAGAAAAACAATCCGTTACTATGAGGAATTTAATCTTTTGCCTAAGTCTAAACGAGGAGAGAATAACTATAGGGTTTACTCGCAAGACACAGTAAAAAGGCTTAGCTTCATTAAAAAAGCCCAAGGACTTGGATTTACATTAAGTGAAATTAAAGAAGTTCTAATACTAAGGGATAGAGGGTTTACACCTTGCAACCATGTGCAAGACCTATTAAGACAACGTCTCGTTGATGTTGAGCAGAAGCTAGATGAGCTAACTATAATAAAACGTGAGCTTAAGAAGCTAAAAAGTGAATGGGCAAAAATGCGAACAGTACAAGACGATAAAGGCGGAGGTATTTGCCCTCAAATTGAGAAGGTAAAATTTCAACCCACTAAAAAGTCTACTAGATCATTGTATTACAGAAAATTAAGGAGAAAGTAATCAAGGATGATTTTTAGAAGAATTGAAGTTATAGACGCTAGAGAATCTAGGGAAAGAGGAAACAAGAGGTATAGCCTTGCAGGATTTTTCCTTTCCCTTCCCTGGTGCTGTATTACACCTGCAACCCTTTCTCTACTTGGCTTTTTTGGAGCAGCGGGGACAACAAGGCTCGTTTTTAAAGAGGCCCTCTCCCCACTTTTTATCGTTTCTCTTCTCCTTTTAGGTAGAGCTCATTATCTGATTTATTTTAAAAAGCATGGAAGCAGTTTAAGTAGAGTCGTGGTTTGGATCTCTACGATTGGAGCTTTGGCTCTATGGGCTTTTAGATTTAGGTTAATAGCTATTTGAAAATCTGTGTAGTGAGGTGAAAATTTGTTGAGAGTGAAAGATAAAATGGAGACATCATGAATAGGATACTAAAGTACAGAGTCTATTTGATGGTTTTTATCATAGGATTTTTTCTGGTTAAACTTGGGATAGGAGTCGAACAAGCTCCCGGAGTAAAGTTCTTACTTGAGTGGGGGGAAAGTGGAACAGCCGGTGGAGAGTTTAACCAACCCATAGGTATAGCAATAGAAAATGGAGGATATGTATATGTCTCCGATTCTGGGAATAATCGAATACAAAAATTTTCAAACGACGGAAAGTTCATCTCAAGCTGGGGTAAAGAGGGGTCAAAAGTAGGAGAATTTAATATTCCTATGCACATAAGTTTAGATAGTAAAAATAATCTCTATGTCACTGAGTATGGAAATGATAGGGTGCAGAAATTTACATCCAATGGGAAGCCCCTCATGGCTTTTGGAGAGACTGGGAAAAGCAAAGGTAAATTTGATGCGCCTTCAGGAGTAGCTGTTGATAAAAGCGGTAACATTTATGTCACTGATTTTTACAATCATGCAGTTCACAAATTTTCTCCTGAGGGGAAGTTTCTAACTCAAATTGGAGAACCAGGACAAGTACTGAGCGGAAAACTACACTATCCGACAGATGTATCGGTTGGTACAAACGGAAATATCTATGTTGCCGATGCATATAATAACCGTATTCAAGTGTTTAGCCCTGATGGTAAATTCATGAATAAGTGGGGTGGAACATCAGGAAATGGTGATGCTGGAGATTCCAAAGGCTGGTTTAACGTAGCAACTGGAATTGGTATAGACAGAGAAGGGAGAGTATATGTTGCTGATTTTGAGAATCACCGCATCCAGATATTTAAACGGGATGGAAAATTTATTACCTCTTTTGGCAAACAAGGTACGGGTCCTGGGGAATTTGAGCGTCCTACAGATGTAGCAATAGATAATAAGGGGAATGTTTTTGTAGTAGATTGGGGCAACAATCGAATTCAAAAGTTTTTCATAAAATGGGAAAATTAAAATTTTCTCTTGACCTTCCCCTGCACTGTAATGTTTATAATAAAACATATAACCAGCTAAAATAAGGAGTTTTTAAAAAAAGAGCATGAACTATATATTTAAAAAATGTTTTATAGCAGTCAGTGTTCTATCTCTATTCGTTTTGTCTATAATTCCAGGAAATGATTTACTGTCAGCTCCTATAAACTCTAATGTTGCACTTCCTGTAAGAAAGGGAGGGTTTATATTCAGATCACAGGCCAGGTGGCTTAGAGCTACAGACGATCCAACTTCTTCGGATAAACAGGTAAATGTAGTCGCAATTACAAATACGCTTGTATATGGTGTTACGCCTGACCTTGCTCTTTTTGCGATTTTCCCATACATCTTTAGAAACGTTGAGCTGACAGACTCTTCTTCTGGGAAGAGAATCGATAAAAATGACAGCGGAATAGGTGATCTCACACTCATAGGTCGATACACGATTTATGCCAAGGATTACCCCTCCGGGACAGCTCGATTTGCACCCCTAGCTGGTATTAAGCTTCCTACAGGTGACGATGATCTGGAGCCAATAACAACTGAATCGGTCGATCTCCAGTTTGGAGGGGTATCTACCATTACATGGGATTTTGGCAGGCATGAAGTAGATGCAGACATAATTTACAGAATCAACACAGAGGCAGAGGATTTCGAAAAGGGAGATGACTTGTTTTACGACCTTGCATATGAATTTAGGGTTTATCCATGGACTTTGCCTGATGTGGGTGCTCCTAATTTTTTATATTTAGTGGCCGAAGCAAATGGTATTTTTTCACAAAAGAGTGAATTAAATGGAAAGACAATAGATAACTCGGGAGGAAGCATTTTATTTCTTTCACCCGGTATTCAGTTTGCAACTAAACGTTACATCCTGGAAGCATCAATTCAACTCCCGGTAATACAAGACTTAAACGGTAATCAGGTAGAGACAGACTTTGTGTTTACGGCAGGCTTTAGGGTAAATCTACCTTAAAAAATATAATTAGGAGGTATAAAAAGATGTTTAAAAATCTAATAATAATTTTAGGAGTTTTTATTACAACACCTATGTTCTATCAACCCGCTTTTGCAGAGATACAAAGTGTTGAGATGCAGGTGGATGGGATGACCTGTCCATTTTGTGTCTATGGGATTGAAAAGAAGCTAAAAGCTTTACAAGAAGTCACAGATGCCAGCTCGAATCTAAAGACAGGGATAGTAGATATTGTATTAAAAGAAGATGCGCCGCTTGATATAGAGAAGCTTAACAAAGCAATTCTTGAGAG
>SMVA01230002.1_pt1 | contig 12993 bp, 9 predicted proteins | sample 2456451 | NCBI WGS metagenome assembly SMVA01 (sample SAMN11095933, study PRJNA526329) | marine sediment metagenome | biome: Marine sediment; feature: Surficial sediment; material: Deep marine sediment; isolation source: Hadal surficial sediment | place: Pacific Ocean | collected 2014-05 | depth 0-1...
ATCCCGACGATCGGCATCACGAGAAGTTGGAGAACGGTGCCGACGATCGTTGCGCGAGGGTTTGCCGCGATCCGGCGGAAATCCCCGGCGCCCAGCGTGAGACCCATCCCGAACATCAGCGTGAACATCGCCGCGCCGAGCGCGAAGCTGATCCAACCCGTTTCCAATTCCAACTCCCATTCTGTCTTCGAGTGAGTCTTCAGCCCTTGAATGAGCCTTCAGCCCTCGAGTGAGCCTTCAGCCTTCGCGGTCACGCCGGAGCGCCCGATCTGGAACGTGCCTTTCGCCCCCTCGCGTCCGCCGCCGCCCCTCTTCTCGGCTTCGATCTGCTTGGCGAATCGCGCGCGATCTCGTTCTCGACAAATTGCCGGACGGCGTCCCCGATCATCAGCTGGAATTCACTCCATTTGTGCATCTCGGGTCTCCTGGGATCGGTTCGGGCGCGGCCTGCGTATATGCTTCAGGGCGCGATCGGGCGGCGGAGTCTAGCCGGACTCGCGGTCGCCTGTGTGGTCCCGGTGAGGCTTGACGGCGAAAGCGACTGACTTACGTTCGCGATTCATGGAAATCCGACAACTCGAGAGCGTCGATGAAATCGATCTCACCCCTCGTGAATTCTGGCTCCGCCCGATCGAGGAGCGCGAGGGCGCCTTCGCGACGCTCCGCGCGGAACGGCCCGTTCCCTTCTTCAAGGAACTCGAGATCATCGATCTGCCGCTTCCCGTCGGTCCCGGCTATTGGTCGCTGACACGACATGCGGACATTCTCGAAGCGAGCCGCAAGCCAGAGATCTTCTGCTCGGGCAAGGGGGCGACGTCGATCCAGGACCTGCCCGAGCAATTCAACGAGTTCTTCGGCGGGTTGATCAACATGGACGACCCGCGCCACGGTCGCCAGCGCCGCATCGTCTCACGCGGTTTCACACCGCGGGCCCTCGGCCGATTGACTTCGAGTGTCGAAGGCCGTGCGGATGCGGTCATCGACCGGGTCATCGAGCGTGGCGAATGTGATTTCGTGGCCGACATCGCCGCACCGCTTCCGCTCGAGATCATCTGCGACATGATGGGTATTCCCGAGAGCCAGAGGCAGATGGTCTTCGAGAAGACCAATCTCATCCTCGGTCTGGGTGACACCGATCTCGTGCCTGAGGGGGGCAATTTCATCGCGGCAGCGCTCGGCGCGGGCGGCGAACTCGCGGCGCTGATGAATGAGATGGCCGAACTGCGCCGCGCGGACCCCAAGGACGATCTGACGTCTGCGCTTCTCAATGCCGACCTCGAGGATGGAGCGATGACCGGCGAGGAACTCGCGTCCTTCTTCGTCTTGCTCGTCGTGGCTGGAAACGAGACGACGCGCAACGCGATCAGCCACGGGATGAAGGCGCTCTGCGACTACCCGGAGGAGCGTGCTCGATGGGCGGCGGATTTCGACGGGGTCGCCGCGACCGCGATCGAAGAGATCATTCGTTGGGCCACGCCCGTGATCCACATGCGTCGGACCTGTACGCAGGACACACGGATAGGGGGACAGGAGATGAAGCAGGGCGACAAGGTCGTGCTCTGGTACTCCTCGGCGAATCGCGACGAATCGGTATTCGCGGATCCTCATCGCTTCGACGTCGGACGGACGCCGAACGAACACGTCGGCTTCGGCGGACCGGGGCCACATTTCTGCCTGGGTGCAAACCTGGCCCGGCGGGAGATCCGAGTGATCTTCGATCGCATCTTCAAGCGCCTGCCAGATCTCGAGATCACCGGCCCGCCCGACCGACTCCAGTCGAATTTCATTCACGGCATCAAGCGGATGCCCTGTGCGTTTACGCCGGGGAAGCCGGGCGTCTGATCAGTCTGCCGCTGCCACGCTCTTCCCCGCCATCCGCCCGAAGAAGCTGCTGCCCCCGATCGACATACCGCTCGCGTAGTGGCTACCGGATCGCGTGAGACCCGCAGAAGCACGCCCTGCAGCATAAAGGCCGTCGATGATCTGACCGTCGACGCTCAGAACTTCACCCGTCGCCTGCGTATTGAGTCCGCCTAACGTGAAGACAGCCCAGATGCTCTTGTCGATCGAGAGGTCGAGCGCCGCAAAAGGCGGATGGTCGAGGGGGGTGACGTATTTGCTGGCCTTGTGGAAGACGGGATCGACGCCGTCCATCGCGAACCGGTTATAGGAAGTGAATGTATGGACGAGCTGTCCCTCTGGAATTCCGAGGGATCGTTCCAGCTCTTCGATCGTTTCTTCGACCGCGACCATCTTGTAGCCGCCGATCGATTGTCCGTAGGTCTCGTCGTCGACGATCAGATAGGCTCTACCGTCCGCCTTCCGCAGGATCGCGTCGGTTACGCGCCCGTGATAGCAGTCTTCGTTGATGAAGCGCTGGCCCTGCTTGCTGATGATCAGTCCCTTGATGTGCCCAACGGGTGGAAAGAAGGGTGTAGTCATGAGCCCTTCGCTCATGTTGATCGCGGCCCCTCCGACTCCCAACCCCATTCGGATGCCGCTGCCATCACATCCGTCCGATCCGATCGGGTAGTTGCATTTTGCGAGATCCGGTGCGAATTGCTCGAGCATCGCACGATTCATGATGAAGCCGCCGGTCGTGAGGACGACACCTTTCCGCGCACGAATCGCGACGGGCGCACCGTCGATCTGTGCAAGGACTCCGACGACGCGGCCGTTCTCGTCCTTAATCAGGGTCAGAACGCGGGATTCGTTCTGGATTGTGCCGCCGAGGGCGTTAAAGGTCTCGATCATCTGCTCGATGATATAGCCCCCCGCGCTGCCCTTCCTCCTGGGTTTGTGGCCGCGGGGCACCGGCTTCGCCTCTTCCGAGAAGGGGTAGGCCTCTTCGTTGCCCGAGTAGATCAGGCAATCGTCGGTCGGGGGGAAGATGACCTTCTCGTCGTAGTAGGTGTCCTTGAACTCGACGCCGAGACTCTCGAAGAATTCGAAATGGTCGAGGCTCTTCTCGCAATAGAGTCGGACCTTCTCGGGATCGGCGGTCGGCCCTGCGGCGGCTTTCACGTGCGCGAGCATGTTCTCGGTCGTGTCCTCGAAGCCGGCGGCGATCTGGACGCGCGTCCCGCCGCCGAAGTAGATCGTTCCTTCCGACAGGGCCGTTGCCCCGCCTCCGCGCGTCGCGCGTTCGAGGATCAGTGTCGAGGCACCGGCCCGCGCGGCTTCGATGGCCGCGGCCCCCCCGGCGACGCCAAAGCCGACGACGACCACGTCGAATTGGCCCCACCACGAATCGATCGAGGCGAGTGTGCGGGGCTCGGAGGGAAGACTTTCGGGATCGGAGGCGGCGGGTGATTCGGGCATGGGGCCATCCAGGGCTGGGGCTCTCGGGCGAGCCTGAGAATAGCGGTTGGAAGCGACGAATCGGGTTGGCCTGCCAGAATCCTGGATCTCGGCTGACCTGCGGTTTCAGACCGGGGTACGCCAATCGGGGTATCCTCCCGCGACGCTCGACCGCATCGCCCCCCCCCGTCGACTTCGATCTCCAGGAGACCCCGCCATGAAATTCGGCCTCATGTTCGCCAACGCTGGCCCCTTCGGTCAGCCCGAAGGTTTGATCCATCTCGCGCAGACGGCCGAGTCCGTCGGGGTCGAATCGCTCTGGACCGTCGAGCATGTCGTCGTGCCCAAGGGCTATGCCTCACAATACCCGTATAGCCCGAATGGCAAGATGCCCGGCTCTGAAGAGAGTCCCATCCCGGATCCCTACGTCTGGCTCGCCTACGCCGCCGCGGTGACGAAGACGATCAAACTCGCGACGGGAGTCATCATCCTCCCCCAGCGGCACCCGTTCTATATTGCCAAGCAGGCCGCCACCCTCGACCAACTCTCGGGGGGTCGGCATATCCTGGGCGTGGGGATCGGTTGGCTCGAAGAGGAATTCAAGGCACTCAAGGTTCCCTTCGATCGGCGGGCTCCGATCACGGACGAGTCGATCGGAGCGATCCGGGGGCTCTGGAGCCAGGGCCCCTCCGCGCACAAGGGCGACTACTACGAATGGCCGGCTGTCGAGTCGAATCCAAAACCGGTGGGTGATTCGGTTCCGATCGTGATCGGCGGGCACACGAAGGGGGCGGCACGCCGCGCCGCGCGCCTGGGCGATGGGTTCTTTCCGGCGCGGCTGGACAAGCTCGAGGAATGCATCGCCGAGATCAAGGCGGAATGCGCTCGGATCGGCCGGGATCCGGGCGAGATCGAGATTACCGCCGGCAGTCTGCCGACCCCGGATGAAGTGAAGCGTCTCGAGGATCTGGGCGTCGGTCGATTCGTGACGGGGCCCCCCGGTTTCAAGCCCGACGATGTCAAGGCGGGTCTCGAGAAGCTGGGCGACGAACTCTTTTCGAAGTTCTAGGACTTTGCCTGCAGGCGCGCGGGCCGAATCGCCCCGACTGCGCGACAGTCCTGGCCCATGCCCGTCCTCGACGTCGACCAACTCCGAAAATTCGTTGCCGATCGAAGCTTGTTCGAAGACGTCAAGCTGACGATTCGGCGGGGTGAGAAGGTCGGTCTGGTCGGACGCAACGGGTCGGGGAAGAGCACCCTGGCCCGAGTGTTGGCAGGGCTCGAAGAGTCCGATGGCGGTCGGATCTCGCTCCGTCGCGGAGCGACGGTCGGATATCTGCCCCAGGAGCCCATTCTCGAGTCCGGGCGGACGGTACGCGACGTCGTGCTCGAGAGTCTCGGCGAATGGAGTGCGACCCGCCGGCGTTTCGACGAGCTCACGGAAGCACTTTCCCGCACCGACGATCCGGATCAGCAGGCCCGGCTGGCGGCCGAGCAGGCTGAGGTCATCGAGGACCTGGAACGTCATGGGGGCTGGGAACGCGAACACGAAGCCGAGGCCACCGTCGGTCATCTCGGAATCACGGATGCCAGCCGGCGCGTCGAAACCTTGAGTGGCGGCGAGGCGCGGCGCGTTGCGCTCGCTCGTCTATTGGTCTCCGAACCCAGCCTCGCAATTCTCGACGAACCGACGAACCACCTCGACCTCGCGACGATCGAGTGGCTGGAGGAAAATCTGCGCGATCGGTTCAAGGGGGCGCTCTTGTTGATCAGCCACGATCGCAGTCTGCTCGACGCGGTGACGACCCGGACCCTCGAGATCCATGACGGTCGTGTCGACAGCTATGACGGTGGCTATGCCCAGTACCTGCTTGCGAAAGCCGAGCGTGAGGCCCATGCCGACCGCACCTGGCGGAATACCAGGAACTTTCTTCGCCGCGAAGTCGAGTGGTTGCGTCGCGCACCGAAGGCGCGCGGGACCAAGCAGAAGGCGAGAATTTCTCGTGCGGAAAGCGCGCTCGAGCAGAGGGCTCCCCAAGCGGAACGCCAGGCCGACCTGCGGATGACCTCGCAGCGGCAGGGCAAGACGATCCTCGACTTGAAGAAACTGTCGATCGAGCGGGATGGAAAGCAATTGATCCGGGGGCTCGACCTGGCGCTCCGCTCCGGCGATCGAATCGGGATCGTCGGTCCGAATGGATCGGGCAAGACGAGCCTCCTGCTCGCGATCCTCGAGCGGCTGGAATGGACCGGCGGCCGGATCGTGAAGGGGTCCAACACCAAGATCGGTTATCTCGATCAGGCTCGCTCGGAACTCGACCCGATGGCCAGCGTGCGCGAGGCAGCGGTTGGCGACGCGAGTGAGATCGTGATCGGCGACGAGCGGCTTTCGGTCGGGGCCTATCTCGAGCGGTTTCTCTTCGACCGGGGCGAACAACGTCTGAAGGTCGGTGCGCTTTCGGGCGGGGAGCGGGCGCGTGTGTGCCTCGCGCGACTGCTCTCTCAGCGATGCAACCTGATTTTATTGGACGAGCCCACGAACGACCTCGATGTCTCTACCCTCGCCTCGCTCGAAGCGATGCTGCTCGATTTCGGCGGGAGCATCATCCTCGTGAGCCATGATCGTTGGCTTCTCGATCGGGTGGCAACGGGGATCCTGGCCTTCGAAGGAGAGGGACGGGTCGAATATCACGTCGGAAACTATTCGGATTATCGAGAGCGCCGCGCGCGCGAGGAATCGACAGCGACGACGAAGCCGATCAGCAAGGCGGTTCATGGCGGGCGGAATGCTGCCTACACGATCACAGGGTCGCCCGCGGCGTCGAGACCGGACGGATCCGCAGATCGGCCGAAGAAGCTCGGCCAGAAAGAGCGCCGCGAACTCGATGGGCTCTTCGAGGTGATCGAGGCGGCCGAGGAAGTCGTGGCGACCATCCAGAATCGGCTCGCGTCCCCGGAGACCTATCAACTACCGGGCGAGGAAGTCGGCGCGATTCGTCGCAAACTCGAGGCGGCCGAGTCCGAGGTTCTTCGGTTGACCGAGCGCTGGGAGGATCTGGAGGCGCGAGAATGAACGGCCGAGAAACTGGGAGTTCGCTGGCTGGCGTCGCCGCCCACAGGCCCCGGCGCTACCGTCAGTGGCCTCGACACGCCGATAACCCCGGAGATCCGCCATGGCCATCGATTTCAGTTTCCCGGAAGAAATGACTCTCGTCGTCCACAAGGTTCGTGAATTTTGCGAACAGGTGGTGGCTCCCGCCCAGAAGGAGATCGAAGCGGACGAGGGGAATCGCGAAGTGCTGATCTCCCAGATCATCAAGATGCGCAAGGCCGCACGGGAATGGGGGCTCTGGTTGCCTCATATGCCCGAGGAGTATGGCGGGATGGGCCTCGGCCACGTGGCGATGGCGGCGGTGTCTGCCGAAGCGGCACGGCTGTCCAGCTTTGGGCCCTTCGCGCTGAATGCCCAGGCCCCGGACGAGGGGAACATGCACACTCTGCTGCATTGGGCCACGCCCATGCAGATCGACAAATATCTGCGGCCGCTCTGCGATGGGAAGTCGCGGTCCTGCTTTGCCATGACCGAGCCCGAGGTGGCGGGGTCGGACCCGACGCTGATTCAGACGACGGCCGTTCGGGATGGCGATGATTGGGTGATCAACGGGCACAAGTGGTTCATCTCGGGCGCGCGCGGCGCCAAGTTCGCGATCCTGATCGCGAAGACCGAGGAGAACCCGGATATTCCCCAGGCGGGGAACAGCGCATTCATCATCGATCTGCCCAGCGCAGGTTGGGAGATCGTACGCGACGTCGAGACAATGGGTGGCAGCCACAACCATTGTGAGATTCGGATCACCGACCTGCGCGTGTCGAACGATCAGATGCTAGGCGGACCGGGTCAGGGGCATCTGCTGGGCCAGGCGCGGTTGGGCCCCGCTCGCCTCGCACATTGCATGCGCTGGATCGGGCAGGCAGAGGTCGCGCTCGAGATGATGGTCGAGCGCTCCCTCAACCGCTTCTCTCACGGCTCACTGCTTGCCGAGAAGCAGGGCATCCAATGGATGATCGCGGACTCGACCATGGAGCTCTATCAATCGAAGTTGATGGTTCTCCACGCGGCGTACAAGATCGATCGGGGCGACGACTTCAAGAGCGAGGTCTCGATGGCCAAGCATTTCGTGGCGAACTCGCTCGGGCGGATCATCGATCGTGCGATTCAGGTCCACGGGGCACTCGGATATTCGACGGATACGCCGCTTGCCAAGATGGCGATCCAGGCACGCTGGGCCCGCTTCGCGGATGGCGCGGACGAGGTCCATCAGTGGCGCATCGCTTCGCGAACGATCGATTCCTGGGTGCAGACCGGCGGGGTGAAGGTGGCGACTGGCGACCTGCCGCTCTGAGCTTTCGTTTCGGGCGTTTTCGCTGACACGCAACGTGTTCGAAGTGGCGCTCCCTGAGGGCACGTCGCCCCCCTTCAGCTGACGGCTTGGTAGAACCGATCTGATGCCGGGGCGATTGATGTGCTAGGGTGCGCGCCCAACGATATTGACCGAAGACCCCGACCGAAGAAGATCCCCACTCCTCACCGAGTTTCTTCGAGTTCGAATCCGATCCGGGACGGCGATCCCGGATCGATCCAACCGAGTGTTTCACGGCCCAGAGCCTGTTCCGTTCCGTTGCTCGTCTTGCTCCCGAAAGGGCCCAGGAGACGAGACCTGGCGAACGTTCAACAGAAAAGGGTCTAGGAAAGACTCCTCTGTGCTGTGAGAACATGACAATCAACGAAAATTTCGCGGGTCTTCCCGCGCCGATCAGTGCTGCCCTCGAGCAAAAGGGCTTCGAGAGCCTCACCTCTGTCCAGCAGGCGGTCATCGAGGCCGCCTCCGAGGGGCGAGACCTCCGGATTTCGTCCCAAACGGGTTCCGGCAAGACCGTCGCATTCGGGATCGCTCTCGCCGAACATTTCATCCGGCAGAACGCATCCGCGGGACAATCTCGTCGCGGCGACCGCGCCGCTCATCCGACGGCGCTGGTGATCGTTCCGACCCGCGAACTCGCCGCCCAGGTCCGCGAAGAGCTGCATTGGCTCTACGCGAATCTGCGAGAGCTGCGAGTCGAGGTCGTGACCGGCGGAATGTCGATCGGACTCGAGCGCCGAGCACTCTCGCGTGGTCCTGCGATCATCGTCGCCACGCCCGGTCGCCTGCTCGATCACATGCGCAATGCCGCCATCGTCTGCGATCAGGTCGAACACGTCGTGCTCGACGAAGCGGATCAGATGCTCGACATGGGTTTTCGCGAGGAGCTCGAAGCGATCCTCGAACAGCTGCCCGAGAAGCGCTCGAGTCATCTGGTCTCAGCGACCTTCCCGCGTGCCGTCTTGACGCTTGCGAATCGATATCAGGCCGACGCGCTGGTGATCGAGGGAAGCCAGCTCGGCGTCGCGAACGCGGATATCCAGCACATCGGCTACGCCATTCGGCGTCACGAGACCTATGCGGCGCTCGTCAATATCCTGCTCGTGGCGAGCGATTCGCGGTGTCTGCTCTTCGTGAATCGGCGCGTCGACGCGACGGAACTGGCCGAAAAGCTGGCGAGCGATGGTTTCGGCGCAGCACCTTTCAGCGGCGAGCTTGCCCAGGCACAGCGCACGCGAACCCTCGGCGCCTTCAAGAATGGCACGCTCCCCATCCTGGTCTCGACCGAAGTCGCCGCTCGCGGAATCGATGTACCCGGGATTTCGACCGTGATCCACGTCGACCCGCCGCGCACCCCCGACGCCTACACGCATCGAAGTGGTCGAACGGGTCGTGCGGGACTGACGGGGCGCAGCGTTCTCTTTGCCACCCCCTCGGAAATCGGCCGCATCAAGCGGATGTTGAAATCCGCGCGAGTCGAAATTTCGTGGCAGCCGGTGCCGACACCCGAGAAGGTCGAAAAGGCGCTTCGCAAGCAGGCCAGGCGAGCGCTGCACGAGAAGCTGGCCGACCACACGCCCGCCGAGACGCAGATGATGTACGCCAAACAGCTGCTCGAGGATCGCGACGTGGTTCAGGTCGTTGCGACGCTCCTCGATCTGGCGGCCCCCGAAGTGAATCGCGCACCGATGAAGGTCGTAGGCTTTGATCCCGCGGAGGAGCGAGGGTCGGGGCGACGTGGTGAACGTTCGGATCGCTACGATCGGAATGCTCGGTCCCCGCGTGGTGGCCCGAGCGGCGGAGCGCGTGGGCGAGAACCCTCTGCCGACTACACGCGTTTTTTCGTGAGCTGGGGCGAGGAGAGTGGCGCGACGACCGGTCGACTCCTCGGGCAGGTCTGTCGACGAGGCGGAATCGAGAGTCATCAGGTCGGCGCCATCGAGGTCTCGGGTCGAGTCTCCTTTGTCGCGGTCGCGAACGACGTGGCGGCCGAGTTCGAGAAGCGCGCGGCGCGTCCGGACGCCCGGGATCCGGGAATCGTGATCAAGCGCGCCGATGAAAAGAAGTCGCGACCGGGCCCCGCGCACGTTCCGCGAGGCGGCGCCCCGGGCGGCCCGCGAGGTGGCTCCAGCACAGACGATCGCCGCCCCCGTGGAAGAGGCCAGGGCTCGCCGGCGGGGTCGACTGGACCGCGCCGCACGGGTGGGCCGCCGAGTGGACCCGCTGGCGCGGCTGGCTCTCCGGGTCGCGTTGCTCCGCGAACGGCTGCCTCTGGATCGCACTCGCCGCCGGCAGGTCCGTCCCGGGACGGACATCGGCCCCACCCCCACAAGCCGAAGGGATTAAAACGTCCCGGTGGCTTCAAGTCGAAGGGCCCCGGTCACAAGCCCGCTCGCTGAGGAAATCCCGTAGCCGGCTGCGATCGTCCACCTCGCCGCTTGCTGCGTGGGCGGCACGATATCCGATTTCTGTCTAGGCTCTCGATCCGAATTCGATCCGCATTCGATCTGGATTCGAACTGGAGAAGGAGAATCGGATGGCCAAAGAGAACGTCGCAGGTGCACCCACACTCACCAAACAGGGTATGGGGATCGTCGATGGGCTACCCCTCGAGATCGCGGACGACAGTCCGGGTGCGCTCAGGGATGCCGTGCAGATCTTGCTCGACATGGAGGCCATCCGTCGCGTCAAGCACGCCTATTTTCGCTGCCTCGACACGGGCAACTTCGAAGAGCTCGGCGAGTTGTTCCATCCCGATGTGAAAGTCCACTTCATCGGGGGAACCTACGAGTGGAAGCTCGAGGGGCGCGAGGAATATCTCGCCTCGATCGGGCAATCCTTCCACAACCGGTCCGTGGGACACCACAACGGTCACCACCCCGAGATCGAGATCCTGAGCCCCACCAGGGCGACGGGTATCTGGTATCTGACCGACAACATGTGGATCATGAACGTGAATAATTTCACCACCGGTACGGCGATCTACTGGGATACCTATCTCAAGGTCGATGGCCGGTGGCTCATCGCGGAATCGCGATACGAGCGGATCTACGAGATCAACGAGCGCCAGGAGGTGGAGCCCAAATTCGACTACCACTACCTGGGCAAGTACGCAAAGCCGCCGGCGAGCTAGGCTGGCCTAACGTGGCTGGCAGTTGAAGACCGGAATGTTCCGATCCGTTCGCGCGCGATAGTCGGCGAATTCGTGGTAATGCTCGACGCAGGTCGGCCAGAGCTCTTCCTTTTCGGCGTCGTCGACCTGACGAGCGAAGAGCTCAGTTCGCTTGCCTTTGTACTGGGCAACGATGTTGGGATTGGCCTGGAGATTCTTGACCCAGACGGGTGATTTGGGCGCACCGCCCTGGGAACCCACGATGATCACGCCGTCCTTGTGCGGGACGTACATGAGCGGAATCGTGCGCTTCTTGCCGGACTTTGCTCCCTTCATCTCGATCAGGACGACCGGCCGGCCCTGGAAACTGCCCATCAGGCGTCCACCGGTCAGCTTGTAGACAAAGCTGTTGAGGCTGGAGAACGGCTTGATGAAGCTTCTCAGCTTCTTGAACTCTTTGTCGGTCATCGGATTTTCGGCCATGGGAGTCTCCTTCGGATGTTGATCTTTGCGTCGCACGAAATGCGTGGGCCACGGTGGATGAGCAAGCAAGCAGCGTCGATCGGGCCCGCGCCGAAGTCTAGCCCGCATTATTCGTGAAAGTCTGCTTCGGACACCAGAAGAACTGCGCCTTTACGCCCACTCACTCCGCCGTCTTCGACATGCAAATTCCGGCTAGCGACAGGCGGTGGGAAGTCGGTAGGCTTTCGGCATGGCGACGACGCGCACCGTGAAGACTCGAAGTCTCCGTGTTCATCTCCGGGAAACGGGGGAGGATCGGCCCGGCGAGGATCCCGTGATCCTGCTGCACGGTTTTCCGCAGACCTCGCATATGTGGCGTCACCAGATGGATGCGCTCGGCGATCGATTCAAGATCTATGCGCCGGATACACGCGGTTATGGCGGAACCGAAAAGCCGCGCGTACGACTCGACCGGAGCATCCTTGCCCGGGACCTGATCGATCTGATGGATGCGCTCGAGATCGAGAGCGCACGACTCGTCGGTCACGACTGGGGCGGGATCATCGCGTCGGCGGCCGCGCTCAAATACCCCGACCGATTCAGTCGGCTCGGTCTGATCGATACGCTCGTCTCGGTCTGGATCACGTGGGGAATCCACGGCTACTGGTTCAAGGCGGAGCCCGATGCCGAGGACTTCTTCAAAGAGCATCATCGTGCCTTCATCCGCTCGACCTTGGGAGGGGAGGAAACACCCTATGGCGGGCCACCCGAGTCACCCTGGGCGGCGGTCGAGGGTTCCGAGGGAAGCGCCGCGCTCGCGGACTGGGACCCGACGAAGTTCTTTACACCCGAGGATGTCGATCACTACGAAGAGGCTTTTTCTGACCCGGGCTCCTGGTTCCACGCGATCGAGTATTACCGCCACTGCCTACCCTTTCATGTGTCGATTCCCGATCCCGAAGCGAGCGGCGGAGTCCGCTTCGAGTTCCGCTCGAGTCAACAGATCGCTTCGATGTGGCATCACCCGGGGTTGATCTTTTCGCATCCCGAATGGGCGAAGGAGTTCATGGTCTTTGCGCCCGAGGATTGGCATCTGCGCTTCGAGAAGCCGACGTTCTATTTGTTCAGCCCCTTCCTGCTGCCCCAGGCCTTCGAGAACGGCGAACTGCCCCCGGACGACTACATCCCCAACGGGAACCCGTACGCCGATTCGTTTCCGCATCATTTCCCCGACTTGCGAACACGGGGGGCGCAATGTGGTCACTTCATTCCCGAAGAGGCCCCCGAGCGCACGAATGATCTGCTGGCGAAATTCTTGACGGGTGAGATCTAGCCTTGATCGGGGTGTGGCCCCACGCCCCATCGACTCGTTTGTGCTTCACGGGTACGTGAACGCGTGACTTGATCGATGGCGCATTCACGGATGCAGCCGGCGCTGCAGGATCCGCACGATTTCTTCCGTGTTGCGCTTTGTCGGTTCGGCTTCGGGCAGGAACGCTGAGCCGTGGAAGGTTCCCGCGTAGTTGTGGAGCTCCACCGACACGCCGGCTGCGAGCATCCCCATCGCATAACGCAGGCCTTCGTCGCGCAATGGATCGAATTCCATCGTCGAGACGTAGCTGGGCGGGAGACCCGACAGGTCCTTCGCTCGCGCGGGAGCTGCGTAGATCGAGGGTTCTCCCCGATGATCGGGTCCGA
>SMVA01001341.1_pt1 | contig 12992 bp, 9 predicted proteins | sample 2456451 | NCBI WGS metagenome assembly SMVA01 (sample SAMN11095933, study PRJNA526329) | marine sediment metagenome | biome: Marine sediment; feature: Surficial sediment; material: Deep marine sediment; isolation source: Hadal surficial sediment | place: Pacific Ocean | collected 2014-05 | depth 0-1...
GCAACAAATTGGCGTGTATGTCTACCGCGCGAATCACCGCACACAGAAAGACGAGAAACTGCATGTTGGTGTGGGTCTCGTCCTGCGGATCGAGCAGATTGATCCCCGTATTGGTCACCATCGACCAGTTGTTGTGTTTGCCCGAACCGTTCAAACCGGCGAAGGGCTTCTCGTGCAGAATGCACTGCAAGCCAAAGCGCGGCGCGACCCGCTTGAGCGTTTCCATCATGAGCATCTGATGGTCGCAGGCGACGTTGGCGTTCTCGAATGTCGGGGCAATCTCATACTGCCCGGGCGCCACTTCGTTGTGTCGCGTCTTGACCGGAATCCCCATCCGGTAGAGCTCCCTCTCGGCTTCGGCCATGAACGCCAGCACGCGCGGCGGAATGGCCCCGAAGTAATGATCGTCGAGCTGCTGACCTTTCGGCGGGCGGGCGCCGAAGAGCGTCCGATCGCACGCCACCAAATCGGGCCGGGCGTAATACATGTGCCGATCAATCAGAAAGTATTCCTGTTCGGGCCCCACCGTGGGAAACACGCGGCGGACGTCCTTGTCGGCGCCGAAGAAATGCAGCACGCGCATCGCATGCGTCGAAAGCGCATCCATCGAGCGAAGCAACGGCGTCTTCTGATCGAGGGCGGCCCCGGTCCAGGACACAAACGCCGTGGGTATGCAGAGGGTGACGTTGTTCTCGCCGCGCATCAGAAACGCGGGGCTGGTCGCGTCCCACGCGGTATACCCGCGGGCCTCAAACGTGGCACGCAGCCCGCCCGAGGGAAAACTCGATGCATCGGGCTCGCCCTGGCAGAGCTCCGATCCGCTCAGCGCATAGACCATGCCGCCCTGCCCGTCCGGCATCACCAGTGCGTCGTGCTTCTCGGCGGTGAGCCCGGTGAGTGGCTGAAACCAATGCGTATAGTGCGTGGCACCGCGTTCGACTGCCCAGTCCTTCATCGTCGAAGCCACCACGTCCGCCACGTCCAGGTCCAACGGCTCACAGTGTTCCACGGTCTTCATCAGACGCTTGTAAACGTCCTTTGGCAGACGCTGCTTCATGACCCGCTGGCTGAAAACGTCACATCCGAAGTACGCCTCGACTCGTTCGGCATCCTGCGCGTTGGCTGTGCGAGCCGGTGCCGTGGTCCATTCCGTCGCTGCTGAAATGGCCCGATTCCGAGCGCTGTTGTGATCCATCGCTGTACACTCCGTCTAATCGGCCGGTCGCACCGGCCTGTCCGCCATTAGAGCATTATCAATCCAAATGTAGCGTCCGGCTTGATCGATTCCCGAGCGAGACTCGACTCCGAAACACTACGACAAAATAGAACTTGTTCTGGTTAGTCGTTCTGGTCCGCGTGAAGAATTCTAGGCCAGTGCCGAATCGACCGTCTCTTGGATCTCGAAAAGCCCTTCGATACCGCTGGTCTTGAAGATCTTGCGGACTTGCGGGCTGATCCCGCACAACACCAAACGCCGATCGCCCGCCTTCATCTGATTGGCCAGACCGATAAGCACGCCCAACGTCAAGCTGGCCATGAACTCAACCTGGCCCATATCCAGCAGCAGGGGCAACTGTGGAGATCGGTCAACGAGTGCCTTCCCGCCAGCTCGAAATTGCTCAGTCGTTTCGTGGTCGAAGACTTTGCACTGGATCGTCGCAACCACGGCTCGATCCGTCTCCCGAATGTGAAGTATCGTCGTATCAGACATGTTTTCCCTCCTCTTGCACGGAAACAGGAGAGCGCGCGGGTCCGTTTCTTACCGGCCTGTCATCCTCGCAAGAAACGATGGTCTACGCGCCGACCCGTCAAATGCGCGTTGACGAAAGACTGTGCGACCAACGACCCCACTTCTCGGGTCGCCGGTCATGGGGATTCCGCTGAGTGCGAAGCGGAATGAGGGTGGTGGGACTCGAACCCACGACCCACGGCTTAAAAGGCCGTTGCTCTGCCGACTGAGCTACACCCCCACGGGGATGGTAGCCCGACGCCCGAGAATCAGCAACCTCGCACGCCCGCAACACCCATCAGAACAACGACTTTTCACTGCGCGGCTCGTTCGCGGCCGTCGGCAACGGAAGATGCAGATGGTCGCATGCAGCAGCGGTGGCACAACGCCCCTGGCGCGTGCGGGTCACGAACCCAATCTGAAGCAGATAGGGCTCGACGACGTCCTCCAGCGTATCGCGTTCCTGACCGAGCGAAGCCGCCAATGCCTCGACGCCGGCCGGCCCGCCGTTGTACGTCACAATCAGTGTACGCAGGTACTGGCGATCGAGTTCATCGAGCCCGAGCTGATCGATCTGAAGAATGTCCAGGGCCCGGTCCACGGTGCCGGTATCCAGCTTGCCGTCGGCGCGAACCTGCGCGAAGTCGCGCGTGCGCCGCAACAGCCGATTCGCCACACGCGGCGTGCCCCGCGCCCGACGCGCGATCATCGACAGCGCCCCGGGCTCGCAAGGGATTTCCAGACGCGCGGCGGACCGGCGAACGATCTCGGTCAGGTCCTCCACGTCGTAGAAATCGAAATGAAATCGCAGCCCAAAGCGATCGCGAAGGGCCGATGACAACAGGCCGGCACGGGTCGTGGCCCCGATCAGCGTAAATCGCTTCAGCGAAAAATTCACGGTTCGGCCCGACAAGCCTCCCTCGATAGTAAAGTCGACGCGGAAGTCTTCCATCGCCGGGTAGAGAAACTCCTCCACCGGTTTGTTGAGCCGATGAATCTCGTCGATGAACAACACATCGCCGGTCTCCATGTTGGTGAGCGTGCTCATCAGGTCGCCTTGTTTGACGACCGCGGGGCCGGACGTAACGCGGATCTGCGCGTTCATCTCGCGGGCGATGATGTGGGCCAGGGTGGTCTTGCCTAATCCGGGCGGCCCGTCGAGCAGCACGTGTTCGAGCGGCTCGGCTCGCTCCGAAGCAGCTTCGAGCGCGATGCAAAGCTGATCGATGACCGGCTTCTGGCCCACCAGTTCGCCGAGCGTCGTCGGACGCAACGTGTTGACCACAGGATCGTTGTCGCCGTCGACATGCGCACCGGAAATAATACGTTCTCTCGCCATGGCCTACTGTTCGGCCCCCGCCTTGACGCGATAGGCGCTCTTGACCCACTCGTCGGCGGTCGCGACTTCCGGATGCAGTTGCGCGGCCCGTTGCAGCCAACGCTGGGCGTCGTGCAGTTTCTCGCCGAGCGCCGCCAGCACTTCGAGTGCATCGCGCTGCTCGACCGACCAGTCCGGCTCTACGGCCGCCCCCGAACCGGCCCCAAACGCGAAATCCTTCACCTTGCCGCGAAGCTCCGCAATTATCTGATCGGCGGCCCGCGGTCCGATCCCCGGAAGGCGTGCCAACATCTTGGCATCCCCCTCTTCGATCGCCGCCGCAATCCGCGAGACCGGCTCGGCCAGCGCCTTCAGCGCCTTGCGAATGCCCACACCCTTGACGGTAATGAATCGGTTGAAGAAGACCCGGTCCTCGGGACGCGGGAAGCCGATCAGACGGGGAATCAGGTTCCCGCCGTTCAAGCTCCCCTCGTGGAATTCGAGCGTATGTACCGTTACCGATCGGCCCCGGGCCGACGCCAGCTCCCCGATGGCATATCGCGGAACCAGTACCTCGTAGCCCAGGCCCTCGCGATCGATCACCACGGAATCTTCGGCTACGTCGGCCAGCATCCCCGTCAGGCGTGCAATCATGCCGAGAAGTGTACGGTAAATGGTAAGGGCGACCAAACCGGTGGTTCCGCCGGGCGATTCCGGGCTATCAAGCCCCACTGTACAGCTCCGAATTCGATCCCGTTGACGGCATTCGATCGGGACCATATACTAGGCCCCCAGTAATTAGAGTCCTGGCACATCAATCAGGTCGCGGTCCCACAGAAACAACGGTTGTTTCGACTCGACCAATCTGTTGTGCAATTCCCAAAGGGTCGTACTCATGCAAGGCACGGTCAAATGGTTTAACCCAACCAAGGGGTTCGGGTTCATCGCGCCGTCCGACGGTTCCCGTGACGTGTTCGTCCACTCCAGCGCCATCGAAGGCGAGGGCCCCAAGACCCTCGGCGAAGGCGACAAGGTCGAATTTGAAATCACCGAAGGCGACAAAGGCCCCAAAGCGGTAAACGTCCGGCCATCAGACTAGCCGGCGCCGTTTCGGATGGCTACCGATCCGGATGACCGGGATGTGAATCTCCCGGGCACCCGGAATCCTCAGACGCTGCACGCTTGGCGTGTCCTTTCAGCGTGCGCCAGCGGTGCGCCTCATCAGATCGGCGGTCAGGGCGATGGCAATCGCGTCGGCCACGTCAGCCGGCTCCGGAATCCGGTCCAGCCCCAGTGTCAGGCGGACCGCACGCTGCATCTGCGCCTTGGAGGCCCGCCCGTTCCCGGTAAGCGATTTCTTGATCTGGGTGGCGGAAAAATCCTGCACGGGGATACCCTGTCGCGCTGCCGCCAGAAGAATCACCCCCCGGGCATGTCCCATCAGAATTGCCGTTCGCGGGTGTTTGTAGTGCGAATAGAGCTGCTCGACCGCCGCAAGACGCGGCGAATGCTCGTCGAGGATTGCGTCCAAGGCTTCGCTAATCTGCGCGAGGCGATCGGGTAACGAACCGCTCGCGTCGGACGTAATGACGCCCGCATCCACTACGCTCATAGGGCCCGAACGATCGCTACGCAAAATCGCGTAGCCCGTCCGTCGAAGACCGGGATCAAAACCCGCGATGATCATGGCGCGAGTGTAGGCTCGACCCCGACCCGAGCCAAGCGAACGGCGGGCCGGGACAATTCATCGCATCTCCACCATCGCGTTTGATTCGAGCGAGGAACGCGTCTCGATTGAATGTGCGAATCGCCGCAGTCTCAGGAGGGAATCAGGTCGGGATACCATTCGTGCAGTATGCGGAGCAGGTCGCGCACCGAGATGATGCCGACCAGGCGACCTCCGTCCGTCACCGGAATGTGACGAAAATCGCCCACGGACATCCGGTTCAGGGCAAAAGCGATCGGCGTGTCGATGTCGAGCATCTCCGGATCGCGCGTCATGAATTCCGACACCGGCTTGTCGGCCACACTCTTGTACTGATGAGCCACCGACAGCAAGACATCCCGCTCGCTGAAGATGCCCTCTACCTTGTCGACGCTGCCCACCAGCGCACACCCGATGTCCCGACGGGCGAGCTCGGCAACTGTATCGGCGACCGTCGTATCGGGCGTAACTATGAAAGGCTTGTGCGGCTTCAAGGCCGCCAGAGTCTCGGTCAGGATGCGGGTCTCTTCCTGGCTAGTGGCGGTGGAGATGGGATCGTCGAATGCCGTCAAATCGGCCTGGCAGTTCTCGCAGGCGTCGAGCCCGGGGATGTTCTCGTGCTGACAAGACGGACACTTCATGCAAAAATCTCCGGAAGGCCCGAACCGGGCGGATCGATTCTTCAGGCGCCTTCGCGACTCGCGCCGTACTGGTTCGGCTCGGGCGGCAGGTTGTACACCGCCGACGCAAAGTGATCCGCGATGAAACTGCTGACCCGCTTGACCGAAATGGTCCCGATCGCCTGGCCCGCGTCATTGACTACCGGAAGATGCCGCAGGCCACCGCTGTACATCCGACCCAGCACGCAGTGAATGGGCTCGGATTCCTTAGCCACCAAAGGCTTCGGCGTCATCAATTCCGAGACCGCCGTATCCGTGGGACAGTCTAACTCGAGCGCCCGCTTGAGCACGTCACGCTCGGTAAAAATCCCAACCAACGTCCCCTGATCCACCACCAGCACACAACCGACGCGCTCGGTCTGCATCTTGGCGACCGCATCATGCACGGACGTCGTCGGCGAAACCGTGATGGGCTTGCGGTATCCCGTTTGCGCCACCGTTTCTTCTTGCAGATATTTGCGCAGTTTCATGTGTGAGCTCCCGCGACGATTGAAAGCGGCAACGTGCAATTCCGGTCCGGGGGGTTAGACCTCCATCCCGGAGACATCCTCATATCATAGCGGAAAACGCTCGCCGAGGAGAGGGCGACCCCGATCCTGCACAATCCCGGCACAGGCGACCTGGGGGTCGTGTACGGAGGCGAGAATGAGCCCCCGTTCGGCGCAGCACTCGAGTATGTGCCGCTTTTCGACAACGGTCTTCAACGGCTCCACGTCGTAGGCCATGACCCAGGGCACGGGCAAATGGGCAAACGTGGGAAACAGGTCCCCCGCATAGAGCAGCTCCCGGCCGGCCGCCGCGAACCAGGGCAGCAACTGAGCCGGCGTGTGCCCGTGAACCAGATGAAGGGCGAGTTCGTCGAACGGACTCAGCGGCGGGTCCCCCTCGATCCAGTGCAACAATCCCGCCTCGTCGATGGCGGAGAAATCTCGGCTCAAGAACGAGCCGCGATCCCGGTCCGAAGGGTGCAGCGCGTGTTCCCAATGTTGCCGGTGAACCCACACCTTTGCGCGCTCAAAGCAGGGCACGGTGCGCTCGTGCCCGTCGTCCGCCCAGCGGGTCAATCCGCCGTTGTGGTCGAAGTGCAGGTGCGTGATCAGAACATCGGTAACATCGTCGTGACACAGCCCCATGTCGGCCAATGCCATTCCCAGCGCGTCGGGCCTTATCTCAAATGCAAATCGATCCCGTTCCACCGGGTCCCACTTGTCCCCCGCACCCGTGTCCACGAGGATCACCCGGCCGGCCTTCGCGTCGCGCACAATAAGCGTGCGCATGGAAAGAGAAATACGGTTGAGCTCGTCCGGTTCTGCAACGCGCGACCACAGCACCCGTGGAACGACCCCGAACATGGCGCCGCCATCCAGCCGAAATCGGCCTGTCTCCACGCTGCGAATCTCGTATCGGCCGATTTCCATGGTGACGGGTCTCGTCCGTTGAACGCCGCACCGCTGCGACGCCTGGAGCACTACCAATCCAAGCGTTGCGTCCGGCCTGACGAACCCTCAAGCCCAACTCGACTCCGAAACGCCACGACAGGATAGAAACTGTTCTAATCCTCCAGATCGGATTCCGGCCGTCCGGGCGGTTCGAGCGGCCCTCTGCCCACGCGATCCTTGGTTGTTTCCACTTCAAACTCAGCGTTGATGTCCCCGGAGCGGCTCAGATCAAAAAGGGCCTTGATGACTTCCGAATAAGGCAGATTGGCGCCGGCCCAATCCTCGTTGCGGCGCGTGCCCAATTCGGACCCCATCTTCTCGGCCAGTCCGCCGACTTCGAGCGGCGCCTCGATCGGGGCCGACAGCATACTCCCGTCCGGCCCGATCCGTAACACGGTGATCTTGTCGGCGTTGGGGCGCGCGTGCAGGCCGAATATCCGATCCGGATGTTCGTAAAACAATGGCGGCCGACAAAGCGCCTGATCGCCGAAGATCGCCAGACGCTGAGCCCCCGTCGTGCGCGCGTAAATCAGCGGCGCGCCCGTCGACCGCACCCGATCGATCACAAAATTCGGCTCGCCCACCCGTATTGGCCGAATGAACCGATCCATGCGACGGCGCAGTGCCAGATACGCCTGGATGCGCAGGCGATCATCATCGTGATTCAACAACGGACGCAGTACGGCGGCCGCATCGGTGAGCTTCTCGGCGCGCCCCAATTCCTGGATGGCGTCCTGCTGAAACGGGCTCTGAAGATCGTACGCGTGGCGGCGCATGACCAGCACCGCATCGACATCGTTCATGCGCAGTCCCGTCCGAGCGGCATGATAATTCACGTACGCACGCCGGTCCCCGTAGAGCTTGCGGACTTCGGGCAAAGTGCCTTTGCCGATCGCCTCCCAGGCCAAGCCGATGTCATCGTGCGGCGCGTCCGGATCGAAAATCTCTTCGCACAAGTCTCGCGTGCGCTCTTCGACAAAACCCGACGATTCGCGAAGAGAGACGTGCATCAGCAACGCCAGAAACTCGGACTCCCGCCCGCGGTACCTCTGCGGAATGCTCAGCTTGACCATGCCCGGACTCGTGGCGTCGGCGACTTTCTTGGACTCGGGAAATCGTTCGTTAATCTTTCGGGCCACAAGCGTCGCGGTCTGAAACGACGGCTCGCGAATCTCCAGGCGGATCTCGCGATCCACATTGACGCGGGCCCCACCCAGCAACGATCCGACACGCGGATTCACATCCGCAAGAAGCTCACCCTCGTCGTCGAACGCAGAAATGAAAACCGGGCCTTCCGCGGCGGCCAGCGTCTTGCCTTGAACGACCGTCGCGGCCCCGTCGGCGCGAAAGCGTTTGAGATCGCATCGCCACAGGTATCCGCCGCGCAGTGATCGCGTCTGCGTGCCGGTGAGTGCCGTGACGGCGGCATCCATCACCGTTCTACGCAACGCCCCACCGGGAATGTCGGCCGACACACGAACCACCGCCGTGTCCAAATCCTCCAGCAGTTCGTTGGGATGGAGTTCGCGAAGACCGCGACTCTCCAACCCGAGGTGATGGCGTTTGCGCATTTCCTGTACCAGCCGACTGCGGATGTCCGGCGGGCATTCGGAGCTGCCCTTTTCCCCCAGCCCCACCACGATCCCATAGCCCACGACGCGAATCGGCTGAAGCCCCTGCAGGTAGGCAAGGCTGCTCACGGTTTCTTGAATAGACAGGGACTCGGCCCGCGCCTCGAGTTTGCGGGCAATGGCTTCGAGGTCTGGATCGCCCTGACGCGCCTCCCAATCATCTTCGGAGTTACAACCTAACGACACCACGAAGAGTGAGAGAAAGAACCTCGAAATCCAAAGGCGTGAAAGCTTCATGCGAAACCTGGTCGGAACAAGCGGGTGAGTCGGCGGTTCCCCTGCCCACCTAATACCCTATCGTGCGAGGACACGGGGTCAAGCGGGCGCACGATTCAGCGAGGCCATGCCGATTCCGCGACCCACGTCAGGATGGTGTTCCCATCCACCACGAGCAGACAGTCATTCCGCACGTGAACCCCGCGGAAATGTTCGAATCCGCCGAGCTCGAGAACCCCGCCGTCCGCCGCCAGCCGACCGCTGTGATCGGCGACGTTGTAGAAGTAGGCGCTATAGGCGCGGTGCTCATCGTTCCGCCGCCCGATACCAAGCAGGAATCCGTCGGTGAGTACCGAACTCATCATTTCGTCGTTGTCGTCGTGCGTTCCTTCCCAGAGAAAACGCAGATCGCCGGCGTCCAGAGCTGTCACCGATGTGTCACTGGTGACGAAGAGCGTGTCGCTGTGCAACCTGGCGGCGAGACCGTCGAGCGGCCGCCCGTCCGGCTCCAGCGGCGCCGATCGTCCCAGTTGCCGATCCCCGAAAAGCGAGCGCTTGACCATGTGACGACGATCGTAACTCAGGAAGAGTCCGTCGAGCCCGACCCGAGCACTTTCACTCACGATGTTCTGCTCGAAATCCGTCCGCCACAGCAACGTGAAGCTGCCCAGATCGTAGGCGCGAATGCTGCGCGTCGTAACGATCAGCCCGATCCCTTCCGGAAGAAGAAAGAGATGGAGCGGCGCGCCGGCCTCACCTCCCGGCTCGAACGTGTGCAACAGGGCGCCGCTCTCCGAATCGATCAGCGGATAAACGTGCTCGCCTCCGGAGATCGCATGATAGAAAAAGAACTCGCCGTTCAGATCGACGGGCCCTTCGCCGGGCGTGTGCTTTAGGTCCGCGCTCCAGAGTCGGCGCCCGCTGAATACATCGTGCGCGATCGCCGGGCCGCTCGCCCGCAACGAAACGAGCATCGAGCCGTGCAACGCGTGGTTCTTGAAAACCGTAAAGGTCTCGTGATCGGCGTGCGGGTCGTCCGCGTCCGCAGGGTGGTGTCCGTAGTTCCAGTTTCGCCGACCCGTCCGCGGATCGAGTGCGAACACCTGATACTGTGTCGCCAGCACCATGCACGGCTGTCGACCCGAACCCGCAGACCGGGTCCGCGCGCCGGAATCGCCGCCCTCAATCGATCCAAAGTGCGCGAGCAAACGAGGTTGCGCCTTGCACGCCGCAGGCTCCGTCCACAGCGGGCGATTCTGCACCGGATCGAACAGCATGAGATTCTCTTTGTAGTGCGCCAAATAAACGTCACGCGGCGTGCCGGGCTCGCTGTCGAAAATCGGCTCGAGAATGCTCACTTCCGTGCTCTCGAATCGGCGGGTATGGGCCTGCGCCAGAGGCGGCGCGACGCGAGGCAACGTCGGACCCGCGAAATCGAGCGGAGAAATATCGCGATCGTACCATTCCCCGAAAGTGATCCGCCCGTTCTTCGTCACCGCGCGATGATCCGGAAAGCGGCGACCCGCGTTGCGCAACCATTCCGCGGCAACTCTCTTTCGCCCGCTGCGCAGGTAACAGCGAATGATCTTCTCAAACAGTTGCGGCAACTCGATCCGCTCGCCGTACAGGTTCTTGGCCATCTTGTAGCTGCGAGCCGCCAGATCGAAACGCCCCCGGGACAGCCACAAATCGCCCAGCGCCACACGCGCCCGCGGCGCGGCGACGGCATTGGGAAACAGCTCCGTAACCCGCTCAAGCAGCGTCGGTTGTTCCAGACGCACGCCCCGACTCAACAGTTCCCGGGCCTGGTCCTCGAACGGAGCATAAGGCTCCCGCCCGTTTCGCGCCAGAATACGGCCGATCAGCCGTACCGCTGTGTCGCCGCTCGTCGGACGCTCCGCTGCGCCACGAAGCAGTTGCGCCCCGGCTGCGGCACGAGAGATCGATGAATACCACGCACCCGGTACGGGCAGTTCGCGAAGAGAACGGTCCGCGATGATCTGCTGATACAGCGCGATCGCATCCACGTACCGACGCATGCGCGAATAGAGCGAGCTCATCTTGAGACGATACTGAACCGCAGCCGATGCGTCGGGCGGACACTCGGCGGCCATCTTGTACAACGCCAGCGCCTGCGACTCGTACGAAGGAGAATCACGAAGCAGCCGGGCGGCAAACGTGAGACAATCGCCGAAGATCCGCTTCTTGAGCTCGGCGTCCTGCAAATCAAACAGCCCGCCGGTACGAGCCACCGCCTGTCCCAGCGCGTCGACCCCGAGTTCATACTCCGCCGTCCGAAACGCCATCTCCGCCAGATCCAGACACGGGCGTGGATCATCCAGCGCAATCTCCATCCGCGCTCGCAACCGCGCGATGGCGTCCTCTTTTTGCGCGAAACAGGTAAGCCGACCGCTTGACGCAATCAACAGTTCGCCGCGTGTGGCGACAATGTTGCCCCGCGCCTCGAGCGGATTCCACGCCATACGCTCGATCAACTCGCCCTCCAGGTCGTAGTGCAGCAGATACCCGGTCGTCGGCAGAAACAGCCCATTCGACACCAGCGCGCCGCGCCCGAACAGCCCCGCATCGGGCAGAGCCTCGCTCCACGCCAGCCGGTTCCCCACCAGATCCCACGCGCCGACCTCGTCCCCCACGAAATAGAGACGATCGTGGCGAATTCCCAGAAGCGTCTGCACGTTGCTCAACTCGTCGTTGGGAATCTCGGCGATTTCGGCCCCGGTCTCGCGATCCAGCACCATCACCACGTCGCTGTCGAGCGGGGACGCAATCACGCGATCTCCCCAGATCATGGTGGGGTTGTACTCCCAGGCGCTGATCTGTCCGGACATGCCCGAAGCGGATCGATTGCGGCTCCGATAGACCCGCATCCAGTTCAACAATCCGCTCTGAAGATCGACCGCGGCGACCGTGCCCAGATTGCTCTGCACATAAACGGTGTCGCCGGCGATGGCGGGTGCGGAAAGCGTCGGCTTGCGATAGCCGTATCCGCCGGCCGATGCGCTCCCCAGGTGCGTCTGCCATACCAGCCGCCCGCTCCCGGTCTCGAAGCAAAACAGCAGGCAGTCCTCGAATCCAAACGTCTTGCGGCGGCGGGCCACTACGACCACCTTGTCGTCTGCGCAAATCGGTGCACCGTCGAATTGAATCGTGGCGAACTGCGGGCTCAGCTCGCGCCCCTCCACCTTCCAGAGCTTCTTCCCACTCCGCGCATCAAGACAAAGCAACGCCGCCCGCGAGGCCGCCGAGTTGCTCCCGTAATAAGGCACGTCGTGTGAGCCCAACGCAATAAAGACCCGGTCTTTCCAGATCGCCGGGGCATGCAGAGCCGGCGGACCGCTGTCGCCACCGCCGTCGCCTCTCGACATCTCGTTGAGTTCGTACGACCAGAAAACCCCGCCCGTATCCAGATCCAACGCCCACGCGCGATCGTTATCGTGCAGGAAAACGCGATTGTTCCGCACCGACGGAAACAGATCGATGTATCGCCCGCGGGTCAGCGTCTGCTCGGATGCTACCGGATCGGCACTCGCGTCCGTGAATTCCTCCGTGCCGGTCAACGAAAACGACCAGATCGCCGCGCCCACCGCCGCCGTGGAATCGAGCACCAGATTCCTGGCGGAGTTCCCTCCGAAGCCCGCCCACAGATCGAGCACTCCGCCGCGCCCCAGCTCCACCACCGGCTCGCTCATCAACTCGTCGATAATCTCCAGCAGCGGCCGTTCCGCACCCGCCCACCACAATCGTGCATCCGGGGTTTCCGCGCGAGCCCGATCGGCGACCGCCTGTGCCCGCTCGGTGCGACCCGACCAATGCAGCGCCGCAACGTACAACGCCAACACCTGTGCGGGTTCGTTCTTGAAATCAGGATGCGACGCCAACAGCCGCCCGAGCATCGACGCGGCGGCGTCGAATTCGCCGGCCTCCAGCCGATAGCGGGCCAGTAGCAGGCCCGCCTCCCCGCCGGCTGCCGTCGCGAAGTATCGATTCAGAATCGCACTGAGACCGCCAAGGTCACGATCCTCGCGCGCCGTTTCGAGCAGCGAGCGCGCCTCGCTTTCGTACAACTCACGAAACGCCGCCAATCCCGGTGCCGGCCAGTCCGCCACGCGCTCCGACAGCAGACGGGCCACGCTGGTGTACAAACCCGGCTCGCGCTCGACGGCCTGATCGCCGTTACCCGTCAGCAGGTCCTGCGCTTTCAGAGAAGCCTGGGTCCAGTTGCCCACAGCCTCGAGGCGCCCTAGCACGCGCAA
>SMVA01160414.1_pt1 | contig 12992 bp, 21 predicted proteins | sample 2456451 | NCBI WGS metagenome assembly SMVA01 (sample SAMN11095933, study PRJNA526329) | marine sediment metagenome | biome: Marine sediment; feature: Surficial sediment; material: Deep marine sediment; isolation source: Hadal surficial sediment | place: Pacific Ocean | collected 2014-05 | depth...
GAGGCCGCCACTGCGCACCACGCCATGCCCTCGCTGTGACGAAAGCCGCAGCGAGGGCCAGCGTTGCGTTCGGCGGGCAATAGGTCCCGCGACCGATTAGCAATTCATTCTTGACCCGATCGCCGAGTGCCTGCTTATCGACCGGCCAGCGGCGCTCGAATATCGCGTAAGCAATCGAATGGATCGAGATATAGACAAACGGCTGGCGCCACGCCTGGCGGTATCGAGCCGTCATTTCGCGCACGTAGCGGGCCAGTAGCGCCGGGTTCTTCGCCTCGCGGATACCGAAATAGACTCGCAGGTGTTCGGGCGGCGCAAGCATCACAAGCCAGGTGTCGGATTTGTGCGGGTAGTCATGCAGGAAATCGGCCGCTTCTTGTAGTTTCAGCTTCCGATTACAGGTGTAGCGAATCGGCCCCAAACCGACTTCAACGATATGGACCCGCGTCAATTGGATCGGATTGAGGGCCAATACGCGCGCGGGTTTGCTGGCTCGATTGGATATAACCTCCCGGATTCTCTCACGTTTTCTCTGCCTCTCGGCCCCGACGAGTTTTTGGAAGGGTGGCCTAGCGTTTTTCGCGCTCATCCCTGGCCTCTCTGGCCGCCGCGAAGACCTTCCGGGCCGCTAATTGCTGCTGTGTGGGTTGTAACTCACCCACATTGCGCTTGACGGTCGCATTGCGCGCCCCGCGTAGCCATTGGTAGTCATTGGCGAGCGCCACCTCGATCGCCGCAGGCCAACTCGCGTATCGAACGTCATTTGTCTCGGAATAGAGCCTGGCCGCGTCCACAATGAGCCGGTAGGAGACGCTGTAGCGCTCACAGGTGGCCCGTACCCGCCTATCCTCGTCGATGGTCAGCCGGTCGGGGAAAACGTGCTTGACGCCCCTCTTATGGACGCGCGCGCCACGCTCTGCCCCGCGCATGGTTTGGATCTGCGCCAGCGCTTTTTTCAAGTCGATCAGCGTGCGCTTGTTTTCCTTCAGCATTTCTTCCCAGTGGTGCAGAACGTCCGAAAGCAGCACCACGACCGGGCCTCCCCGGTTGAATAGCCCCGGTTGCTCGTCGGGACGGAAGGCCAATTTGATCAGGATCTCAACACGGTTGACTGGTTTCATTTTTCCCTTTAGATTCGGTTACAATCGTTGGACAACGCTTGACACTGTTGGACTCCCGTAGTACAGAATCAGGCAGCAAAACGCCATCCCCAACCAAAGGAAACGAGATGCCTCAAGAAAACAAAGAGACTACAGAACCCACACCCCGACGACTGCCCAACCACGACGCGGAACACGACCTGATTCGCCGATTGGTGCATGCACACCTCGATCGCCTCGGAAACATGCGCGCGAATCCGAAGGGCATGACGCACGCGGACGTTCAGAGCGATCTCAAGACCTGCGCGAGCATTCTGGACCGCTGAATGGTGCGGCTTCTAGAAATAGTCGAAGTCGGCCCGGATGGGCGGCGCTTGCGCCTGCGGGATCAAGTTATGGACCCGAAGGTCAAGGCCAACCCGGGCCAGCGCTTTCGTCTCGCCCTCTACACCGTAGCCACTACCGCCTACAAGGCTTGCGATCGCGAAAAGGCGCGTTTCAAGCTTTCGGAGCCGAATATCCTGATCGAGAGCGGCCTTGACCCGGATGTAGACGGTTGGGGGGTCTACGCGACCTATATCGCCCCGAAGATGATCCGTGAAGAAGCGTGAGCCGCTACAGGATCGCTTTTCCGGGCCTTACTGCGACGACTGCGACGACGCCCCGGATTTCAGCAAAACTCGCTGCCAGTGTCGCTTGGTGCGGTGTGTGATGCCGCGCTGCTCTAAGCGAGCCTGGGAGAGTCACACACCGCCGGTCCCCGTCACTCTGCTGCTGTGGAGGATCGCTCCGGGCAAGAATGACCTCAGCGTAGCCCCCGGCTGGGCCTGCTCCCCGGCATGCCTGTTCGGATTCGCTCGCGCACTCCAGAAAGGCCCCGGATCGGTCGAGCAGGCGGTTCAGGCTGCCAAAATGCTCACCGAGCTACAGGCGATCTACCTCGGAGCCGATCTGGTCCACAAACGCATGCGCAGATACGACCCACGGATCTGGAAACTGATCTCAAGGGAGCAATTGCACACGATCGAAAAGGCCGCCGAATACGCTCACATGGCCTCGGTACCATGAACTGTTCGCGTCAAACTGGACTCATCTGGGGAGTTGGATTCAACCCTTGACGCGGCATGGCTCTCCGGCAAACGCCGGAGGGCTTCACTTCTACGACAGGGAGAACATGACCAGCAAAATCGAAGCACCGCGACTCTCGCCGAGCATCGCCAGCCACTTGATCGAAGAATCGCCGCTGTCTGCCTGGGCCGCTCACCGGCTCTTGGGCAACTTCCGAACCCCGCCGAGCGACTCGCAAAAAGAAGGCCGGATGTGGCACGCGGCGATCCTTGAGCAGAGCGACGAGATTATCGTGGTCGACGTGAAGGATTTCCGCACCAAGGATGCCAAGGAAACGCGCGACCTGATCCTGGCCGAAGGCAAGATCCCGGTGACGGCTGCGAAATTCTTGGAATTGGAACCGGCCGCCGAAAGGATCCGCGAGGCGCTACTAGAGCAGGGCGTCGATCTGTCTGGCGGCGAGAAGGAAAAGCGCATTCTCTGGAGCGAGGCGACCGAGATGGGCGCCGAAGTTCTGTGTTCCGGAGTGCTTGATTTCTTGAGCACCCACTGCATCGTCGACCTGAAGACCTCCAAGACGCCCGTTTCGATTCGCCAAGCCACGATGCTGATCGCGAACTCGAACGCCATCTTGCAAGACCCGGCGTATCGAAATGCCGTCGCGTCCTTCAGGCAAGGCCCGGGTGTATTGCCGGTGATCTTTGCTTTCGTCCAGACTCGCGAGCCTTTCGCTGTTACGGCGGTCACGCTGGGCGGTGACTTCATCGAGTTGGCCCATCTGAAGTGGCGCCGCGCAATCGAGACGTGGCACAAGTGCCTCGCCGCTGGCACGGACCGCAAGCACTGGCCCGGCCCGGTGAGTGGGATCACGCCGATTTCCGCGCCAGCTTGGATGATCGGTCAAGAGATCGAATTGGAGGTACTGCGCGATGAGTAGGACATTTCACGATGAGCTAGCGAAACGCGAAATGGTTCCGATGCTGGTCGGGCTGACCGGCGCGTCCGGATCAGGCAAGACCTACAGCGCTCTACGACTTGCCACCGGCATGCGGCGCGTCACGGGTGGGGAGATATTCTTTGTCGATACGGAAGCTCGACGGGCGCTGCATTACGCCGACGAGTTTGAGTTTCAGCACGTCGAGATGAAAGAGCCATTCTCGCCACTCGACTACTTGGCTGCGATCGAATACTGCCAGGGCAAGGGCGCCAAGATCATCATTATCGACTCACTCAGCCACGAGCATGAGGGCCCCGGCGGTGTGCTGGAGATGCACGACACCGAACTCGACCGGATGGCAAGCGACGACTACAAGAAACGCGCCCGGATGACGTTTGCCGCTTGGGCCAAGCCGAAGGCCGAGCGCCGTAAACTGATCAATGCCGTGCTGCGAATGGGCGTCAACGCGGTTTTCTGTTTTCGCGCGAAAGAAAAGATTAAGATCATCACTGGAAAGGATCCCATTCACCTCGGATGGCAGCCGATCGCGGGCGAAGAATTCGTGTACGAGATGACGATCAACTGCCTGCTGTATCCCCACTGCGGCGGCATACCGAATTGGGCTCCGGACGAGAAAGGTGAGGCGATCATGCTGAAACGCCCTGCACACCTTAAATCCGTGTTCCAAGACGGCAAGCCACTCTCCGAGGACACAGGCGAGGGCCTTGCCAAGTGGGCACAGGGTGACGTCGACCTAGAGCGTGGCGACCTGCCAATGGTCCTTAACTCTCTCAAGGCATGCACCGACCGGGGCGCACTCGACAACTGCATGCACGCCGCCTCTGGCTTTGCTTGGGACGATCACGAGAAGGCCACGCTGCGCGACACGGTGAAAGAGTGTAGGGAGTCTATAGCGGAAGAAGCGAAATAGAGTGTCGGGCGTCGGGGGAAGTCAACCAACACAGATCGGTAGACGCTAAGCCACCCCCGGCGTACATTTTGCAATCACAAACCAAAGGAGAAAACCAATGAGAATTTCGATACTGCTACTTGCTCTGACAATGATTGGATGCCAAAAGCCCGTGCCCGTGCTCTGCGATTTCACTTGCGACGGCACAGTGGGTGCTGACGACCTCGCGGCCCAGCAAACCATGCACGGCAAGGTGTCGGACAAGTACGACGTGGACGGCGATGGCATCGTTGCTGGTAGTGACAGAGGTATCTGCATGGGCGAATACCAAAAGGCGCAGTGATGACTGAGGCATACAACGCAAAGGTCGACAGGGAGATCGAAACCCTGCGCACCGAACTGGACGAGTACAAAGTCTTGGTCGATAACGCCGACTGGGAGGGTTCCAACTGGAAGTCCCGCGCCGAGTCCGCCGAGCGTGCGCTGGAGAAGATATTTGACGCATGGCTGGAGTCTTACCATGCCCGCGCCGCCCTCCAGCCCGCCAAATAGGAGGACGTGTGATGGGATACGAAGACGACCAAGATGAAATCATTGAATCGGCGAGGGAGATCGAAACCCTGCGCGCCGAGCGGGATGAATTGCACAGAAGCAATAAATTGCGCGGGAGCATGTGCGATATGGCGATGACTCAGCGGGATAAGGCTGAAGCCCGCGCAGAGTCAGCCGAGGCCCGAGGCCGGGAGCTGGAGGAGCGAGAGCTTTACCTCGAAATGATAATCAACGCCTTCATGATCCAGTACGGCGATGCTGGTGTTGCCGAGTGGGCCGTAGCGGAGGCACGGGCGGAGCAGGTCAAATTACTCGCTGCACAGGGAGACGAGTGATGCAAGCCCAAGCGAGAATCTGTCCGGGGCGTGATTGCCACAAGGCGGATCTCAAGGACCGGATCGAATCCCTGCGCGACGAGCGGGATACTCTGAAAGATTGCCTACTGCAAGCACAGAACGCAGCTCAATCTATGGGTGCCGAGCTGGACGCGGCGATGGTTGAGCTGCATGGGCGAGAGGCTGGATTCTGGGGTCGTTCGGCTGCGCGTCTTACTACGAAGCTGACCGCAGCCGAGGCGGAAGTCGAGGGCTTGGAAACCAACTTGCGTGAGGCGTGGGCTGTCGCAAATAACCAAACGTTGATATGCCGAGCAGCCGAAGCCCGATGCCGGGAGCTGGAGGCAGAACTATCGGATACCGAAGTTGACGCTAAGGAGGAGTTCATGCTCCGCACTTCCGCCGAGTCCGAGCGGGATGAGGCCAATAGGCTGCTCATAAGTGCAACCGAGTCAGCTCTGCTTGTAGGTGAACGTGCTGCCCGATTTGAATCTGAGCGTGATGAGGTGATAGCCTTGCTCGATCAGGAACTTGGAAGAGGAGAAAAAGAATGAAACTCACCCTACCCCTACTCGTCGTCATGCTCTTGTCCATCCCCGCATCGGCGCTCGCCGACTCAGGCGTTTCGTTAACGGGCGGGAGTGTGGGTCCTAGCTGCTTTGCAGTAAGACGAATGGGGACTGACACTACTACAGGATTCGGTGATTGGGGGTTTCAGACGTTCTCGATCCCGTCCGAGACTGTTGTCTTGACGGATGGTCAAAGCATTGCAGATGCCATCACGACTCTACGTGCAGCGGGTGGTGGGACGCTTACGCTTGGAGCGGGGACCTACGTCTTGAATCAGGTTTTCATTCCGAGCAACGTCGTCATCGAGGGGGCGGGCATCGGCTCAACGATACTGGATTCTGGCGGTGATGATGCACTCCTACGATCGGATATCAATGCCGAAAACATCATTTTCCGAGACTTCACACTGGATGCGACCGGGAATATCCAGAACGGCCTCTACTTACAGAAGGGTGTCAAAAATGTCCTTATTGAAGATTTAGAGATTTTCGGCGCGTCCAAGAGCAACATCATCGTGACTAACCGAGACTCTGAACCGTACGTATCAGACCACATCACGATCCAGAGAGTCGAAACCTACGACGCTGGGATACATGGGATTGCGTTTAAGATCGTAAGAGAGTCAAGGATTCTTGACATCGAGGCATATGGCAACACTGGCTACGGGATCGATATCTCGACGTCGGATTTTATCGAGGTTGGAAATAGCGATGTTCACGATAACGACTTCGGAACGAAGTACCCGCGTACAGTCCATGTCTACGTTCATGACACTACGATGACAGACAACACGTCTACGGGTATCAAATTCAACAAAGAGTCGGGGTGTAAATTCTACTACCACTTCGAGGACAATGTGATCACTAACTCCGGCAACGGGGCAACCGAGTTCAACGATAACGTAACAAACCACACATTCGCTGAGTTGGTCACTCGCGCAAATAGCTTCGCATCGAATACGAACGACTACTGGCGTATTCGTAGCGGAATCGTGTGGAACTTTGGAGATCAGATCAATGCTGGACCTGAAGACGAAGTGACCGTGAACAATTTTGATGTTGGAGTGACCCCGGCCTCACAGGGCGTGGGCTACACGACGTGGTAGAGGGGGAGTAAATGAGACTCTACAAATTCATGCAAGACCGGAAGTGGTGGGAGGACCATGAGTGGCAATGTGTATGCGGACACGTATGGAACAAGGGCGACGATTGCCAATTCATCCTATGCGGGATGGAGCAGGAACGGCAGCGCGCTATTGCAAAGGCCCGCGCCCCGTCACCACCGCCCCATTCCGACCATCACAGCCCACAGCACAAGCGCGGCAGCGAGGAGTAGGAGTAAATGAGGATTTATCATTTCCTTCAGGATAGGCACTGGTATGAGGATGTGGCCCACATCTTTGTCGGGTTGATACCGATGCTAGGTTGGCTCCGTGAGCATTGGCAGTTTCCTCCTGGCAAGCCGTTCTATGCGGTACCCGCAAACGACATGTCGATACCAGCATCACACATCAAGTTTGTCACTAAGATGGATCGAGTCGAAGATTCGTACCGGGACTTCCTCGGGTACGCGATAGGTGGAGCGATCCGGTGTGCCGTGTTGGTTGGTCTACTCGTCTGGAAGTGGTGAGCGGCGTTCGTCCTCAGCCTCGTACGGCCAGCAGTACCCAACCACCCTCGACATCCACACGACAACGGGACGTACCGTGTTGCCTGACGTGGTCTGATAAATCAGCCGCACATAGTCGTCGATTTCTGCCTCTGTCGGCTTTGGGCAGTTAACGCCGACGCGAGTAGGCGTCGCGCACGCGCCGAAGCACACCGACAGACTCAGCAGGAGTAAGAGGTGGACGAGCCGCCACCTCATCGTCCGCTCTCGCAGCATCGCGTTCCCTCCTCGCCTGACGTAGCTCGCCCTTCTTCGCACCGTGGCGCTCGACCCGCCACCAACCGAAAGCACCGAAGATCAGCGCGAGCCCGCCCGCGATCAGCTCCCAACTCATCCGCCAATCGGGCCTGTCGTGAGCTTGCGAAGAACCATGATCAGAGCGCCAGTGCCCATCGTGACAAACCCGATGTACTCCTGCGGTATCGGCGCAGTCGCCAACCACTCCTGCATGGAGCCCATCACCAGCACGGCTAGCCCTAGCCAGTTCGTTCGACTCGTAAACCACTTCTTCAACGTATCCATTCCGTTCTCCTATCTCGTATCATATTCAACGGGGGTCAAACTCGATGTGGAGATGAAAATTATCTCCATAACCGTGTGCAATGCAGTCGTAATCGGGACCTAAAATTTCGCTCATGCGTTCAGCCCACTTATGACCTATGAGCCCACGATTCAACCGCTGCGAGTCCTCGCTATCTGCACCCGTCTTCACGACGATGTTCTTGCAGCGGAAGTCGATCGCCGCGACCAGCTCGTGGAAGTCGAGACTCTCTCGAATGTTCCGCCATGCCTGCGTGACCCACACTGTGCCGTCAGTCATGAGCGGTGCTGTTACGAGCGCGGCCTGGAAAATACGAGTGATGTGTGGCTCGAAGTGTCCGTGCTTGCACACGACGCCATCCTTGAATTTCAGTATAGGTAGCTTCGTCTTCACGGCAGAAACCTCATCGCGGCCCAGAACATCAACCCCAAAAATCCAGCCATCAATCCCGTTACAACTTGATCTGCTGTCTTTTCGTATCTCATTAATGATCCTCCAGTGGTTCCACAACCAAGATCGCATTGTCGATTCCGTATTCGGTGATCTCTGCCCCCATCGCTGCCCTGGCGTGCCGCTCGTTGATCAACGCATGAAGCAGGTCGTCTCGCTCGTCATGGCATTGCGCCAGCATGTCACGAGCAGCCCAGTTCGCATCCCTGTTCGCGTTGGCACGATTGAAAGTGGGGATGCTGAACCCCACCGCTTGGCCGATGAATCCGAGTCCCATAATCAAAGCGATGATTGATTTACCGTCTGGCATTTCCATCGTGATCATCCTCCAAGCAAACACAAATGGCATCTTGACAGAAACCACTTCCGCAATCATCGTCGGTGCGGCAGTCGCTTCCGTCGATGCAGCCAGCGTAGGGCGTAATCGCGAGCCAGAGTGAGAGAAGTATTGCTGCCATGTCAGTCTCCCTGGGTTAGCCGGATGCTTTTCTCGCAAGGTCTACGATCGTATCTAGCTTGGTGTTGAGGCTGACCACCGCTATTGATGTCTCGTGAGCAGACGTAGACATTCGCTCTATCGCAATGCTCGCACGATCCTGCGCTGAGTGGCAGTCAACGCTGATATCCTGAACTCTGCTCATCCATCGGTCCTCCTGGGTTTGACGATCATTCGTATGCCTAACCTCAGTTTGGTCCATCCTCTTATTTGCTGACTCAATAAACTTCCAAAGCATAAATCCGTATCCTACAGACAGGACAAGCAATGCTGCTGCATACGGAGCTTGTCTAGCTATTTCCGCGACCGCTTCATCGGGGAGCACTGTTCACCTCGTCATCTTTACCAGCCATCAGAAAACGTCCTTTCTATTCAGTATTATCTCGCCCGTTCGTGCATCCCGTACCACTATTTTCATTCCAGTCGCTCAAGCCCCAGTCAATCAGACCGTCGTCATCGTTATCTATGCCATCATTGCACTGGACTAGCGAGTCGCTGCCCATGATCGAGTTGCCGGTATTTGCATCTATGTTGCCTGATTGTAAAAGGTTGCATTGACCCACCTCTCCGTGGAAGTAACCGTTTGTCGTTGGCAATACCATGTTATGTATGTAGGTTATGTTGGACATCGCGTTACTGTTAAAGCTGCCATCGCAGTAGATCGTGTAAGCACCACTGTGATTGTCTCCATCAAGATAGTTTCTACGTAGGTTTGTATTGTTCTGTGTGCCCTGCCAGTTATCGTGCATGAATGCAGCCGTCTTGCAGTCGGCATTGTTTTCGTCTACCGCAATCCAATTTCCTTCCACCACGATATTGCTCGTGCCGCCATCCAGTTCGATTCCATCATTGTGCGGCTGGCCTTCGCATTGCTGCACTCCATAGGGGTTGTGGATAAACGAGTCTCGTATTAACAATCCATTGCCAGCATCGGCCTTAATGCCATCATCCCATCCGGTCAGCTCGACTCTTTCGATAACCGTGTTATCTGCTCCAGATTGAATCCAGATGTTTCCCTCTATTTCTGACGGTGGATCTATACCACTACGATCTATCGCAACGTCTTCGATTACAGTGCCGGACGCAGTGATTTTTATTTTGGATGTGTTGGTTGAGGCATCTATGCAACGAATAGTCGTGTTATCCTCGTCTATAGTTAATACAGTTCCGCCGTTCATCGTTAAGCACTGAATCGTAGTGCCCGAAGACGACGTGTTGATAGACCCGCTCGACGGCATACCTCCAACCGTACAAAGCTCAATGCACTGACCACGCAGGTTCGTGCCAGTCGAGTACGGTCCAGTCGTTAGAGCTGTCGGCCATCCTTCATCGTCGTCGTCTGGTCCCCAGCATCCGAGGTCATCCGGGTAATCAATTCCGCCGCCGGGTCCTGCAATGTCGCCGTCGTTATCTATGCCGTCGTTACAGGCAGGTGCGGAAGTGGCATTACGCGACACACCAACATACGACACGCCCGAATCTGCGAATGCGGTGGATGCAGTCAGGAGAAGCGTGGCGATGATTAGTCGCATAGGCATCCACCGCACCCCGGATTATCGTCACAGTAAGGACCGTTCGGGTTGTCGCTGATCGAACCGGTCAGAACACCAGGGCATCCGCTGCCCTCGAATAGCCCTTCATCACCGTGTTCACCCGTAGACCAAGTGTTGTCCGTCCACTGTATTCCGCTTATCGTTCCACCGCCGAACCTCGCATCGCATGACAGCGGTCGACCACCACCTGCTAGGTAGTTCTGATCCATGATGATATTCGTCATATTGCCAGCGGAGTTATTAATCTGAATAGCCGCAGTGTCAGAGTGCTTGTCGTAAACGTAGTTTCCTGAAATGAGTCCGTTTATAACACCACCGTTCATTTCGATTCCATCGTAGTGATTCTGTGTCCCGCCCGGAGCGTCCATTTTCCACAAAAGAGAGTCCTCGATTACAAATCCATTAGCCTCATCAATTTGAAAAAGATCCTGACCGCAGCATATTTCCGTTCTAGAAACCGTGAATGAGCCTCCTGACTTTATCCATATAACTTCACTCTGTAACGTGCCGGATAGACCCGCGTTGTCTATCCTGGAATCTTCCAGAGTGAAGTTGTCACCTAGATCGCCAGTATCAGGTTCCGGTACTGAAACAATCCTAAAGCCAGTGCTATACAATTCAATGCACCTAACGGTTACGTTGTCGTGATTGATATTCAAATCACCGGAAATTTCAAGGCACTGAATGGTCTGTCCGTTCGACGTTGTCGTTTGGGTTCCTACGCTGCTCACGCCACTCGCGCATAGCGTGGCGCATTGACCGCGTAGCGTTGTACGGTCGGCAAGGTACAGGCCGGTGCTGTCCTCATCGGGCCACGCCCCTGGGACTGCGATTGTCAGCGTGATCGGTAGGTCGATGAAGCTCGGGTCTGGAGTGCCAGGCACTCCTGTGGTCGCTGTGAATCGTATCGTTGCCGTGTGTACCCCTTCGTCGCACTCGTCCGCGTCCGTGTAGTCAAGCGTGATGACATCGGGCGAAGCGGGTGTCACGTCATTGGCACCTGTAGGCAGGAAACTAACCCAAGTCGTACCGCCAGCACCCGCTGAACAATCAGGAATGGACGATACGAACGCCGCCGTCCAGTCGTATCTAGTCCCCGAGTCGCCGGAGTTCTCCAGGCTGACTGTCGGCTGCACTGGGGATGGAACTTCTCCCGGCTCGGCGGACACGGAAGATGTAGTCGGAACCAGTGCCATCGTGGGTGGAACGGTCGGCGTGTTGTTGACACCGAACCATGCCGAGATTTCAAATGCCCCCGGCAAGTCTTCACGGTAGTTTCGTAGGCCCGCTGCTGAATTAGTGTTGACAGTAGGGGTTCCGCTGTCCCGCGTAATCGTGCCGACCAGAAAACCACTCCAGTTATCCACGTCCGAATCGGGTACATCGGAACCTAACTCGTACACAGATATTTCGGTAGATACATCTTGCCCAGAGATGCAGGCACCTAACCATGTCGGAAACGAACTCAGTGTCGAGTTGAAAGGAGTCCCTTCGATCGTACCTGAATCCGCTAGGCTCGTGTATGACCTGAGCAAATACCGCTCAGGTGATCCATCCTCTTCCCACACCAGCTCAAGCCGTGCAGCCGAACTCCACGTCGCACTCGTAGACCGCATCACGAAGCCGGGAGCGTTGCTGATCGTGTTGTCGCTGGTGATCTCCATCGCTTGACAGTTATCCGCATCGAGCGCCGTCGTTGTGCGTCTCAAGCGAGAGACTCCATTGCCTGTTTCCCAGTCGTTCGTGAGCGTACCTCCGCTAATTGCCCAGACCCCATCTCCTTCCTCGACCCAGTCGCCGCCCGTGATTGTGTCGGTCGAGAAGTCGTCGCAGTCATCACCGAACGGGCAGCCGAATCCTGCTGGTGCGGCAACCACATTCCGAGACACGCCTGCATACGACACGCCTGAGTCTGCCGATGCGCTGAACGCGAACAGGAGTATGAGTAGGCTTCTAAGAGCCGTCGTCATAGCAATCGTTGCTCCCGTCGTTAACAAATGATGGAGCGACGGAGTCTGCCCAGAAGGCAGTGTTATCGAGCGTCAGGTCCACGGACCCCTGACCTCCTGAGACTTCTGTGATTGTTACATTTGATCCAGCACTCTTGTCGTTCATGGGCCAGTACACCTCAAGTCCAGCGGGGCAGGAGGTATCTCCATCGGCACAAGCGATCTGACATTTATCGTGTTGCTGTATCTGTGTCTGCGTCCTCGAAGTGCTCCATACTCGAACATCTGTTATCCATGCGATTGGATGATCGGTTGCTGAAGACCCGCCAAGAACCCATTCGTCTGTCGCGGCCATCGTTCCGCTCTCACCCCACGACGCGCCGAGTCCCAGATCAACTCCGTCGACGTACAGGGTTGCAGAAAGGAGGCTGGAGGCACCGTCGAACACAACAGCTACGTGCTGCCACGTATCATCGCACCACTCGTCACCCGTGTAGGTACTCCAAGAGCCGTTGCCCGTAGACGCCATCGCAGCGTTGCCATTGGTCTGCTCAGTAGCGTAAAATCCCCATTCGTTGACGCCGCCGGTATCATCTCCGTTAAGCAGCCCTCGCCACGTATCCGTAACGTCATCGCAGTTTACCTGCATCTCGATCGTCCAGTTGTCGCCGCTAGTCGTACCCATCAAGTCGCCGATGCAAGACGTAGCGCCGCAGTCGCCTCTCGCATTCTCTGAGTCTGCGTCTAGGCGTACTGAGGCAGTAGGCAGGGGAGGATTCCCACCAGCCCTCGGACTGAATGGAATGTTGTACCCCTGCCCATGCGCCACCATCGGGAGCATGAGCAGCAAGGCTATCGAGATC
>SMVA01122646.1_pt1 | contig 12990 bp, 13 predicted proteins | sample 2456451 | NCBI WGS metagenome assembly SMVA01 (sample SAMN11095933, study PRJNA526329) | marine sediment metagenome | biome: Marine sediment; feature: Surficial sediment; material: Deep marine sediment; isolation source: Hadal surficial sediment | place: Pacific Ocean | collected 2014-05 | depth...
AAAGCCCACGAAGAAGCCGTGATCGCGGCCGCAATGTTTCTCTCTGCCATAAAAGGCGTTGAAGACGAGGCCGCCAGGCAGCAAGTGGCCGCGCTGGGCTTTAAGATAAAATAGCGTCGTCCGCATCGGTGGGGAACTGAGGAGTTCCTTATCCGCCAAGCAACGCGCCGGCGATCTCATCCCATTCCTGCTTCGAAGGCGCCTTAGACGGCGGCTTTCCGGCGCGCCGGTACCAATGCTCGGCGTTGGACGAATCGCCCTCGACCCGGTGCAGGTAGGCGTGCACCCAAGCGCCGTCTGAGTCCTTCTGGCTTTGGGCCAGGCGGTGGGCCTGGTCCCAATCGCCCTTGGCCTCGTGCCACAACGCGGCCAGCGCCTGACCCAAGCGCTCGGGCGGGGCGTCTTGGTCGAGGGAATTTTTAAACGTCGAAAGATCCATATCTCCACTCCTTGATATCAGGACAGCTCCAGCCCGGCGGCGAGGGCGGCGTACACCATGATCACCATGATCGCGTTGAAGGCGCCGTGGGCGACAATGACCGGCCACAGCGAGCCGCAGCGGTGATAGAGCAGCGCCAGCGCGATGCCGACCGCGGACAGTGCCGGGATCAGAATCGGCACGAAATGCAACATGCCGAAGATGAGGCCGCTCAAAATCGCCGCCCAGGCGACCCCGAGATGGCTCTGGAGCCAGGGGAACAGCAACCCGCGGAAAACCAGTTCCTCTGCAAACGGCGCCACGATCCCGGCCATGACCAGCATGGAGAGCAAGGCCGGCCAGGAAAATCCGTCCTGCGCCATGGTGTGGATCTGAGGGTTGCGAAACTCCCCATCCGTGACCATCGGGATCAAGATGCCATTGATCAGCGCGACCACCGGCAGCAGCACCACCGCCACGGCGAGCCCGATGAGAATCCACCTGGACGAACTCGGCCGCAGGCCCAGGTCGGCCCAGCGCAGTCCGTACTTGCGCAGGACCACGAACCGGATCGCGCCCAGGATAACCAAGGTGTGGAACAGCAGCACACCCAGGACCAGCGGCAAGATCGATCCGCCACCCAGCGGCGGCACCGCCAGGACGACGACCAAGGCGGCGAGCAGGCGCACCGAACCGAGCGCGACGATCAGGATCAGCAGCAGATCGGCACCGCTGACCGGCAAGGCGCGGGGCAGGGAAGGGGCCAGGGAAGGGGGCAGGGAAGGGGGCAGGGAAGGGGGGCTATCGGACATATCGGTTAAAGCAAGTCGTCCAGCATCTCGAGTGCGGCGGCGACCGAGTCTATGCGCACCCTGGTTCGGTCCCCGGCGAAGACCTCGCGCCGCTCCAGGGCCGCGCCGCCGCGCCGGATCGCGCCGATGTGGACCAGCCCGACCGGCTTCTCCGCCGTGCCGCCGCCGGGTCCGGCGACCCCGGTCAGCGCGACCGCGGCGTCGGCCTTGGATCGGTCGAGGGCGCCTCGGGCCATGGCCACGGCAACTTCGGCGCTGACCGCGCCCCGCTCGGCGATCAGAGTCACCGGCACGCCGAGCAGGCCGGTTTTGGCGGCATTGGAGTAGGTCACGAAGCCGCACTCGAAAACATCGGAGCTGCCCGCGATCTCGGTCAGGCAGCCGGCCACCAGGCCACCGCTGCAGGACTCGGCGGTGGCGATGGTCATCCCGGCGCGGCGGTAGGCCGCCAGCAGGGCCTCGGCCTGACTCAGGAGGGCGGTAGGGAAGCTCATGGCAGCGGCCAAAGCAGCGCGATGCCGTAGGTCAGTGCCGCCGCGTAGAGGCCGGCCACCACATCGTCGAGCATGATGCCCCAGCCGCCCTTGAGTTCGCGGTCGATCCGCCCGGCCGGCCAGACCTTGACGATATCGAAGAAACGGAACGCGAGAAACGCGACCGCATAAAGCCGGAGATCCTGAGCCACCGGCACCAAGGCCAGCCACTGCCCCGCGACCTCGTCGATGACCACCCGCTGCGGGTCCGCCTGGCCGCTGCGGGCGGCATAGACACCGGCGGCCCAGACCCCCACGAAGGTCGCCAGGATTGCGGCCGCCAGCAGGCCCCAGGACCCCGCCAAAGCGACAATGACGAACGCCACGGGGAGCGCGGCGAGCGAGCCCCAGGTACCCGGCGCCTTGGGCAGCAAGCCACAGCCGAACCAGGTTGCGAGCAGGCTGGCCGGATGCCAGAAATTCAGGGGCCGAGGCGCGGGGGGCTGAGGCGAAGGGGGCTGGGGCGCGGGGGGCCCGGGCGCGGGAGGCTGGGGCACGGGCGTGGCGCTCATGGCGGGCCGCACGGCAGGCTCAGGGTCGCGATGGCCTGGGCGGCGATGCCCTCGCCGCGTCCGGTGAAGCCGAGCCCCTCGGTAGTGGTTGCCTTGACGCTGACCCGGCCCCCGTCGATGCCCAGCGCCTCGGCGATGCATGCGGCCATGGCGTCGCGGTGGGGGCCGATCTTGGGGCGCTCGCAGATCACGGTCACGTCGAGATGGCGGATGCGGCCGCCGGCCTCGGCGACCAGGCCGCCCGCATGGCGCAGGAAGACCCGGGACTCCGCATCCTTCCAGCGCGCGTCGGAGGGCGGAAAGTGCTGGCCGATGTCGCCGGCGCCGAGTGCCCCCAAAATCGCATCGGTGAGGGCATGCAGCCCGACGTCGGCGTCGGAATGGCCCAAGAGGCCCGCGTCGTGGGGTATGGCGATGCCGCACAGCATGACATGGTCGCCGGGGCCGAAGCGGTGTACGTCGAAACCCTGGCCGACCCGGGTCTCGGTGGCGCCCGCGAACCATCGCTCAGCGCGCAGCAAGTCGTTCTGGGTGGTTACTTTGATGTTTTCCGGCGCGCCCTGGACCAGGGCGACCGGCAAGCCGGCCCGCGCTGCGACCGCGGCGTCGTCGGTCAGCTCTTGGCCGACGGCAGCCCGGTGCGCCGCCAATATTTCGGAGAAACGGAAGCCCTGGGGAGTCTGGGCGCGCCACAGGCCGCTGCGCGCCACGGTTCCGGCTATGTGGCCGTCTTCGCCGCGCTTCAGGGTATCGGTGACCGGCAGCGCGGCGATCGCGCCGGTCGACTCGCCGAGCGCATCGAGTACCCGGTCGATCACCGCGGCGCCGAGGAAGGGCCGCGCACCGTCGTGGATCAGCACAGTCCCTGGCGCCAGCGGCGCCAAGCTTTCCAGGCCGAGGCGCACGGAATCCTGCCGGCTCGGCCCGCCGGACGTGGGCGGGGGCAGCTCGAGCCCGGCGGCGGCCCGGTCGTAGAGCGCCCGGTCATCGGGATGAATGACCGCCTGGACCCGGTCGATGCGCGGATGGGCGGTCAGGCGCGCCAGGGCGTGGCCCAGCACCGGCCGGCCGGCCAGCGCGGCATACTGCTTGGGCAGGGGGCCGCCGAAACGCCGGCCGCGGCCCGCCGCCACCACCAGGGCCACGGTATCCGTCATGGGTTGCACGCGTCTTCCATATCGAAAGCGAGCCTAGTGGTCCCGGCGAGTCGGGCCAAGAGCCGATGTCAACGGCGGGTGCAATTGCGCGATTTCTGCGATTGCGTATCCGAGGCGGTCAAACAGGCCATCGATTTGCTGCGGGAAATATTCCGTTCCCACTGCGGATGGTACGGGGTATGATCTCCGCAAGCCCGGAAGTCATCTGGGAGAATTCAAGTGCTGAAATTACCGATTCAAAAATCACAAATCGATCCGGTGAAACCCTGCAGCAGTGGAGGAACGGTTATGAGACATGTCGCAACAGTAGCTCTTGCGTTAGCGGTTTCTTTTGGCGTTGCCAGTGTGGCTACCGCGCATCCAACCGGTAAGGCGGCGAAGGCCTACGCGGCGATCGGCAACTATATCGATACACATCCCGAGATGATCATCGATTTTTCCGATGTGTCCGGTGAGTATTGCGTCAACACTTGGAAGGTCAAGGGTGGCCACATGACGCACTACGCGATCGACCCGTCGAAGACGACTGAAGACGTGATCGATTTCGTCAAAGCGCAGTCGTTCATGGACGCCGGCATCGATGTGACATTGTTGCCGAGATTGCCCGCCAAGCTCGGGGTCATGGAGAATGGCCAGTGGTATTATCTGCCCAAGGGCGGCGCGGAGCCGCACCATGGGTCGAAGGCATTCCCGATCGCACTGATGGTCAGAGCCACCGAAATTCAGTAACCGAACGACAGGCCAGGGTTCCTGTGGGAACCCTGCCTGGTATTAGTGCGGGATTGCGGCCGGATTGATTTCGGCGCCTTCGAAGCTGGTATCGCCGGTCGTTGCGCCGGTGAGGCCGGTTTCGATGAGTCTGCAGTTGCTGAAGTTGGCGCTTTCGAGGTTTGCCCGACTGAGATTGCTCCGCTCCAGGTTGGAGCCGGTGAAATCCGCATTCATCAGATTTGCCGGCCAGCTACGGCCGGTCGAATTGCCCTCGCTATCCTTAATTTCCGTGACGCCAAAATTGGATCCGCTCCAATTCGACTCGCCAATGCTGGCACCTTTCAAATTGGCGCGCTCAAATCGGCCTCGAAAAGATGGGCTTTGCCCAACTTTGCGCCCGATAAATCGGCCATGATGAAACTGGCGCCGGACAAATTGGCACCGGTCAGAATCGCGCCGGTGACGTCCGAGCCGTCGAGCTGAGCGCCGCAGAGGTTGACGCCGGTCATATTGGCGCCGGCAAGATGTGGGTTTGCGAAATTCACTCCCGAAAGATCGGCCCTGCGCTCGAACTGCCCGTCCGAGGCGTGGACGAAAACACCCAGTCCGCGGGCCTTGGATTCCTGGGTCATCAGCGTACCGTCGCGAAGGTCGATCCGCTCCATGGTGGCGTCGGTCAGATCGGCGCCTCGCAAGTGAACACCGCGCATGTCGGCGCCGGAAAGATCGGCGAGGCGAAGATCCGCACCCCCCAGATCGACGCTGAAAAGATCGGCCTCGGTCAGATCCGCGCCCTTGAGAATGCAGCGGCTCATATTCGCTCCGGTGAGCGTGGCCTTGCTGAGCACAACGGACGAGAGGTCGAAGCCCGAGAGGTCTTCGAGCGAGAAATTCGCCCGCTTGCCGTTGGTTTGATGACACAGCCACCGTTTGTGCTGGTCGAGCCTCGTCAGGAGTTCATTGGGATTCCAGGCTGATTTCCTTGCATCGTGGGGCCAGCTCGGTTGGCCAATGGGTCTCGGCGAGGACTTCGCCCGCAGTCACTTCCCCCTAGAGCGCTCAAGCCCCGAATCGAAGCGATTACGAACCAAGTTATTATGAGGCAAATTAAGTTTTGGATTGGTTAACGAATTCTAAATTTATCCGGCGCTCGTGGCGAAACTTCTTTCGAAAATTGATCGGATGTCTGTCCGGATGTCTTTATTGAGTATGCGCCGTGGCCAGGCGTTTTCGTCAGAGATTGCTGGTTCAGTCTTGGCGCTACGTCACTTCCGGGTTCTCACGCAGCGTGAAATCGGAGGTGGCGAATCCGGTTCCAATGGGCTCGGGACTGTCTGCAGTTCATTTACCGTTAATCCAACCCTTGGATAATAACGGCGCGCGCCGTGGGAGTTGGCAACGCCAGTTGCCGGCCGTGGGATTCCCAAGACTTCCTCTGGCGTCCGCATTCTGAACCCTATGGACTGTGCGATTCTTATTGCTTGGGTGCTTTTTCGATCGATTCCGTTGAAGAGATAACACACCATTCAGGTAACAGGCCCGGCGAGCAACGATAGTATGCAAACCACCATCTCCTACGAGCTTCATACTTTGGAAAACGGAGTGTGGAAAATTCAACTCGTATTCGATAGCAAACAAGAGGCCCTGTTCGAAGCGCGACGGATGGAGGAAGGCGTTCGTCGGCGCGAAACCCGAATCGTCGAAGAGGAGTGCGACGAATCCTCGGGAAAAATCCGAAGAAGCCGGGTGGTTTACACAACCCCTGAGATCACGGGCCCTGAGATCACGGATCAGGCACAAAAGGAGACCCGCCAGAAAAGAAAGGCGCTTCGGCAGGTTCAAGTTCCGCGATCGAAGAAGAGCGCTTTCCCCCCCAAGCCCCTCGCGACCCGCGATCCAATACCCAACCCGCTCACCCAAGTGAGCCCGCTCATACGGGATGGCTCGCGGCCAGTTGCGGCCTACATTTCGCCAAGCGAAATCGTGGCGATTCTGGAACGTCACGAGCTCTTTCGGCGTGGCTTGCGCGGCGGCGTGCGGGCCAACCTGTCCGCGGCGAACCTTTCCGGATTCGATTTCGCCGGGTCCGACTTGAAGGGAGCCAAGCTGACCGGTGTCAATATGAGCCGTTGCATCTTGAGATCGACGGATCTCAGCGACACGGATCTTTTCGCCGCCAACTTGAAAGGTGCCGATCTTCGCGGCGCCAATCTTTCAGGTGCCAACCTGCGCGGCGCCAACCTGCGTGGCGCCAATTTGTCAGGGTCCAGCTTGAAGAACGCCGACCTGCGGGATGGGTTTCTGCTGGAGCCGAGTAAAGGCGACAGATCGATCGCGATCCGTAATTATGAATACGACGATCCGGACGCCGGCCGGGCCGGGTTCAACGGCGCCGATTTGTCCGGGGCCCGGCTGTCGCAGTCGTTTGTTCGACAGGCCGATCTGACCGGCGCCAATCTCACCGGCGCCGATCTATCTTCTGCCATGCTCGGCGAATCCAATTTGACAGCGGCCATGTTCCGGGAGGCCAACTTGACGTTTGCGGACTTGTCGGGAGCGTCGCTGGTCGGTGCCGACCTGACTGGCGCCAACTTGGCGGACGCCGTGATGCGCAACGTCGAACTCAGCGGCGCTTCCTTCGAAGGGGTCGATCTCTCGACGGTCGATCTCGACGGATCGAAAGTGGGCCGGACCGTTTTCCAGCTCGAACCCGGGACTCAGACGATCCTGCGCAGCCACAAGTCCTGGATCAATTCGAACGGCAGCCGGGGCGAGCGCGCCGTGCTCGACGGGCACGATCTCAACAGGGTCGATTTCAATTCGTGCGATTTCAGCGGCGCCAGCCTGCGCAAGGTGGATTTCACCGGCGCCAATCTTAGCCAAGCCATATTCGTCATGGCCGATCTAGCGGGCGCCAAGATGAGTTTGGCCAACCTGCAAGGGGCCAACTTGACCGGCGCCAATCTGCTCGACACCGACCTTTCCAAGGCCAACCTGATGCGGGCGGATCTGGGCCCTACCGATATGCTGGATGCGGCTGGCAAGGCGACCGGACGCAGGTGGCCGGTCAACCTTACCGACGCCGATCTGAGCTATGCCAATCTGGAGGACGCGCGGCTAGAAATGGCCAACCTGAGCGAGGCGCGGCTGGATCATGCCAAGCTTGCAAAGGCCGACCTGACCGGCGCCAACATCACCGGCGCGACCTTCGATGGTGCGGATATAGAAAACGCGAAAATGCCGGAGTAGCTCCGGCGCCGGGATATCTGGATCCGAAGCACATCGCGGCGATCTCTATGGGCCTTTGTCGCCGATCCTTGGTATAAGGCGGCATGGCGAGTTCGATCATCCTGAGCCTGGCCGCGCTTATTGCTCTGGTTCCGGCGGCCGTGCTGCCGCTGCGCCGCGAGGCCAGCGGTCCCGATCTGCTGTTCTGGGCCGCGGTCGCGGTCGCCGTGGCCGGGCCGGGTGCCTACATCGCTGTGCTGTTCGGCGGCGGCTGGCTAACCGGGCTGGCATCGGCGCTCTGGGTTTCGATCGCGATCAGCATGGCGCTGTTCGCGGTTCTCTCGCTGGCCAGCCGCGAAGGCTGGCGCCTGCGTCCGTTGCTGCTGCCGTATCTGATCCTGCTTGGCGTGATTGCCACGGTCTGGGGCCGGGTGCCTGCCCAGGGCGTGCTGACCGCGGCGCCCGATGCCTGGCTCGCTCTGCATATCGTGGCCTCGGTGGCGACCTACGGCCTCTGTACCCTGGCCGCGATGGCCGCGGCGGCAGCCTTCCTGCAGGAACGCGCGCTCAAGAACAAGCGGCCGACCGCGCTCAGCCGCGTGCTGCCTTCAATCTCCGACGCCTCATTCCTGCAAGTGCGCCTGCTCGCCGTTTCCGAGGCAGTGTTGGCGCTCGGTATCGCCAGCGGAATGGCGCGGGACTACTTGAGCAGTGGCCAATTGCTCCATCTCGACCACAAGACTTTGCTGGCCATGTTCGCGTTTCTTGCGATCGGGGCGCTGCTTCTCGCACACCGGCGCAGCGGCCTGCGCGGCCTGCGCGCGGCGCGCCTGGTCCTGCTCGCCTATTTGCTGCTGACCTTGGCATATCCTGGAGTCAAATTCGTCACCGACGTGGTGATTGGCTGAATCCGGCCAAATTGCCTTGCCTTCGCGCGGGCAGGGACTAAAAACAGCCCAGCAAATAGGCAACATGGAATCTGCCTAAGATATGGGCATCGCAATTGGACCCCTTCAAATCGCCGAGCCGGTGATTCTAGCCCCCATGTCCGGGGTTACGGATCTGCCGTTTCGGCGTCTGGTCAAGCGCTTGGGCGCCGGGCTGGTGGTCTCGGAGATGATCGCCAGCGAGGCCATGATTCGCGAGACCCGGCGCTCGATGAAGCTGGCCCAGGGCTGCGCAGAGGAGTTCCCCATGGCGGTGCAATTGGCCGGCTGCGAACCCGAGGTCATGGCCGAGGCGGCGCGGCTCAACCAGGATTTGGGCGCGGCCCTGATCGACATAAACTTCGGCTGTCCGGTCAAGAAGATCGTCAACAAGGCGGCCGGTTCGGCGCTGATGCGCGAGCCAGCGCTCGCCCGGCGCATTCTCGAAGCCACGGTCAAGGCGGTCGCACTGCCGGTCACGCTCAAGATGCGCACCGGCTGGGACGACGCCAGCCGCAACGCTCCGGAGTTCGCACGGATCGCCGAGGACTGCGGTATCCGCATGATCGCGGTGCACGGGCGCACCCGCTGCCAGCTCTATAACGGCGCCGCCGATTGGGAATTTGTACGCCAGGTCAAGGAGACGGTGCGCATTCCGGTCGTGGTCAACGGCGATATCGAGAGCTTGGAAGACGCGAAGCTAGCGCTCGCCGCCTCGGGCGCCGATGCGGTCATGATCGGGCGCGGCGCCCAGGGCCGGCCCTGGTTCCCCGGCCAAGTCGCGCATTATCTGAAGACCGGGGAGCTGCGGCCCGCGCCGCCGCTGATCGAACAGCTCGAACTGGTGCTGACCCATTACCGGGATATGTTGGACCATCACGGCATCCACCGCGGCGTGCGCCACGCGCGCAAGCACCTGGGCTGGTACGCGCGCGGTCTGCCCGGCGCCGCCGAGTTTCGAGGCCGAATCAATCGCGAGGACGATCCGGGACGCGTGCGGGACATGCTGCGCACCTTCTACGCACCGGCGATCGAACGGGCCGCAGCGTGACAGCGGAAACTGCGGATAGTGCCGTGTTGGACCGCGCCGACGCTGTTGCCGCAACCGTGCTCAGCGCGCTGCCCGAACCGGTCCTGGAGATCGGTGCGGACGGCACCATCGGCTACCTCAACCCGGCCGCCGAGCAATTTTTCCGGAGCAGCAGTGCCGCCTTGGCCGGCCGGCGGCTCGACGCCCTGCTGCCCGCCGACAGCCCGTTGCTCGGCTTGATCGAGCAGGCGAGGGCCAGCGGCCATTCGGTGTCGGAGTACGGCATCACTCTGGAGACTCCGCGCATCGGCACGCACTACGTTTCGGCCACGGTCTCGGCCATGATCGAGCCCCCCGGCAGCGTCGTAGTCTTGCTGCAAGAGCGCTCGATCGCGCGCAAGATCGACGATCAGCTGATCCACCGCAACGCCGCGCGCTCGGTGACTGCCATGGCGGCGATGCTGGCGCACGAGGTCAAGAACCCGCTGTCCGGCATCCGCGGCGCGGCCCAGTTGCTCGAGCGCGACGCCTCGCCAAGCGACCGCGACCTGACCCGGTTGATTTGCGAGGAGGCGGACCGCATCGTCGCGTTGGTCGACCGCATGGAGATGTTCTCCGATTCGCGGCCGTTGGAGCGCGCGCCGGTCAACATTCACGAGGTGCTGGAGCACGTGCGCAAGCTGGCCCAGAGCGGTTTCGCGCGCCACCTGCGTTTCATCGAGCAATACGATCCCTCGCTACCGCCGGTTCACGGCAATCGCGACTTGCTGGTTCAGGTGCTGCTCAACCTGGTCAAGAACGCGGCCGAGGCGGCGCCGAAAATGGGCGGTGAAATCCTGCTTACGACCCGCTACCGCCAGGGCGTGCGGCTGGCCGTGCCCGGTGTCGGCACCCGGGTCGAGTTGCCGCTCGAGATCGGTATTCAAGATAATGGGCCGGGCATTCCCGAGGACTTGCGCGACCATATTTTCGATCCCTTCGTGACCACAAAGGTCGGCGGCAAGGGCCTGGGCCTCGCGCTGGTCGCTAAAATCGTCGGCGACCATGGCGGCATCGTCGAACTTGGTGGCGAGCCACGCCGCACCGTCGCACGCCTGCGCCTGCCGGTGGCCCCGTTCGAGGCGAAAGCTAAAGAGGCCCATGAAGCTGGAGAGGTTGGGCCATGAGCCAAGCTACGATATTGATCGCCGACGACGACCGTGCGATCCGCACTGTGCTCAGCCGGGCGCTCGGCCAGGAGGGCTACGAAGTCCGCACCACGGGAACCGCCGCCGGTCTGTGGCGTTGGATCGAGGCCGGCGCAGGCGATCTGGTGATCACCGATGTGGTCATGCCCGACGAAAACGGACTCGACATGATCCCGCGTATCCGCAAGCTGCGACCGAACCTGCGGGTCATCGTGATGAGCGCCCAGAACACCCTGCTGACCGCGGTCAAGGCGACGGAAAGCGGGGCCTACGAGTATCTGCCCAAACCCTTCGACTTGCGGGAGCTGGCGACCGTGGTGGCGCGCGCCCTCTCGGAGCCGCGGCCCGAAGTAGCGCCGGCCGGCGAGGATCCATCGGGCGAGGAACAGCTGCCGCTAATTGGCCGCTCGCTGGCGATGCAGGATGTATACCGGACTCTCGCCCGGCTCATGGCCACCGACCTGACGGTGACCATCTACGGCGAATCCGGCACCGGAAAGGAGCTGGCGGCGCGCGCGCTCCATGACTACGGCAAGCGACGCCACGGACCCTTTATCGCGATCAACATGGCGGCGATCCCGCGCGAGTTGATCGAAAGCGAGTTGTTCGGCCACGAGAAGGGCGCCTTCACTGGCGCCGGCGCGCGTCACGCCGGGCGCTTCGAGCAGGCCGATGGCGGCACGCTGTTCCTCGACGAGATCGGCGACATGCCGCTCGAGGCCCAAACCCGCCTGCTGCGCGTGCTCCAGGACGGCACCTACACCACAATCGGCGGCCGCGCGCCGATCCGCGCCGATGTGCGTGTGATCGCCGCCACCCACCGGGACCTGCGCCAGTTGGTGCGCCAGGGCCTGTTCCGCGAGGATCTTTTTTACCGGCTCAACGTGGTGCCGATCCGCCTGCCGCCGCTACGGGAGCGGAGCGAGGACATCCCGGAACTGGTACGCCACTTCGTCGCCCGCGCCCAGGCAGCCGGCCTGCCCCGCAAGGCCCTGACCGCCGAGGCCATGACCGATCTGATGGCCTATCGTTGGCCGGGCAACGTGCGCGAGTTGGAAAACCTGGTGCAGCGGTTGTCCGCGCTCTATAGCCAGGAGGTTATCGGCCGGCTGGAGCTGCGCGCCGAACTGGCCGAGCTCCCGGGCGCGGTGGCGGATTTCGCGACCCCGGCAGAATCGCTCGGCGGCGCGGTGGAACGTCATCTGCAGGAGTATTTTCTCGCCCACCAGGACGAGCTGCCCGCTTCGGGTCTTTACGACCGGGTGCTTCGGGAGATCGAGCGGCCGCTCATCGAGCTGTCGCTTGCGGCGACCCGTGGCAATCAGATCCGCGCCGCCAAGCTGCTCGGCCTCAACCGTAACACCCTGCGCAAGAAGATCCGGGAACTGGATATCCAGGTAATTCGCGGGTTGAAGTAGTCAGGCATGGACTGTGGTAAATTTGCACGCTAAACTGTGATAATTCTACCACAGGCGGCGCCAGGGCCTTATCGTCTTAGATCGAAACGATCTAAGACGTGAATAAGCCCCTAACTAAATGAGATAGAGGGCGATTCACGTTTCAAATCGATTCAATTTGAAACGATCGCACTCTAGCCGCATTCGGGGGCTGAACGACGGACATGACTTCGCCGAGCCAAGCGGATAGGGGCGGCCAAACGGCGCCGAGCCCGCCGGTACCGGCGGTTGGCTTGCCAGATCATGGCTTGTCCGGGCGTGGCACGGCGACCGGGTTTCGGCGCTTTACCGCCTGGGCGAGACGGGTCGACCTGGAGCGCCGGCTGACGATCGTCTTGCTGGTGGCCACGGTCGTTTCTGGGACCGTGACGTTCGCCGCCATGACCGGCCATTTGCCGTTGGCGGTCGATCCCCGGTCGATCCTGCTGCTGCTCCTGCTCGACTTGATTCTTCTGCTCGGTTTAAGCGCGCTGCTTGCACGGCGACTGGTTATGCTCTGGGTCGAGCACAGAAAGGGCGCGGCCGGGGCCCATCTCCATGTGCGCCTGGTGGCCCTGTTCAGCCTGGTGGCGGTGTTGCCCACAATCGTGGTCGCGACTTTTTCTGTACTGCTGTTCAACTTTGGCCTGCAAGGCTGGTTCAGTGACCGGGTCAGTACCGCAGTCAAGGCCTCGCTGGAGGTCGCACAGTCCTATCTGGAAGAGCACCGGCAGTCGATCCGCTCGGATGCCCTGGCGATCGCCCAAGATCTCAACCGTGAGGGCATTGCCCTGGTCTTAAATCCCAGTCGTTTCAAACGTATCCTCGATGCCCAGGTGCGCGTGCGCTCGTTGACCGAGGCGATCGTGTTCGACGGCGGCGGGCAGATCATAAGCCGGGCAGGGTTCAGCCTGTTGCTCGATTTCGACCCGGAGATCCCGGACTGGGCGCTGAATCAGGCCAAGAACGGCGAGGTCGTGATATTGACCGCGCAGACCGAAGATCGGGTGCGGGCGCTGCTGCGTCTGGGCCGTTTCTCC
>SMVA01204636.1_pt1 | contig 12986 bp, 16 predicted proteins | sample 2456451 | NCBI WGS metagenome assembly SMVA01 (sample SAMN11095933, study PRJNA526329) | marine sediment metagenome | biome: Marine sediment; feature: Surficial sediment; material: Deep marine sediment; isolation source: Hadal surficial sediment | place: Pacific Ocean | collected 2014-05 | depth...
GGTCCGTATGATCCTAAGGGCAAATTCCCCTCTGTTGGCAATTAAAACTTTTTTAAACACAGGGCGTTTAATTGGTGGTTATTAAATTTAATGGTTACCTGGTAAGAAACTTAAACAGGGTCAATCAGGAATAGTGGTTGATCATATTCCACCGGAGATGAATTATCAACCAATACTTTTATCACCATTCCAGCTATTTCAGATTCGATCTCATTAAATAATTTCATAGCCTCAACTATACAAACTGTTTGACCGACCGCAATCTTGTCACCCACGGATACAAACGGTTCATCATCGGGATTGGAAGAGCGATAAAATGTACCAATCATCGGAGATTTAATTTCCAGATAGCCGTTCGTCTTACTTTCAGCGGCTCGTGTTTCGAGGAAAGGAGTGGCCCCGTTTTCATCCGCAGATGAAAGGGGAGGGTTCTGAGACGCCAATGCATGCCCCGGGCTTGGTTCGATGATCTGATGCTTAACTTCAGAATTCTTTTTTACTTTTATCTTAAACTCTTCGGTTTCGATATTTACCTCGTCCAAGCCGGACTTGGAAATAAAATCAATAAGTTCTTGAATTTCTTTGGCTTTCATATTTATAATTTTACTCGTTCGGAATAGGAATTGGTGCGAGTGTCCACTTTAATGGTTTCTCCTTGATCAATGAACAAGGGTACTTGTACTTCGGCACCGGTTTCTAAGGTAGCAGGTTTTGTAGCATTAGTGGCAGTGTCGCCTCTTAAACCAGGCTCGGTATAGGTAATATTGAGAATTACAAATTGAGGAAGTGCAACGCTTAAAGGAGTTTCGGTTTCCTCGTGATATATTATTTCCACTTCTTGGCCGTCTTTTAGAAGATGGGCAGCTGAGATATGATCTTCCTGTAAGTTTATCTGTTCGAATGTATTGCTGTCCATAAAGTGGTAACCCATATCATCCTTATACAAGAATTGATGGGGCCTGCGTTCAATACGGGCAGTAGTTACTTTTACACCAGCAGTAAAAGTATTATCCACAACTTTGCCGGTATTGATGTTCTTGAGTTTAGTGCGTACAAAGGCAGGGCCTTTGCCTGGTTTTACATGCTGGAACTCTATAATGGTGTACAGGTCGTTATTAAACTCTATACACAACCCGTTTTTAAAATCAGCAGTGCTTGCCATCGGCAGGTAATTTAATGTAATTTACAAATCAAATATTTAAAAGCAATTTAATCCGGGGCATTGTAAGCCCATTTTAAATAGGTAGCTCCCCAAGTAAAACCTCCTCCAAATGCTGCCAGGATAATATTATCACCTTTCTTTAATTGATGCTCATAGTCCCACAAACATAGCGGGATTGTACCCGCGGTGGTATTACCATATTTACTAATGTTATTCATCACTTTTTCCAATCCAATACCCATTCGGTTAGCTGTAGCATCAATGATCCTCATGTTTGCCTGATGCGGGACCAACCAGGCTATATTGTCTGCTGTTAAGTTATTTCTGTCCATAATCTCTATGGATATATCTGCCATACTTTTTACTGCAAATTTAAACACCGTAGCTCCTTCCTGAAAGATGAAATGTTCACTGGCGTCTATTGTTTGGTGGCTGGCCGGGCGTCGGCTGCCACCGGCTTTCATATGTAGAAAGGGTACCCCTGAACCATCTGATCGCAAAATAGAATCAATAATACCCACGGGTTCATCGGAAGCCTCTAATAGCACAGCGCCTCCACCATCGCCAAAGATGATGCAGGTGGTACGGTCTGTGTAGTCAACGATTGAGGACATTTTGTCCGCGCCAATAACCACTACTTTCTTATAGGAACCTGATTCTATAAATTGCGCACCGGTGGTTAATCCATAAAGAAACCCGGAACAGGCGGCTGAGAGGTCAAAACTAAAAGAATTCACGGCGCCGACCGCCTCTGCCACGATATTTGCTGTGGAAGGGAAAAGCATATCAGGAGTACAGGTAGCGCAAATTATCAAATCGATCTCACCGGGATCTGTGCTGGTTTTCTCCAGTAATCCTTTTACTGCCTCAATTCCAAGAACCGAAGTACCCTGGCCTTCGCCCTTTAGAAGGCGACGTTCTTTAATACCAGTGCGTGTGATGATCCACTCATCGGAAGTGTCGACCATGGTTTCAAGTTCCGCGTTGTTAAGTACGTAGTCCGGAACATAACCATGGACACCGCTTATCTTCGTATTAATCTTCTTCATAATTTCTATTGGCTAGTCTTGGAGACTTTCTTTTATCTTCTGATGGACTTGAGATTGTACCATTTGTCTGGCTTGTAACAACATATTTTTAATGGCAAATGCGGTGGAGATGCCATGACCGATAATGACATTCCCATTGACTCCTAGAATTGGGCTGCCACCTCTGGACTCATAATTAAACTGATCAAAAAATGGATCTGAAAAGGATCTCTTTCTTAATAACGAGTATATCGATTCCGCCAATTTAAAGATTACATTACCGATAAAACCATCACATATGATAACATCGGCTTTGTCATTAAAAATGTCATAGCCTTCAATATTACCTATGAAATTGATTTTAGTGTTGACTTTGAACAGTTGGTAGGCCGCCTGAGTTAGCAGGGTGCCCTTTTTTTCTTCCTCTCCCAAACTCATCAGACCAACCTTTGGTCTATCGATTTTCAGCACATATTCAGCATATATTGAAGCGATCTCACCAAATTGCAACAACACATCAGGCTTGCAGTCAGCATTGGCCCCTACATCCATTAATATTCCCAACCCTCCGTTCTCCTTAGGGGTAAAGCCCACAATTCCTGGTCGAATAATACCAGGAATAGTCTTTATAGAAAACATGGCCCCGACGTGCATAGCCCCGGTATTTCCAGCGCTACAAAAGGCCTCTACAGCTCCACTTTTTAATAGACCATAACCAACCGGAATGGAAGCTTGTGGCTTTTGACTTAGTGCTCTGGTAGGGTGTTCCCCCATTTCAATTACTTCCTCTGCTGAAGAAATTTCTACCCGGCCGGGATCAATGTTAAACTCTTCCAGCTTGGAATTGATCAAAGCCTCGGGCCCAATCAAGACCACAGTAACCTCCTGTGGGAGCTCCGGTAAAGCTAATTTAACCCCTTCAATGGTAGAATCAGGAGCATAATCGCCCCCTACTGCATCCAAAGCGATCTTCATAGAACTAGACAGCTATATCTTTCTCGATAGCAAGTTTTCCCCGGTAGTAACCGCACTCGGTACAAACCCGGTGTAGAAGTACAGGGGCTCCACAATTGGAACATTCCTTGAAAGTAGCAGCAGTACTTTTGTAATGAGTTCTCCGTTTATCTCTCCGGGACTTTGAGATTTTTCTCTTAGGGTGTGCCATTTGGTTATAATTTAATTTCTTTAGTTCTTTTTTAAGTCATTCAGTTTCTTCCACCGGGGGTCTGTCTCAGGTGAGAATTCATAATTACTTTCCTCCCTGGAACTATAAACCAGTGATCCGAATTCGTCGTCTTCCTCTTCATATCTTGGATGAAGTTTTTTCATTGGTACCGCTAGCCCAACGAATTCGAAAATATACTGACCAACATCGAGCTGTTGCGTGTTGTTAGTAATCATTACCACATCGTGGTCCAGTTCCTGTTCCAGATCACCGTATTTAAATATAACTTTTCGATGTTCCTTTATAGGATAATGATATGGATCCAGGCTGCGGTCACAAATTAGTTCAACGGTGCCCTCAATGTTGACATCCATACCTATAAAGGAATCGTTCTTATCAAGATCGATTTTGGCTTTCAGTTTCCCGTTCCTTATCAGTTCCTGATCAAAGCTGCTGAAGAAGACTTCATCTACTTCAAATTCGAATTGATAAAGTTTGTTACGCATTCTATAGATGTCAATAACGAATTTCCTCATACCCCTTCTCTGAAACCAAGTTGCAAAGTTAAAAATATTATTCAAATTAGGAATTAGAAATTAGAAATTAGCAATGCATTACCTCACTCCGATGTTTAATCAGGTCTATATTGGCAAATAATGCCGCTCTAAATGAACTTTCGTCAGCTACATTTTTGCCGGCGATGGGATAGGCAGTGCCGTGATCGGGGCTGGTACGAATTATAGGTAATCCGGCAGTAAAATTCACCCCACTTCCAAATGACAAGGACTTAAACGGTATCAATCCCTGGTCGTGATACATAGCCAAGACTGCATCGTACCTTAGAAATGTCTGGGAGCCGAAGAATCCATCTGCTGGAAATGGTCCAAATACCAGTTTTCCACGGGTTTTTAGTTCTTTGAGCAAGGGGCCAATAAGTGCTTGTTCTTCGCCGCCTAATAATCCTTCATCACCAGCATGAGGATTTAATCCCAGCACCGCAATTTTTGGTTTTTCAATTCCAAAATCATGTTTTAACGAATCCTCTAGAATTTCCAATTTATCTGCAACTCCTTCCCTGGTTATATTCTCAGCCACCTCCTTGAGTGGAATGTGTCCCGTTACTACACCAATTCTTAGATTTTCACTGATCATGAGCATCAATCCTCTCTTTACCCCACAACGTTGCATCAGGTACTCTGTATGACCTGGGAAATCAAAAGATTCTTGCTGGATGGTTTTTTTGTTAATTGGCCCTGTGACCAACCCATCCAGTTTCTGTGCAATTAAATCAGTGGTGGCCATTTCCAGGCTGCGTAGGGCATACGACCCGGCTTCTTGGGAGGCAGTTCCAGGTTTAATGGTTACACTTTCATCCCAGCAATTCAGAATATTTACCGTCTGGGACTTTGCATAGTTAAGCTCCCGGATCTGATGGTAGTTGAAACTGTTTGCACCCAGAAGTTTGCGGTAATACGAAATGATTTTGCCGTTGCCATAAACCACCGGCGTTAGCAGTTTCAGCAACCTTGAATCTGAGAAAGTCTTAATGATCACCTCAGGTCCAATGCCATTCATATCACCCAGGGAAACCCCGATTACAGGCAACTTATTGTCCATAATTGTTAAAATATTCTCACTTGTCCTTGAAGCTGAATATCGTAGATTTACCGCACAAGTTAAGATTATTTTTACCAACATTGAGGAATGGTCAGGCCAAAAAAGTATTTGGGGCAACATTTTCTGAAGGACCTGGCTGTAGCCCGGGAAATAGCTGAATCACTTACAGGATTTGGCGATTACCAACAGGTTTTGGAAATAGGGCCGGGTACGGGAGTTTTAACCAGGCACCTTCTGCAAAAGTCTGAATGGAACACCTGGATGATTGAGGTAGATACTGAATCGATCCAATATTTGAAAGAACAATTCCCCAATGGATCTGAACGGTTAATTCTGGGAGATTTCTTGAATTGGGATGCTGGTGCACTATTGCCAGAGCCATTTGCAGTGATCGGTAATCTTCCTTATAATATATCCTCACAAATATTTTTTAGAATACTTGAGCTGAGACAGTTTATTCCCGAGGTGGTTTGCATGATCCAAAAAGAAGTGGCCCAGCGATTGGTTTCACCTCCGGGTAGCAGGGCCTACGGAATACTGAGCGTGTTTCTCCAGGCTTATTATCGATTGGAGTATTTATTCGAGGTCCTACCTGAATGTTTTCATCCAAAACCGAAGGTTCATTCCGCAGTAATCAGGTTGCAGACGCTGGGGAAACCCCAGTTGGATTGCGATGAAGTGATTTTTAGAGCCCTGGTTAAACGCGGGTTTCAAAATAGGAGAAAAACTTTGCGCAACGCATTAAAAGCATTTAATTTGCCGCAAGAAATCCGGGCCCTAAAACTTCTGGATCAAAGAGCCGAGCAATTGGCCGTTGATGATTACGTTACCCTAACTAAAACGATCACACCATTTTGGAATCCGTAAACCAGTTTGAGTTATCCAAGGAGTTTTTGGGGCGTTTCGGTGAGGCCATTGAAACTAAGGATACATCATTCATTCAAGAAAGCCTTAATGGTATCAATCCCGCGGACATCACCTCACTTTTACATGAATTAACCAGTTCCCAGAGTAAGTATGTCCTGGACTTATTGAAATTAGAAACCGTTTCGGAAATAATCAATGGTTTGGATACCGATGTGCGAAGTAAATTCTTACAGAATTTCACTCCCTTGGAAATATCCAAATTCATCAATGAACTGGATAGTGATGATGGGGCTGATATCATTAATGAACTGCCGATCAAGATTCGCGAGGAGATAATAGAGGGCGTTGCAAACGAAAAAAAGGCCGCTAACGTGCTTGAATTGCTTCGTTATGACGAGGATTGCGCTGGTGGTCTTATGGCAAAAGAGCTTATCAAGGCCAATGTCAACTGGAGTATCGGAAAGACCATTGAGGAGATACGCAGTCAAGCTGAGAACGTCCAGAAAGTATACGCTGTATATGTAGTGGACGACTTAGACAGACTGGTCGGCAGGGTATCACTTAAAAAAATTGTACTGGCGGAGGATCATATGAAAGTGTCATCCATATATGACAGCGAGGTTATCTCAGTAGAAACATACAGGGAAGAAGAGGAAGTTGCCAGTATTATGAGAAAGTATGACCTGGAGGCGCTGCCAGTAGTTAACCGTCAAGGCAGATTGGTAGGTCGGATAACCATCGATGATATAGTTGATGTGATTACTGAGCTGGCAGAACAAGAGCGTCAACTTATGTCAGGGATTTCAGAAGATGTAGAAGAAGACGATAGTGTGTGGATGCTGACCCGTGCCAGATTACCCTGGTTGGTTATTGGTATGTTGGGCGGTTTGCTGGGTGCCCTTTTTATGGAAACCTTCCAACAGAATATTACCCTGACCCTGACCTTTTTCATACCACTCATTATGGCAACGGGAGGAAATGTGGGTATTCAGTCCTCATCTTTGGTGGTACAAGGATTAGCTAATAAATCAGCATTTACCAAGAATACTTATATGCGCTTGTGGAAAGTGTTTTGGGTAGCCATACTCAACGGTCTGTTACTGGCTGCATTGGTATTTTTAGGTGTTCAGTTACTCATGGGAAGCGGAATGAAGCTGGCGTTTATTGTAGCCCTATCGCTTTTATGCGTGGTTCTATTGTCTTCGTTTATGGGTACAGCTACACCACTGTTGCTGGATAAAATTGGCATCAATCCCGCCTTGGCTTCTGGACCATTTATTACCACCGCCAATGATCTTTTGGGGCTGGCCGTGTACTTTGGGGTTGCCCATGTGCTGTATTCAATGTGATCTCAGAGGTAAATGTCAGCTATCATCATAATAGATCATATGCACCCAAGTATCGTTGCTCAACTGGAGTCGCTGGGGTACCATGTTGATTACCAACCTGAGATCAACAGACAACAACTAGAAGGAAGTATTGGCAACTATCAAGGTCTGATTGTTCGTAGTAAGACCATAATTGATCGGGCCTTGTTGGAGGAAACCACTAAACTTCAGTTTGTGGCAAGAGCAGGCGCTGGTGTTGACAATTTGGAGGAAGATATTATCCGGCAACGAGGCATTCATATCGTTAATGCACCGGAGGGTAATCGTGATGCGCTGGGAGAGCATATGGTTGGCATGTTGCTAAACATACTACATCGTATTTTTGAAGCAGGTAATTCAGTGCGAATGGGTAAATGGGACCGTGAAGGTTTTAGAGGCACTGAGCTTGCCGGGAAAACAGTTGGTATCATTGGCTGTGGTAATATGGGTGGTGCATTTGGTCAGCGACTGAGCAGTTTTGGCTGTAAAGTGTTGGGGTATGACAAGTATCTGCCTGAAGAGGTTTCCACAATTTATGAGCGTGTACCAATCGCTGAGCTGTATGAAAAATGCGATATTGTTAGTTTGCATGTACCATTGACTGGTGAAACCAGGGGATTTTACAATTATTCTTTTTTTCAGCAGTTTAAAAAACCCATAATTCTGTTAAATAGTGCCCGTGGCGAGATTTTACCCTTGAAAGACCTGGTGCAACTGATTAAAGAAGATAAAATCCTGGCGGTGGGTCTTGACGTTTACGAAAAAGAGCCGTTCATACAACTATCTCATATTCAGAATGATGTATATGAATATCTGATTTCATCTCCTTCAGTGCTTTTATCTCCTCACGTTGCGGGCTGGAGCATTGAATCCTATAAGCGGATCAATGATGTGTTGGTAGGCAAGATCGAGCTTCTAAAAGCCGCCGGATTAATAGATTGATCTTTCTTTTGTTTGATTTTATGGCCTGTAAGGTTTCCAACCATAATGGTTGGGTAATTGGTGCCGCATACTTCTATCTTTATATCCTGATTTTTTAGAACCTAAGTTAAACCTAAGTTGATAAAGAATTTTAACAGGTTAGCCCATTACATCCTGGAAAAACCATTTCTCACCTCTTTCCTGGTGTTGATTGTACTTTCTATGGTAGTGGTCATTTTTAGCCTCCCTTACTACCTTAATCGTTTTAATGTTTTCTATCCGCAACTACTGGTGGAAGCTCATGGTATGTTATTTGATGTAGCCATTATTGGTATTCTGATTTTTTGGCTTAATAAAATAGGAGATGAGCGCCAACGGATTAAGACCTATCTGGATGAGATTGACGATTTCAGGTTGTGGGAATCTGATGAAGCCGCGTTTCGTACTGTTGGAAATATTAAAAGGCTGAATCAGAACAAAATTTATAGCATTAACTTGGTAAACTGTTACCTGGCTAAAACGAATTTAAGCCATGTTAACCTTACCAGTGCCAACTTGAATAGCTGTAATCTAAGTAGTGCAAACCTGGTGGGCTGTAATTTGGAGAATGCCAGGTTGAACCAGACCAATCTGGAAAATGCACAACTCAACCAGGTAAATCTCAGTCATTCATTTGCCAGCGGCGCCAATTTCAAAGACGCAGTGCTAATCAAGGCAAATTTTGAAAACGCTTTTCTAATTAAGACGGATTTTACTAATGCCTTTTTGATGGAGGCCAAACTGACTGGCTGTCATGTGACCGGTGCCAACTTCGATAATGCCAATCTATATAAAGCCGACCTAAGGGGAATTCAGGGTCTTGATCTTGAAAATCTGTCAAAAGTAAAAACTTTGTTTTTAGCAAAATTTGATGATGAGATTATGCACCAGCTAGAGTCGCGTTACCCGGAGATTTTGGGTAAGGAGGTCCTGAATTTTAATTAAGATCAAACATCGCTGGGTTATACCGTAAATTAAATACCTTTGGCTCGCAAAGACTGTTTTGACAGAAGAAATCTACTCACTGGGTAGATTTTTTAAGTTACGTTTTTATTGACAATTTATAGTATATTTAATAAATCATTAACGAATATAAAGTAGTCTGGCGGTTTCTTCAAGAAGCCGTATTTTATTATAGCTTAATCTTAAAGTCGATGTCCGAAATTTCATATTATACAGAGCAAGGGTTGAATAAGCTCAAGAATGAGTTGAGTGAGCTAAAAACTAAAGGAAGATCTGATATCGCCAAGCAGATTGCCGAGGCCAGAGATAAAGGGGATCTCAGTGAAAACGCAGAGTACGATGCGGCAAAGAATGCCCAGGGACTGTTGGAATTGAAAATTGCTAAACTGGGAACAGTTGTGGGCAACGCGCGGGTGATTGATATATCAAAGATAGATACTTCTCAAGTGTCTATTTTATCAAAGGTAAAAATAAAGAACACCAAAAATGGGATGGAATTAACCTATACCATAGTGTCTGAAGAAGAGGCAGACCTGAAGGCTCAAAAAATATCTGTGAAGTCTCCTATAGGACAGGGCCTGTTGGGAAAAAAAGTAGGGGAAAAAGCTGAAGTAACAGCACCAGGGGGAAAAATGGAATTCAAGATACTTGAAATAGGAATGTAATGCCCAGTATTTTTACCCGCATTATAAACAGGGAGATCCCTGGTCATATCGTGGCTGAGGACAAAAATCACATAGCATTTTTGGACATAAACCCCTTGGTTTCTGGCCACACCCTGGTGGTACCCAAGTCAGAGATAGATTATCTGTTTGATTTAGAGGAAAACGCGTTTATTGAATTGCAACAATTTTCCAAGCGGGTAGCAAAGGGTTTGAAAAAGGCAATTCCCTGCCAGCGAATTGGTGTGGCTGTTATAGGTTTGGAGGTGCCGCATTGTCATATTCACCTTGTTCCAATGAATAGCATGGATGATATAAATTTTAGCCGTCCCAAATTGAATCCCGGGCCCGAGGAATTATCGTCCATCGCAGAGAGCATCCGAAACGAAATAATGAGCTAGTGGTTTTCAGGGGCATAGAAATATAGAACACCAAACGCTGAAGGATCCACTTCAAAATTCGGTGTTCGACATTCGATATTCGGTGCTCATTACTTCACCCGATGCGGGTTTTCCTTCAAAAATGCTTTCCAGCTCTTAGTTGACCCCTGAGGCCTTTCATTTTGAAAATGGTGACACACCGCCACTGCAAGCGCATCAGTGGCATCCAGTAGTTTGTCGGCAACGTTAAAGGACAAAAGAGTTGACAGCATATAGGCCACTTGTTCTTTAGACGCGTTTCCGTTGCCAGTAACTGACATCTTTACCTTTTTGGGGGCATACTCCACAATTGGGATTTCCTTGCTAAGCGCCGCGGCCATAGCTACGCCCTGGGCCCGCCCAAGCTTCAGCATTGATTGGATATTCTTACCATAAAACGGGGCTTCCAGGGCAACTTCATCAGGTGAGTAGTCTGAAATGAGGCCCAATACCCTTTCAAATATTTTCTTAAGTTTGATCTCGTGGTTGCTATATTTGTTTAAGTGAATGACTCCGTACTGAAGAAGCTTCAATTGATTGCCATTGACCATTATTACCCCGTATCCCATTACACTGGTACCGGGATCGACTCCCAGAATGATCTTTTCCCTGATCACATTTTGCCCCTTTGACATCCATGCAAGATAGCTATATTAGAGGTTCAAAAAAAGCAGACATACCACCGCCATGCTCATTATCGCCGGTGTTCTCCAAGATACCTAAAAGATAATATCGGATGGAAATAGTATTTACCATACTGTTGACCATATATGTGGTATTAATTGCCCTGGCCAGATGGTACTGGGACAGAATTCCACAAAACCCTGAATTAGTAACCGCTACCAGTTTATCTGGGGTGACCGTAGTTATTCCTGTCCGCAATGAAGAAAAAAATATCGAAGCGCTGATTCACTCCCTGAGCGGGTTGCATTATCCTATTGATAAACTGGAGATTATTATAGTAAACGATGCTTCAGAGGACCGTACCAGTGAATTGCTTCAGGCCAATACTACTGATAAAAGCAATTTTAAATGGTTTACTTTAGATGAACCTGCAAATTTTCAGGGATCATTCAAAAAGAGGGCCCTTACAGCTGCTATTCAACGTGCTGAGTTTCCTGTAATTGTGACCACAGATGCCGATTGTCAATTCCATCCTGAGTGGTTGACTTCTCTAATAGGCACCATGCAAACAAATGACCTGGTGATGGCCTGTGGTCCGGTGGCGTACCATCAACAAGGCTTCTTGTCTCCATTATTGGACATAGAATTAGCCAGTCTGGTAGCGGTAGGAGCTGCTTCCCTAAGCCAGGGATTTCCTAATATGTGTAATGGGGCTAATCTGGCTTTTACTAAAGAAGCGTTTAAGCAGGTGGACGGTTATCAAGGATATGAACAGGTAGTATCGGGAGATGATGAATTCTTGCTGTACAAAATATTTAGCCGGTATCCTCGCCGGGTGGGCTTTGTTAAGCAAAGTCATTCAATTGTTCGAACCAACCCTCCGGATTCCTGGACAGAATTTGTTAATCAGCGAAAAAGGTGGGGTGGGAAGTGGAAAGCACACAAATCAAAGGCTACCCGGGCACTAGCGCTATTTATTTTTGTGTTTCACCTGGCCTTTACAGCATCTCTGGTAATGACGGTAATGGGAAAGTATTCATGGAAGATTTTCATTACACAAATAGCTGTCAAAATCTTTCTGGAGTTCATGTTGGTAAAACCCGTTCTTGATTTTCTCGGAAAAAGGACAGCTTTACAATGGTTTTTTTTCATGCAATTACTATATTCATTTTATACCGTTTTCATAGGTGTAATGGTACAATTCACTGGTTTCAACTGGAAAAACAGAAAGTATAGATGACTGATCATGAGTACGAGATAATGGACGAACTGTACTTTGTCATTTCTTTTGAAGAATTACAGCAAAGGTTACCCCTGGATGAGTCTGAATTAAAGCAGATACTAAATTCCCTGTTGGATCGGGAATATATTAAGTGCTTTAGTAATGTGTCGGATGAGTTGCCTCATGCGGATGTTGATTTTGAAAACAATTACCGGAATTATCACTATCTTGTCAGCAAGGAGGGGCTATTCGCACATAATAGCAGATAAGCTCCATTTAAACAGGTAATGACCCGTTAGGATCTGGATTTTTCAAGGTACTTTTCTATTTTTTGTTGGCGGCCTAATAGCAAACGGGGTGGAATGTTATGGAGTTGCAATCACTACAAAATCAATTTGATTTAAAGGAACTTGAGCTCAACGCTTTGCTTGAGATAACCCAGGCGATAAATAATAACCTGCCTGAGGTTTCCCTGTACAAGATTTACGGGTTTATACTCCGTGCCAATTTACGAATAAAAAAGTTGGCTTTATACGTAAAAGAGGAAGCCTGGGTATGTAAAGTCAACTACGGAACCAGTGTGGATTTTCTTCCCATGACTTTGGACGAATCATTTTTGGAGTTAAAGGAATTGCAACGGATTGATCTTGACCATACGGACAGCAGTTTCAAACAGTTTGATCTGGTAGTTCCAGCTATGCACAAAAACGAAGTGTTGGCTTTTGTATTTGTAGGGGGCTTAGTAAGTGAAGATAAACTTGACCAGATTCACCCTGATACCAACTTTATCCAAACACTGAGCAACATCATTTTGGTGGCCATTGAAAATAAAAGATTGGCTCGCAAACAATTGGAACAAGAAGCATTGCGAAAGGAGATGGAAATTGCTCGTGGTGTCCAACAATTGCTTTTTCCCAAGACACTTCCTCA
>SMVA01074248.1_pt1 | contig 12985 bp, 13 predicted proteins | sample 2456451 | NCBI WGS metagenome assembly SMVA01 (sample SAMN11095933, study PRJNA526329) | marine sediment metagenome | biome: Marine sediment; feature: Surficial sediment; material: Deep marine sediment; isolation source: Hadal surficial sediment | place: Pacific Ocean | collected 2014-05 | depth...
GGAGGGGATTAAAATGAGAAGTTTAATTTTTGCAATTTTTTTATTTTTATTGCAGGGAAATGCCAATGCTCAAAACCTAATGAACGCACATATTAGAAAGTTGCAAGGAAGGAAAACAGCAGTCTTTTTAGATAAAGGAATATTTCATAATGGGCCGGTGAAAATTTCCTCTATGCTTTCATCCTTAAGACATAATTATGATAAATCTAGAAAGCGGGAAAGAATTGTATTTGATTTTTCCTCGGACCAAATTCCTAAGGTCTATGGGTTAATTTCCCAGAGTGAAAAAAAGATATATATTGACTTTTTTAATACAGAATTGAAAGGTAATGTGAAAACGTCCGGATATAGTCGCTTTGTGGAGAGCGTTAACTTCTTCCCATGGAACGACGGCTCTGTTTCTGTAGAATTGACCTTTAAAGAAAAGATATTTGCAGACTTATTTTATTTAAATGGTCCCGGAAGACTGGTTCTTGATGTAAAAGGATCTTCAGTCCTGTAAGGAGAGATTATGGCGGGTAATAAAAAGGCCAAGAAAAATGATGTGAGTGAAGTGGAAAAAAACTTTCCTAAAGAAGTTGTCATCATCCCCATAATGAATAGTCCTATTTTTCCCGGAATGATCGCTCCTATCATTTTAAGCGAAGAAAAGTTCACCCGAGACCTTGATGAGCTTATTTTAAAATCAGGATTTGTCGCACTAAACTTGGTAAAATCTGATCTTTCTGAGGTGGAAAAAGAAGAAGATTTTGAAGGGTTTGTTGAAGGTGAGGAATTTCCCCAAAAGGAAATTTCAGGCTCTGATATTTATCGTGTTGGGGTTCTTTGTAAGGTTGTGAAAAAACTCAAGCTTCCTGATGGCTCAGTAAATGTTTTGGTTCACGGGATGAAAAGATATCGGGCCACGGAAATCTTAGAGGATAGCCCCATCATCAGGGCCAAAGTAGAAGTCTTTGATGATATTCTAGAGACAGATGAAGAACTTGATGCTTACACCAGGTCAGTTATTAACCAGGTGAAAAAATTGAGTGAAATCAATCCTTACTTTAATGAAGAAATGAAACTGGCCATGCTAAATTCCCCTTCACCAGGGGCCTTGGCCGATTTAGTGGCCTTTGCCCTCTCTCTTGATATACCCGAAGCGCAAGATTTTTTAGAAACTCTGGTAGTTAAAAAAAGGTTTGCTAAATTGTTGGTCTACCTTAAGAGGGAAAAAGATGTTGCCGACATCCAAAAGAAAATTTCTGATGAAGTATCAGAAAAAGTAAATAAATATCAAAGGGAATACTTTTTAAGAGAACAGCTAAAAGTTATTAGATCCGAGCTTGGTATGGATGAAGATGAAAAATCTCGAGAGCTCAATAAAATGCGCGAGGATATTGATTCTCTAGGACTTCCCAAAACGGTCTTAAAGGCAGTGACCGATGAAATGGAGCGTCTAGAATCTATTCCTGATTCTAGTCCAGAATATAATATTTCAAGAACCTACCTCAAGTGGATATTTGATTTGCCGTGGAATAAGTCCTCTGATGATAAGATCGATATTAATGAGGCCAAAAAAATTCTGGAAAAGGATCATTATGGTTTAGAGCAGGCCAAGGCAAGAATAATGGAGTTCTTGGCGGTCAGGAAGTTAAAGCCTAATTATGATGGAACCATTTTGTGTCTATCAGGCCCTCCAGGGGTCGGTAAAACCTCTGTGGGAAAAAGTATCGCCAGAGCTATTGGACGAAAATTCTATCGCTTCTCCCTTGGAGGAATGCGAGATGAGGCAGAAATTAAAGGGCACCGGAGAACCTATGTGGGTGCCATGCCAGGAAAGATTATTCAGGCCCTCAAAAGGGTGGAAGTAAATAATCCTGTTATTATGTTGGATGAAATAGATAAACTGGGCCAATCCTTCCAAGGTGATCCCGCTTCTTCTCTGCTAGAAGTCCTAGATCCGGAACAAAATAATAATTTCATCGATAATTATCTAGATATTCCCTTTGATCTCTCAAAAGTTTTATTTATTGCAACAGCAAACTATATCGATGCCATTCCAGAACCTCTTTTGGATCGGATGGAAATCATCGAACTTCCTGGATATTCAATTGAAGAAAAAATTGCCATCGCCACTAAATGGGTTATCCCCAAGCAACTGGCCAAACATGGACTTGAGAGGAAAGATTTCTCTTTGAATAAGAGCGTACTTAAGAGGTTAATCTCTGATTATGCTAGAGAGCCTGGTGTTCGGGTGATGGAACAAAATATCGCTAGACTTTGTAGAATAGCGGCCTTGGAGAAAGTTCAAAATCCCAAAAAAACTAAGAAGTTTACTCCTACCGGGGAAGGCCTAGAAAAGCTTTTAGGTGGGGCCAGATTTGTAAGTGATAAAGTGGAAGGCGGGTTGCGACCTGGAGTGGTTACAGGCCTTGCATGGACATCTTATGGTGGAGAGATTTTATTAATTGAAACGCTTCCTTTAAAGGGGAAGGGTGAGTTTAAACTCACAGGTCAGTTAGGGGATGTCATGAATGAGTCCGCTACTCTTGCCTATAGTTATGTAAAAAGTATTTTGCAGGAAGAACTAGAGAAGAAAAAAGGTGAACCGGAAGAAGACTTTTTAGCAGGCCATGAAATCCATCTTCACCTGCCTGCCGGAGCAACGCCAAAAGATGGCCCTTCTGCCGGTATCACTATGGCCTTGGCCTTATACTCACTGGCCAATAATAAGAAGGTCAGGTCCAATGTTGCCATGACAGGAGAGTTGTCTCTTACGGGAAAAGTTCTACCTGTTGGTGGGATTAAAGAAAAAGTTCTGGGTGCTAAGAGAGCAGGGATCAAAGAAATAATTCTGCCTAAGAAAAATGAGAAAGATCTTTTAGAAGTTCCGGAAATTCATCGCAAGGGTATAAAGTTCTACCCGGTTGAACACTTTGATGAAGTCTTAAAAATAGCTCTGGGAAAAAGAAAGAATTAGAATTCTTCTGAATCGTACTCAGAAATAGGAGCGTGCTTGACCTTACCGGCAGCGATCTCTCTAAGTGCCGTAACAATGGCCTTATTTTTGGTGTGAATTAGAAAGTCAGCGCCATCTTTTACTTGCTGAACTCTCTTAACTGTCAGGTGAACCAGTTCATAACGGTTCTCTACTTTTTCTAAACAGTCTTCAATAGTAATTCTGGCCATAAGTCTTCCTCTTAAAATTTAATCGAATTAAATGGAATATTAGAAAAGTTGAAATTTGTCAAAATTTAACATTTTTGAGTGTGGTATGTAAAAGAGCTAACTAGTTGGAATTTTAAGAATGCTGTGCGTAAGTAGTGAAAATTTTATCGACAATGTCCTTCAAAACCACTTCTTTTAGGGAGGGGAGGACGTCAAGGCCTAACTCTGACATTGACCACATCTCCAATCATAAAATCGTAGTAGTCGAATTGGGGAGAGTCCTTTTTCGGGATTAGCTTTTTCAGTATCCCAACTGCCTGGCCCTTCTGGGAATGGACAATTTTAAGCTCTCCAAGCTTTACCTGGAAGTTGGTCTTATCAAGGGTTTCATGGGGATGAACTACTGAGATGACCCGGTAGACGTTTAGGGTACTTCCTTTAAAGATACCTTGGTCCCGGCCAATATTTACATAGTAGTTTTTCCTTATAACTTCATCCGGCTCTCCCATGGGGAGATCTTGGGAGACGCCAAAAATTTGATAAGTTTCACCCTGAACCAGTAGGGGCAAGAAAAGAAATAATATTAGATAAGTTTTCATAGGAATTCCTTATAAATTTTAGGACCTCCATATCCACGATAATTCTATGCCTACCTATCGAAAAACAGATTAAATTAATTAAGGATTAAAATAAAAGCAGAAAAAATTTCCTCAGCTGCCCAATTTCAAATATTTAAGGCCATTATTTATCAAACCAGAGGGTACATAATTTTTTATTTTCCGGTGATATAAGATGAACTTTGAATCATAGTAGAGCATTATCCAGGGAAGGTCCTCTTCTACTACTTCTTCCATTTTCTCCATTAGTCCTTTTTGACTCAAGGTATTTGTGGAGAACTGTTTAAATAGATTTTCAAATTTAGTGTTGGAGTAATAGGTCGAATTAGGCCCGGGTGGAAAATTCTTTTTTAAAAGGAGTTGTAGCGAATTTTCAGCATGGGGATAATCCATGGCCCAACCATCGTACCAAAAATTTAGCTTTCCTTCCCGTGCCTTGGTTAGAAAACGGGGAAAGGTGTTTAAGTGTATTTTTATTTTGATGCCTATTTTCGCCACCTCTTTTTTAATAAATTCCGCCTGCTGACGAGATTTGGCCCGGGTAGATCTTGTGTCAAAGTTAAATTCAGGCAGGCCTTCTCCGTTTGGATAACCGGCCTTTGATAGAAGCTCCTTGGCCTTTTTTAAATCGTAATTATAGGGAAGTCGATGGGATTTATCGTATCCAGGAACGCCTGGTGGATAGATAGAGTTGGCCAAAATTCCTGTATTGTTGGTGAAAAGCTTTAGATACTGCTTACGATTGATGGAATGGGCAATGGCCTCTCTTAGGAGTTTATTTTTTCCAAGAATGGGATGTTCCATATTAAAAGATATCCACCAATAGGTTAGCGTTGGGGCCTTTTCTAAACGGATTCCTTTTTGACTTAACTCTTTGCTTATCTTCCCATCTTCAATTGCACTAAAGAAGTTATCAATGGGAAGATTTAGTATATCAATCTTGCCGGCCAGAAAATTAAGCCAGCGGGTTTGATCTTCTTTGATTAAAGAGTAGTTCACTTTTATAAATTCAGGCAGGAGTCCATGATAATTTTCAAACCGTTTAAAAAGTGCACCTTGAAGCGGATTGTAATTATCCATCAAAAATGGGCCGGTCCCAACCATTTTTGTGGATAAGTCGTTATTATAAAACTCAATTGCCTCCATAGGGACCGGAGCGGTGAAACTCATGGCCAGGGCAAAGATCATTTGGGGAAAAGGTTTTATCAGTGTTATTTCAAAAGTGTGGTCATCAATTATCTTAAGTCCGGAAACCTTAAGCTTTTTAAATAAATTAAAATCACTTCCTGCTTTATTTCTAAACTTATTGATACCTCTTATCTTTCCATCAATTAGCCACCAGCCTGAGCTGCGAGTAGGAATAAAGGCAAGTCTTTTAAATTGGTTAATAAAATCCTGCGCTTTTAAGAATCTATCTTTTCCCTTAAAAGAAGGATCTGGATGGTATTTAATACCTTTTTTAATTTTAATAAGGTATTTAGTTCTGCTTTTGTCGATCTTTGGCAATCTGCTAGCGAGGAGAGGCCTAAGTTTATAAGGTCTCTTTTTGTAATCATACTCATAAAGAGTTTCTAAGCTTTGATACACTAATTGGGCGGAAGCACCGTCGTATGAAACGGCCGGGTCTAAGGTTGAGATATCAGCGGTTAAGGCGAGGTTTAAAATTTTATTATTATTTAAGTCCGGTTTTTTCGTGCAACTGATTATTATCAGCAGAGTTAATAGTAGTGTTTGCATGGGGAAATTTTTAACTTATTCCTAAAGCATTGTCTCTAAATAACTTAGTCCGTCATCTATATTATGTCCTTTAGAATGAAGGTGTCTGATAAGTCTGTTTATTAACTTTTGTCGGTCGATGTGCCTGAAATTGGAGGGTGTTTTTTTATCAATCAAGTTTTTAATTTGTTTGCTATGAGTGAGGTCTTCGCTTTCAAAAATAACTTTTATCCGCTCTTCATCCACCGTGATATTGTCCCTTTCAAGCTTTTCCTTAATATAGGAAATGGAAAAACCTTTTCTCATGTGTTTTCGAACGAAGCTATCTATAAAGGCGCTTTCTTTAAGTAAATTTTGTTCCTTTAATTTTAAGATGGCAGATTGAATCATCTCATCACTCATCCCCGCCGTTTGAAGCTTTTGCCTCAAACGGGGTTCTGAGTAATCTTGTTTGCTGAGAAGCTTTATGGCCTTGTTATAAGCATCCATAGAGGTTAGTGGACGGACTTCTTGGCCTTTTTCTTTTTCGGTTTGGCCTCTTCAATTATTTCACCGGTGGAAAGGTCTACATTCTTTTCAGCGGGGACCGACTCATCAGCGAGACCATTTTTAAGTAGAATTTTTTCTTTGATCTCAGCTAATATTTTAGGATTGGCCTGAAGGAATTTTTTAACATTTTCTCGGCCTTGCCCAACTTTCTCACCATTATAGGAAAACCATGATCCTGCTTTTTCAATAATTTCTTCTTTAACGGCAAGATCTAGAATGTCTCCTTCTTTAGAGATTCCAAATCCATACATGATATCGAATTCTACAATTTGGAAAGGGGCCGCAACTTTATTTTTAACAATTTTTACCTTGGTACGGTTTCCAACATATTCATCACCATTTTTTATGGCGCCAATTCGTCTGATATCAATTCTTATAGAAGCATAAAATTTAAGAGCATTTCCACCAGTAGTGGTCTCAGGATTTCCAAATAAGACACCAATTTTCATTCGCAGTTGGTTAATAAAGATCACGATACAATTAGATTTTGAGATAGCACCGGTTAGTTTTCGCAGGGCCTGAGACATAAGTCTTGCTTGAAGTCCCATGTGGGAATCACCCATATCCCCTTCAATTTCAGCTCTCGGGGTAAGAGCGGCCACAGAGTCTATAATGAGCAGATTAACGGCCCCCGAGCGGACTAGTATCTCCGTAATTTCGAGTGCCTGCTCCCCACAATCTGGTTGGGAGATTAAGGTATTGGGAATATCAACACCTAGCTTTTGTGCGTAGTTGGTATCTAAGGCATGTTCAGCATCAATAAAAGCAACGGTTCCACCTTCTCTTTGGCATTCGGCCGCAATATGTAGAGCTAAGGTGGTTTTACCGGAAGATTCAGGCCCATAGATTTCAACGATTCTTCCTTTAGGGACTCCGCCAATACCTAAGGCCAGATCTAAACTCAAACAACCTGTAGGTAGAGCAGGTATTTTTTCAGCGGGGCGGTCCCCCATTTTCATAATTGACCCTTTACCGAATTGTTTTTCAATCCCAGCAATGGCCAAATCCAAGGCCTTGGTTTTTTTATCTTCCGTGGCAATTTGTTTCATAAGTTTTCTCCTTGTTTGCAAATGTTTAATCAGTATTTGCAAAAAAAATGAATCTAGAATTAATATAAGGACCTTAAATTAAAGGTGATAAAAATAATCACCTTCAATTTTTTAATAACTATATATAAAAAATTTTATGCGTAAGTTTTGCGTAAGTCAAGCTTATGGCAGTATATTTAAAAAGGTGATTCCACGATAAAGCAGTCCGGCAAGCAAACCGGCCACAGCGTCATCTAGCATTACTCCCATACCATTTTTATAATTTTTATCGATGTATCCTACTGGGCCCTTTTTCCAAATATCGAAGAAACGAAAGAGGACTAAGATAGTTATGTAATGCAGAGGGTGATGGTTAGCGATAAAGGCCCAGGCCACAAATATTCCAAGAAATTCATCTATAACGATCCAGGAGGGGTCTTCGATACGATATATTTTTTGCACATAGTTTATTAGAAAAATAGAAATACCAGTTATGATAACCAAGAAGGGAACAAACAGGAAAAAGGGAATATTGGCCTGCCCAAAGATGGATAGGAGTGCTAATGTTGCGACGCTTGCATAGGTTCCTGGTGCTTTGGGAATAAAACCAATACCACCCAAGGAAAGAAAAAATATTTCAGGTTTTTTAAGTGTTGGAGGATTTTCTTTTTTAGATACTTCCGTCATGGTACCCTGTTGCTCTATTTGGAGTTAGATTAAATTTTTTTTTATGGAAAGACCAAGTTATTTATCAAAATATTTATTTGATTGGGAAGTGCTGGAAATCTTTCTGGAAGGAAAGTCATCTTTAGACACCGCGCATTTTGTCGGTCCTATCAATACAATGAAGGAGGCAGGAGATTTCCTTAAGGGTTATGGTTTTAATCCTGACGATCCTGTCTTAATGGCCGAACTATTTGGCAACTTCCAAGAGGCCTTACAATTCATTAAAAGATATTTTTTAAAAGAGGGCACACCCCTAGGTCTTGACCTGAAAATTCCTCCTGCCATTTTTATGATCACAGATGTCTGCGAACTATTTGTGATGGCCTCCTCAGATGAAAAAGATGTGGAGAAAAAAATGTGGGCGGAAATTATTCTTAAAGTGTTACATACTATTGTTCACGTAGATAGAGATTGGAGATCCTCTTATTTCTCCGTTATACAAACACAAATATTTGACCGGTTTTACAAACATATTTTTCGTAATTCTAAAGATCAGCTTTATGTGGCGGTAAAAAAAAATTCCTCGGAGAGAATTCCTCTAGTGGATTTTTCCTCTAAATCAAGGAAATCAAGAGACAGCGTAATTTTAAAACTGCTTCATAAAGCAGATAATGTTGCAGAAGAGCTCTTTGACCGGGTTGGTGTAAGATTTATAACAAAATCTTCATTTGACAATTTAAGGTTAATAAAATTTTTTCTAGATAATAATATTGTTATTCCGCAAAATATTAAGCCTAGCAGATCTATCAATACTATTTTTGATTTGGAAAAATTAAGAAATTCCTTTGGAGAACTAGTAAAAGAGGCCGAGAAGGAAAACTATGACGAAGAAGTCTTTACACAAAAAATGGAAGAGATGGCCAAGGACTGCCATTTAGATGAAAAAAACTTTCCTAAAAATATTCATTCAAGTAAGGCCTATCGTTCGATTCAATTTACTGGTAGGCATCTAATTAGATATAAGAATCCTTTTTTTGAGGAATTCAATGAACTTCGCCAAGTCGCCAGGGGAGATGAAGGAAGTACTTTAGCGCAAAAAGTATTGGCCATGGATATATCGCTTATCTCAAGAGATGTTCGCTTCTTCTTTCCTTATGAAGTTCAGATTGTGGATGAAAAAAATCAACAGAGTAATACTAAGGGAGAGGCCTCTCATCAAGAATATAAAAAGGCCCAACAGGTAACATCATTAATACGTCTATTTAGGCCCCTTATGGAATTAAAAGGTTTAAAGGTTGATGATTTAATTGTTGATTAAATCTTCTAAGTGACTCAATTCATTTTCAATTTCGTCAATTACTTCCTCTTGGTGTGGGTATTTTTCCATGGTACTTAGATAGGCCTTTTTTAACAATTCATCAGGGTCTTCCCTTTCTTCCATGGCATAGTCTGTTATTTCAAAAAGTGTGGTACCTATTTTTAGTTTGTCAGTTTTAAGGTGAATTTTCTTTCCTTTATACAGCTTTTCATTTGATAAGTAGTCACCATCCTCATGAGCATTCCAGCAGATCAATCCATCCTTTGAAAGTTTAATATAAAAATGAACAGGGAACAGTTCCTTATCTCTTATGATGATGTCATTTTTAAAACTTCGGCCTATGGAGATAACATCTTTTAACGATTTATACGGGCCTATAACGGCATGGTCGCAAGAATTTAATATTTTGAGTTCAATCATATAGCTATCTTATCATATAGTTGAAAAGATTTTAAAATCCTTTGAAAGCTGATCTAACTTTTTAATTATTTCTGGATCTTTTTCTCTGAGAAGGTCTTCTAGGTCCATTCGCGCGTTTTTTAACAGATGGATATGATCGATAGGACTGGCCAGTCTTTTTCCCGTTCCATGTCCTGATTGATGTTGTCCAAAAAGGCTACCCTCACCTCTTATTTTCAAATCCTCTTCCGCAATTTTAAATCCATCAAGGGTATTTTCGATAATTTTAAGCCGCTGCATGGTCTTATCGGCCAATTCTCCTAAGTTTATCAAAAAGCAAAAGCTTTGCTTACTCCCTCTTCCAACCCTTCCCCGCAACTGATGGAGGGAGCTGAGACCAAAGCGATCGGGCCCAAAGATGGCCATGATGGTTGCATTTGAGACATCGATTCCAACTTCAATTACTGTGGTGGCAATGAGTACTTGAATCTTTCCCGCATTAAAATCACTCATTACCTGAACTTTCTCGCTAGCGGGAACTTTTCCATGGAGATAGGCAATATTTAAATGAGGTAGCCATTTTTTAAAACTGGGATAGACCTTGTCTAGATAAATAAGTGTTTCAGATTCGTTAATGGCCGGAACCACTACATAGGCCTGTTCCCCTTTTGATACCCGATGATTTAAAAACTGAAGAAATTTTTCAAATTTATCCCGGGTAACTATTTTAGTTTTGATAGGCAACCTATTTGATGGAGCTTCCTCTATTACCGAGATATTTAAATCACCAAATTGGGTTAGGCTTAAAGATCTTGGAATAGGAGTGGCAGACATTATTAAGCAATTGGCCCCAGGATATTTACTTACTAATTTTAATCTTTGATCCACCCCAAATTTATGTTGCTCATCAATCACAAAAAGCCCAACGCTTAAAAAATCTATATCATCTTGAATGAGTGAATGGGTGCCGATTAAAATTTGTATTTTTCCGATACTTAAAAGTCTTTTAATTTCTCTTCTTGCAGTCTTTGAAGTGGTTGAAGTGAGAAGAGCAATTTCCTGGTCTTTTAATAATTTTTTACAGTTTAAAAAATGTTGAAATGCTAAAGTCTCAGTAGGACACATGAAAACTGCTTGATGCCCTGATTCTATCGAGGCCAACATGCCAAGGATTGCGATGGTTGTTTTCCCAGACCCTACATCTCCTTGTAATAGGCGCATCATAGGCCAATTGGAGCTCAGTTCATCTAAAATTTCTTTCAGCACCTTTTCCTGCGAATCAGTTAATTTATAGGGAAATATTTCAAGCAGGGATTTGAGCTTTTTGGGATATTCAATCTTTGGCGGGTCTAAGGCCTGTATTTTTCTTTTTCTAGAGATTATTTTTAGCTGTTCTAAAAAAAACTCCTCATAGATAATTCTTTCCTTTGCTTTTTCTAACAGATCTTCAGAGTACTCGGAGGTTTTTCCATGAATGATTTTAAAAGACTCACTAAGGGTGATTAGGTCTCTTTTATCTAGGATTGCCTGGGGAGTATGATCTAAAATATTTTCCCATAAAAAGTCAGGAATCTTATCAATAACCTTTTTTATATACCTTCCCTCAAGGGAGTTTACCGTAGGGTAGGTGATTTTCTTTTTGTCTTCATCAGAGATAAATTGGGGCGAGATAATTTGTAGCTTTCCTTTGAAGCTAGAAACCGTACCAGTAAATTTTACTTCTCCTGCAAGATTTTCCAACTTTTTAACTGCCGAACTATAGGCATTAAACCATCTTAGGGTAATAGTCTTATCCGAGAACGAATCCTGGGCGATCGCGGTTATATTATATAACCTGGCGCGGTTGCGTCCACGGCCGTTAAAACTTGGCCAGGATTTAATCTCTGTAATTTTCCCAAGCCCGGTAAAAGGTGTTTCGGGTTTCATTTCTCTAAAGCTATCTTCGGGAGGAATCTCTTGTAATCTCAAGGGGAATATCCAGAGGAGATCCTCCAGTTTATCCATTCCTTGATCGATCAATTTTTGGGCGGTTTTGGGGATTTTGTTTTTATATAGTTTAGTTAAAGGAGAGTTCCATTCCATTTATTCAAAAGTAAAAGATTCAATTTCGTATTCTACGTCTCCTTTTGGAGCACGCACCAAAATAGTATCCCCTTCTTCTCTCCCAATCAATGCTTTTCCGATGGGGCTGTTGTAGGAAATTTTACCATCTTTAATATTTGATTCCTGTTGGCCAACTATTTTGTAGACCAGCGTATCACCATTCTCATTAGTAAGGGTTACCATTGCGCCAAAAACAATTTTATCGCTTTTAATTGATTCCACATCAATTATCCGGCAATTGGCTATGATTCCTTGAATGGTTCCAATTCGCCCTTCTAACAGGGCCTGTTTTTCTTTAGCTGAATGATATTCAGCATTTTCTTTCAGGTCCCCTAATGCACGGGCCTCGGCAATCACTTTTTTAATATCTTCCCGGTCAACTTTAATAAGTTGCTCAAGTTCTTGGTTTAATTTGTCAAAACCTTGTCTCGTAATAGGTGTGGTATTATCCATTTAATGTGGTCCTTTATTTCTTAAAAAGAGAATTTGCTAAGTCCATAGAATCTGCTTTCTTTTCATATTCTCCAGTATCTCCAACTAGAAAGAAAAATTCGCAAAAATTGGCCTTTTCTTTATCTACGATCCTTTCTGCGATGGTTTCTTTACATTCGTTGTAAGCTGTAGGGTCATAGTATTTACACATTTTGCAACAATGCATACTGGCCCCACAGGTAGGACATTCCTCATGCCGAAGGATCTTTCTACCAAATTCTAATTCTGTAGGTTTATGACAGGAAAAACATTTTGCTTCATTTTCAATCACTTCATTGGCCATTTAAAAACTCCAGGATTTAGAAAGGACTATTTTATTATGATCTACAATATTTTGTGTGTTCTTATAAGATAGCGGACTCATAAAAATTTTAGGCTCATTGCGTTTATTATATTCTTCAATGGCCCGTTCCAAATTCTTCTCATTGGCATTTTTAAGAGAATAGCCAATAACGAAATTGGCGACAATTAGGACCGCCCCAGATACCGCCACAGCAGTCTTTTGTTTTGTTTCTAGGTTCGCTAAAAGGCCTACCCCTACCATAACCGCCCCAGCTGTTCCAAGGGCCGCATCAGTCCAATGAAATTCGTTATTCTTTTGGTATTTTTCCAAATACATGGAGGCCACAGAGTCTTTTTCCAAATAATTCCTAAGCCCTTCACCTTTTTGATTGGTATTTAGATCAATCAAGATCTCCTGGTCGTTAACCATACAAATGCGACTACAGACATCATTTGCTTGAGCTACCTGGAGAGAGAAAAGGGTGATTATTAAAAGTATTTTATTCAAGTTTTGTCCTAGAGGTTAAAAATCATCTATTTAACACTTCCATGGCCAGTTGCCTACCGAAATATGCTGTGCACAATTCCTAGATGTGCCTGAAATTCCTAAATTTTTCATATTTATTTCCCGATAAGGAGGTAGGATTTTTATGGATTTTTATAAA
>SMVA01453388.1_pt1 | contig 12982 bp, 12 predicted proteins | sample 2456451 | NCBI WGS metagenome assembly SMVA01 (sample SAMN11095933, study PRJNA526329) | marine sediment metagenome | biome: Marine sediment; feature: Surficial sediment; material: Deep marine sediment; isolation source: Hadal surficial sediment | place: Pacific Ocean | collected 2014-05 | depth...
ACACGACCGTCCTCGCCGGGTCCGTGGCGGACCGGTCGGCCTCCACCCCTTCGTAGACGTGCGCGTCGAGCAGGGCGGCGCGCAGCATACGCTGGTGCAGGGGCGTCGCTTGCGGCCCTCGCATCGGCCGTCGTCTCACTCGTCGCCTCCGTTGGCATTGACCCAGTCTCGACAACGTTCGATCGTCTTGGGCAGGTTCCGGCTGGCGATCATATTCTGCAGCACTGAGGGCAGTATCGAACCGATGTCGACGCTGGTACCCAGGCGCGCGAGGGTCCGAGCGTCATCGAGCGGATGGATCTCCCAGAAGCCGTCGATGCGGTCGAGGTCGTTGTCGAAATCCGGGTCGAGCGACCAGCTGATCCGATATCGCTTCGGGTCGGTTCTGTAGCGCAGCCGATACTTGATCTTCATCAGCAGGATCTTCATCTGGTGCTCGTCGAGGTTTCCGTCCGGAAAGCGGTCGATGGTCTCGACGCTCGAGAGCTCGGGGCGGTACTCGACCTGGCGCGACGTCTGGGAGAGCAGCTCGTAGGTCCGCTCGAAGGGCTGATCGAAGATCACGTAGGCCATCAGGTAGCCGCCGCTCAGGCTGGCCACGTCAGCGTCGATCTGCTGGAGCAGAATCCACTTTTTCTCGAAGAGCCGATCGACGAGCTCGGGGGGAAGGCCGTCGAGCAGTCGCCGGGAGGAGGGATTCGGCGCGCTCGCACCCAGGCAACAGGCCGCGAGCAGCATGACGCGCAATACCCGGATTCCAGGAGACACACCGCGATGCATCAGCGGCCCTCCTCGGATCTCCGGGGACGTTCTTGAATATTCAAGCCCCCGACCCAGGCGAACGATCGCGGGCTGGCCGGGCTTGAATATTCAAGAACGTCCCCGCTTCCGCCCGTGGGGCATCCTACTCGATTCACACCAGCCGGTGTGGAACCGTCTGGCTCGGTAGAGACATCCACCGCCGAAGATATCGCGGTGATAGCATACGTTCCGTGAAGAAACTCATCGAAGCGACGAGCACACCCCTGGCCTCGATCTTCGGCAGCGGATTCCTCATCATCGTTCCGATCCTCGCGGGTGTGGTGGGCGCTTGGTCCGTGCTGGTCATGGCGGGCGTCTGCGCGCTGGCCTACGCGGTAGGCAGCGTGATTCGCTTCAACATCAAGCACGCGGAGCCCGTCCTCGCGGGCGACCCGCCCGAGGCCACGCTTTCGCTCGAGCGCGCCTCGGACCTCGCGCTGGTGCTCGCCTACGTGATCTCCGTCTGTCTTTACGTCCACATCCTCGCCGCCTTCGTGCTGGGCGGCTTACACGCGGATACCGAGCTCAACGAGAACCTCGTTACCACCGCAGTGATCGCGGTCATTACCGCCGTCGGGATGATCCGCGGACTGACCGTGCTTGAGGCGCTCGAGCAGTGGGCGCTCTACGTCACGCTGCTCATCATTGTACTGCTGCTGGTGGGCTTCGGGCACTACGACTTGGCTGCCTGGCGGTCGGCCGCGGGCGTGACCTGGCCCACGGCCCTGGCGCATACACCGTGGGAGGTCGTCACGATCGTGGCCGGAACCCTGATCGTCGTCCAGGGCTTCGAGACGCCTCGCTATCTTGGCGCAGTCTTCGACGCGGATACGCGCGTGCGCGCCTCGCGCTGGTCGCAGATCATCTCGACCAGCGTCTACATCTTGTTCGTGGCGTTGGCGCTGCCCGTGGTGCACAGCTTGAATGGCCAGTATGACGACAACAGCCTGATCGCGCTGGTCGGCGTCGCCGCAGCGCTGCTGACCGTGCCGCTGATCGCCGCCGCAACATTGAGTCAGTTCTCCGCTGCCGTTGCGGACATGCTCGCTGCCACTGGAAACATGCAGGAGGTGACGCACCAGCACCTGAAGGAGCGCTTCGGATACCTCCTCGTCGGAGGCGGCGCCATCATGTTGACCTGGTCCGCGAACACGTTCGAGATCCTCGCGCTCGCGTCCCGAGCCTTCGCATTCTACTACATGGTTCAGTGTCTGGTGGCGATCAGCGTGAGCCGATCCATTGCCCAGCGGGTCGGCATGGCGGCGCTGGCCGCCGTACTCGGCTTCATTGCAATCTTCGCGGTGCCGGCGGGCTGAGCGCAGACGACGGTGGAAAGTTTCGCCTTTGACTCTGCGCGGGGATCTGCGCGGTTGCGCGGGGACGTCCTTGAATATTCAAGCCCTCGACCCAGGCGAACGATCGCAGGCTGGCCGGGCTTGAATATTCAAGAACGTCCCCGCTTTACGCTTTACGGTGAGTACAACCACCCGATCGAGGGCAGTCGGGTAAGCGGACTGTTGGCGGACTAGTTACAGCTGTTCTTGCACGACTGCAGCTTGTCGATGCACTCCTGCCCGCACAGCAGGTTGTCGACCAGGTTTTCACAGTCGATGGAGCACACGTCCATCGCTCCGTCGCATGTCTTTACGCAGGCAGCGTCCTGCGTCGTCGCGGTTCCGCTGTCCGAAGGGTTTGCGCAAGCCGCAAGCGCCAGGAAGCCTGCGACCGCGAGCCCGCTGATCATGTCGGTTAGTCTCATCGTGGAACTCCTTTCGCCCGTCAGTGCGCGAACGCCGGCGCCTGTGGCTGCGTGAGTTTCCGCGCCAGCGTAGTCGAGCCCCAGCCGGGAGACGAAGAGCGGGACGGTCTGACCTGGCGTCATCCGAGGGGGATTGCCCTCGTTTCAAACGTCGGCGTCGAAGTCAGTCGGCTGCTGCTGGTGACGATCCATCTCGTCTGCTTTCGTATTGCCTCGCAGTCTGTTCTGGTAGGGTGTTGAAATATCGCCCAGCTTCGGCCGATTCGATGCTGGCCCGGTCGTGTTCTGAAACCTCGAGCGCGTGATCTCGTTGCTCCCGGCCTGACCGGGCATCTGAGAGTGGGCGCTTCCTGAAGATGGTCAGCCTGGATGCTGAGTCCCAGTAGGAGACCGATATGGAGACCGATATGGCCCCCCTCAAAGCTGCGAAGCGGCGTTTCGGCATCAGCCGGATCGGCCAGCTCGTCTTGCTCGTTGGCATCGTCATGCTGTCGTGCGGACAGGCGGAGACCCAGGACGCCGGAACTTCCGGCGCAGACGACTCGATTCAGGTGGCCCAGGTGGGGCCCGGCGCCCAGACGCCCGGCGGTGTCTCCGGCTCGGGCGGCAAGCCCAACATCATCGTCATCTGGGGCGACGACATCGGGCAGTCGAATCTGAGTACCTACACGGATGGGCTGATGGGCTACCAGACGCCCAATATCGACCGGATCGCCGATGAGGGCATGAAGTTCACCGACTACTACGCCGAGCAGAGCTGCACGGCGGGGCGTTCGGCCTTCATCACCGGCCAGAGCGTGTTTCGCACGGGGCTCAGCAAGGTCGGATTGCCCGGCGCCAAGCAGGGCCTCCAGGCTGAAGACCCGACGATCGCCCAGCTGCTCAAGAACCATGGGTACGCGACCGGGCAGTTCGGCAAGAACCACCTGGGAGACCGCAACGAGTTCCTGCCCACCGTTCACGGCTTCGACGAGTTCTACGGCAACCTCTACCACCTGAACGCGGAGGAAGAGCCCGAAGAGGTCGACTATCCGAAGGACCCCGCTTTCAGGGCAAAGTACGGACCGCGCGGCGTAATGGACTGCAAGGCCAGCACCACGGACGACTCCACGGTCGACCCGCGTTTCGGTAAGATGGGCAAGCAGGTGTGCAAGGACACCGGACCGCTGACTCGCAAGCGCATGGTGACCATCGACGACGATATCGCGGCGCGCGCGCAGGACTTCATGCGGCGCCAGGTCAAGGCCGGCAAGCCCATGTTCGTGTGGATCAACTTCACCCACATGCACCTGTGGACGCACACCAAGCCGGAGAGCCTCGGCCAGGCCGGAGAGTACCAGGGCTTCTACCACGACACGATGATCGACCATGACAAGAACGTCGGGTCGATCCTCGACGAGATTGACAAGCTCGGCATCACCGAGAACACGATCGTCGTCTACGGCACCGACAACGGCCCGCACATGAACGCCTGGCCCGATGCCGCGATGACCCCGTTTCGCAATGAGAAGAACACCGGCTGGGAAGGCGCGTTCCGCGTGCCCTTCATGGTGCGCTGGCCCGGCAAGATCAAGGCGGGCACGGTCTCCAACGAGATCATGTCGAACCTCGATTGGGCACCGACTTTTCTTGCCGCCGCAGGCGAGCCCGACGTCAAGGAGAAGCTGCTCAAGGGCCACAAGGCCGCGGGCAAGAATTTCAAGGTCCACCTCGATGGCTACAACTTCCTGCCCTACCTGACGGGCAAGCAGAAGACCGGCCCGCGTGAAGAGTATTTCTACTTCTCGGATGACGGAGACTTGCTGGCCTTTCGCCATGGCAACTGGAAGATGCACTTCAAGGTGCAAGACCAGCCAGGCACCTTGGCGCTGTGGCAGAGGGAGTTCCGAGGCCTTCGCCTCCCCTATCTGTTCAATCTGAGAACGGATCCATACGAGCGCGCCACCCTCACCTCGAACACCTACTGGGACTGGTACATCCGTCACGTGTTCTTGCTGGTGCCGGCGCAGGAGAAGGTTGGCGAGTTCCTGGCCACGTTCAAGGAATACCCGCCGCGTCAGAAGGCGGCGAGCTTCACCATCGATCAGGTCCTGGAGACACTCCAGCAAGGGCACGGCGGGTAGAGTTCCGGTGTGATGACTATCGGACGGGCGCTCCGAAGGGCGCGCCCGCTCGCTATTGCTGGGGTCCCCAGCAAGAACCGGATTGAGACCTACTAGACTGCAACGATGTCGTAAATAAGGGTACAACACAGTGACGACGCACCATTGGATCAAGAACACCCTGCTCGCGGTGCTGCTCGTCGCATTCGCGTCCGGCAGCGCCGCCGCCCGAGACCCTTTGCCGTCATGGAACGATGGACCGACGAAGCAAGCGATCCTGGCATTTGTTGCTGCCGTGACGAACGAGAACGGCGAGGACTTCGTCGAGTCCGCCGAACGGATCGCTGTCTTCGATAACGACGGCACACTCTGGCTCGAGCAGCCGATCTACACCCAGTTCGCCTTCGCCATGGACCGCATCAAAGCGCTCGCACCGCAGCATCCAGACTGGAAGACGACGCAGCCCTTCCAAGCGGTCCTCGAAGACGACCACGCAGCCTTCGCCGCGTCCGGGATGAAGGGCATCCTCGAGCTGGTGATGGCCAGCCACGCGGGCATGACGACGGACGAGTTTGCCCAGCTCGTGGCCGACTGGCTCGCGACGGCGAAGCATCCGAAGTACGAGCGGCACTACGCGAAGCTCGTCTATCAGCCGATGCTGGAGTTGCTGAAGTATCTGCGGACCAACGGCTTCAAGACCTACATCGTCTCGGGCGGTGGAGTCGAATTCATGCGCGTTCTGACGGAGCAGGTCTATGCCATCCCCCCGGAGCAGGTGATCGGCAGCAGCATCGTGACGAAGCTCGAGATGCGCGACGGCAAGCCGGTTCTGGTCCGGCAACCCAAGCTCTTCTTCATGGATGACAAGGACGGCAAGCCCATCGCCATCCAGAAGTTCATCGGCCGGCGTCCGATCGCGGCCTTCGGCAATTCCGACGGCGACATCCAGATGCTGCAATGGACGACGTCGGGTCCCGGTCGGCGGCTGGGCATGATCGTTCATCACGACGACGCCGAGCGCGAATACGCCTACGATCGGAGCAGCCAGATCGGAACTCTCGACAAGGCGCTGGAGCTGGCGGGCCCTGCCGGCTGGACCGTGGTCTCGATCCAGAAGGACTGGAAGACCGTCTTCCCGGCCGAGTGATGGACCTGGCGTCTGCCGGGGGAGTCGACTCCCTGAAGCGATCGACCGCCGAGTATCAGCCGCGCGGATCCATCCGGAAGATCCAGAGGTTGTCGGGGTCCGCCTCACCCGGCGCCGGGTACTTCTTCTCGATCTTCGACACGATGATGTCGAACAAGTCCGGATCTTGCATGCGGACCGCTTGCAGCGGATAGCGCTTGCCGTTGATACGGACGATCGAGCGGCCGTCTTGCATGGCCTCGTGCGGCCACTGTTTGAACGCCTTGAAGTTCGGCATACCGCACGGAATGTAGAGCTGACCTTCATGGACGATGATCCAGACCGTGCGAGAGCGCGCCGGATGCTCCAGCTGGAACTCGACCGTATCGACGTCCTCGATGAAGGTCCAGTCGTCGATGGCGTTCGTCACCAGCTCGCCCGCGACCAGCGGGCCGCCAGCGAACGCCGCAATCGGCCCGTCCGAGAAGCGCGCGGCAATTGAAACGATCACAGCCGCGGCAACGATGCCGCCCAGCAGGATGCCCAGACCCTTCAGTACTCGACGCATCAGCTTCCCTCCGGTTCTCGAAGCGCGCGCTCCAGTCGGAATTCAACCAGCCGCTCCTCCAGGAGTGGGATGCGATCGTGGCCCCAAAAGAGCTCGCCGCGCAAGCAAAAGATCGGAACACCGAAGATGTGGTCCTGGTGGGCCTCGGCGATGCTGACCTCCAGTCGCTCACGGCCTTCGCCGTCCGCCCACTTCAGGTAGTCGTGGCCATCGGCCCCCAGCTCCGTGAGCAGCTCGGCGATGGCTGCGGGCTCGTCGATCTCGAGCCGGTGTTCGAAGAAGCGAGCGTAGACCTCCATCGTGTAGTCGCGGAACAGGCCCTGGCGCTCGGCGTAGAGGCCGCCGATCAGCGACGGCGACGTCTCGTACACCTTCACGGGGCCGCGGATCAGGAAGCCGCCGCGTCGGTTGGCCCAACGGCGGGCATCCATGTACGAGTAGCGGGCCTTCCACTCGGAGTACTGGCTGCGCTCGCCCTTGCCCTTGATGCGGAGCTGGAAGGGCATCCAGCGGACCTTCACGCGGAAACGCGACGGCAGGTCGAAGGCTGGCTCGGCGGCCAGATAAGCATAAGGGCTCTTGTGGTCGTAGTAGAGCTTCAGCTCTTCCATCGGTTCTCCTCGGCGAAGTGCCCGGCGTGGCTGCGATTGTATAATGCCGCAGGGTCATCCAAAGGGGGGCTTCTCGTGAAGCATTCGGGCACTGCGAGAATGGCTGCGGTCTTGACCGTCGTATTGCTGTCCGGCACCGGGGGCTGTAGCTCCTGCGGCGGCGCCCAGCACGAGGGCGAGCTCTATGTTCCCCCCAGCCGGGCGGACCAGGCGATGGACGATATGGCCGAAGACGTCTATCGCGACTCCGATCTCTGATCCGCGCCGGATCGCGCGATCGCGGGTGTGACCCGGTCGAAGCCGGACGCTTCGATCTGCACCAAGGCAAGAATCCCTGAGCCACTCCGGTTAGACTGCCGCTGCGTAATGAAACAGGAGGCAACGTCCATGAAACGTACGCTTGGAATCATCCTGATGGTTGGAGTGGTCGGGCTGCTGGCAGCCTGTGGGTCTGACGCGGACAAGCGGGAGCGCGGGATCGCGACGGGCCCCGAGGTCGCGGTGCCCGAGTCCGAAGCCGAGCTCGAGATGACCGAGGCGGAACGCCGGGCCGCCGAGAATGAGGAAGAGGAAGAACAGGAAGCGAAGCGGATCGACGAAAGTCAGCTGTAGTCGGCTCGCGGCGAACGAGCGCGAAGCCCCGCGCTTCTGGGTGCGTTGTCTAGCGCGCCCTCGAGACTAGATGCGCCATTCGAAGGCCAGGTTGGCCATCAGGTCGTTGGGGTCGACGCGCAGGCACCAGATCGAGCCCAGCGATTCGGACAGGCCGTAGGTCGCGCGGCAAGCGGTGTATGCAAGCTGGGCCAGGTCGTGGGTCAGTTCGTGAATCGCCTGATGCTCTTCCGAGATGGCGCCAACGCCATCCCCGGTGTCCCACAACACCAGGTGGAGATCGAAGACGGGCGAATCGCCCAGGGCGCCTTTGAACAGCGTGCGGTCCAGGAATCGGGCCGGGGTTGGCGCGGCCACTTCAGTGAAGCACGCCAGCAGCCGCAGCAACAGCAGGTACGGTGTGCAGTCGCCCAGCGATTCGACCACACCGATTGCGGCCCGGGGCTCGCTGCCCTTCAAGAGACCGATGTAGTCGAGGCCACCGCATCGATTCGGTTCGCCCACCTCGCGGCCGGTCTGCGGGTCGTAGCCGGCCGTAATACATCGAAACGAGGACGGGTCACCGCCAATGACGTCGACGTCGCACCCCGGTGAGAAGCGACCGAGACCGATCTCGGACTCGTCGCCGTCGTTCGGCCGCGGCGCCTCCCAGTTCTCATCGATGGCGGCGCAGGCGTGGAGGAGTTCCGTGGTGAGGACATTCGGGTTTTCGAGAAGGTCCACACATTCGTGGAGCTGGTCCTCGGCCACCAGCATCTGCACGCGTTCGTAATCTGCGCGCAGAGCCGTACGGATCCGACTGACCTGATCCGGCGTGTTTTCCGCCATCTGGGCTGCTTCGGCACAATTGCGGGACGACGCGAGCCTCCAGTAGGGCCCAACCCATCGACCCACGGAAGCCGACCGGCAGCTTCGCATCGACGATCGGCAAGATGGGGCTCAACAGGACGCCTTCGGCGGTCGCAAGATTCTATTGGACCTCCGATCCGATACGCCGGAAGCAACCGCCGAAGGCGTCCGCCGAGCGGTCGGGCTCGCTCGGGAAAGTAATGGGGAGCGGCCGCGTCGACGGCGCGGCCCTCGGTTGAGCGCTGGAAATTTCGACGACCGGGCGATGAGTCTCGTCTATAGTGGCTGATCGCCCGTTGGGTGAGGAGACGCTCCGATCGCACAGCCATGCGCAAAGACCCGTCCTTCGCCCTGATTCTGCTGTGCTTCTTCCTGTCCGGTGTTGCGGGACTGGTCTTCGAAACGCTGTGGACGCGCGAGTTTGCGCTGGTGTTCGGGACCTCGGAGCTCGCCGTGGCCACTGTGCTGGCCGCCTACATGGGTGGGCTCGCCGTTGGAGCCTCGGTGGCCCGCCGCTGGGTGCTGCGCACGACGCGTCCAATCCTGGTTTACGGATTCCTCGAGCTCGGCATCGGGTTGGGCGCTCTGGCCGTGCCCCTGGCGATTCGCGGCAGCCAGGTGCTGTGCGTGGCGCTCTTCGGTGACCAGCCGTCGCCGCCGGACGGTGACGGTTTCGGCCTCTCGCTGTTCACCCTGTTGAGTGCGTTCGTGATCCTGTTGGTTCCCACCGCCTTCATGGGAGCGACCCTGCCGCTGCTGACGCGTTTCGCGGTTCGAAGTGACGAGGAGATCGGTAGGCGCATCGCGCTTCTCTACGCCATCAACACCGCCGGCGCGGTCACGGGCGTGCTGGCAACAGCATTCTGGCTGCTGCCGGACCTCGGCCTGGGGCAGGTGCTCTGGGTCGGCGTTGCCATCAACGTCAGCGTCTTCGTTCTTGCGTGTTTCGCTGCGAGTCGGGCGAAACCATCCACCGAGGTAGATTTCTCAGCAGCCGCGGCGACGCCGGCGAGCGCCCGCGATTCATGGATCCTGCCGCTGATCCTGTTGAGTGGCGTCACATCCTTCACCTACGAAGTCTTATGGGTGCGCCTGCTCGGTCACATCCTGGGAGGCACTGTCTATGCCTTCGGCACGATGTTGGCGAGCTTTCTCACCGGCATCGCGCTCGGCAGTGCACTCGCTTCGAAGTTTGCCAGCACGCGCGATCGGGCATTGTTCGCGTTCCCGATCTCACAGATCGGCGTCGCGTTCTGCTCGCTCGGGGCGTTCCTTGCCGTCAACCTGCTGCCTGGGCTGGCGCTGAGTCTGGGAGCGGGTAGCGGCGCGGGCGCCTTTCGCAACGCGGCGGTCGCTGCACTGGCCCTGCTGCCCGGCGCCCTCTTCATCGGTGCATCCTTCCCGCTGGCCGTGCGTATCCTGGCTCGCCGTGACACCGACGCGAGTCCCGCCAGCGCCCGGGTCTATGCCTGGAATACGCTGGGTGCCATCATCGGCTCGGTCGGATCGGGCTTCGTGTGGATTCCGCTGCTTCATTTTCACGGAGCCGTAGCGGCAGCGATCGCCGTGAATCTGGCGATTGCCGCGATGGCCGCGTGGCTGGCGACGCCCCGCGACCGGACCGTTGCAGCGGTCTCCGCAACGGCACTCCTGGCGTTGCTCTTGCTGCGACCTGGACCGCCATGGGAGGTCCTGATGACATCTTCCCTCGACATCGTCGCAGGCCGGTCGATCGCAGGCAATCCGGATCGGGTCTCCTACTTTGCGGTGGGACGCAGCTCGACCGTGATCCTGCGCACAGAGCCGGATGGGTCCCTCGGGCTCCTGACCAACGGTCTTCCCGAAGCCAGTGTGCGACCCCGTGGCGCGACCCTGATGGACAACACGGTGACCTGGTTGTCGGGTTTTCCATTGTTGGCACGGCCGGAAGCCCGAAGCCTGCTGGTGATCGGACTCGGCACCGGAGGCGCCATCGAGCGTGTGCCCGACTCGATCGAATCGATCGACGTGATCGAACTCGAGGTCAAGGTGGTGGAGGCGAACCGCCACGTCGCCGAGGTCCGCGCGTCCGACCCGCTATCCGACCCGCGCGTGCGCATCGCCGTCAACGACGCGCGCGGTTCGCTTCAACTCACAACGCGCCGCTGGGACGTGATCGTCTCGCAGCCTTCCCATCCATGGACCGCCGGAGCCTCCCATCTGTTTACGCAAGAGTTCTTCGAACTCACGCGCGAGCACCTGACCGAAGGGGGTGTGGTGGTGCAATGGCTCTCGCCGGCCTTCATGGACGCGGAGCTGCTGCGCTCGCTGCTCGCCACGATCCGAAGCGTTTTCGAGCACGTGGAGCTCTACTGGATCCCGCGAGAAGAAGCGGTGTTCTTCCTCGCATCGGACGTGCCTATCGACATGCTGAAGGGGGCGGCACGGCGTCTGGCTCGGAGTCCGCACGACTTCGCGCACCTCGGCGTTCACGCACCCGAGGACGTGCTCGCCTATCTGGCCGCCGACGATGAGGGAACGCGCAGGTTGGCCGTGGGCGCACCGCTCACCACGGACGCCCGCAATCTGCTGCAGTTCCGTGCGCCCCAGGTGCTTCGGGACCCCCTGTCTCCAGACGAGCTCTCAGCCCTGCTGGCCGAGTTCGATCCGCTCGTGCCGGTGGACGCGACTCTGGATAGCCTCCGCCTGGCTCGTCGGCTCGCGGCGACCCAGCAGCAGAATCGCGCCCAGCGCGTCGGCGAATCTTCAACCCGACCCGGTACGCGCGAGGCGATTCGCGGAATGCTGGCGCTGCGTGCGGGGGAACGGTTGCAGGCGGTCACGGATCTGAGGCGCGCCGTGGCCCTCGACCCTGAGCTTCGCGAAGCGTGGGTTGCTCTGACCCGGAAGCAGTTGGCGGGGAAACCCGTTTCCTATTTTCTGTCTGCCCGTCACGTGCCGACCTATCCGGAGCTCGCCGCGGTAGCAGACGGCTGGGATCGGGTCGTCTCGGGTAATTGGGACGGTCTTCGTCAGCTCGATTCAACACTGGCGGCGATCGGTCACGCGGATCCCACCTATCCGGATGCCCTGAGGCTCCGTGCTTTCTGGCGGATCGCATCGGAGGACGCTTCGCTCGGCGCCGAAGCCGTGTCGCTGTTGGACGATCTCCTTCCGATGAGCCACCAGGCCGTCGACGCGGTCCTGAGAACCCGAGCTTTGCGGGCCTCGGGAGATGCCGACGCGGCGCTCGCCATCCTCGCCGCGATTTTGCAAGGGTTGGATCCGTCCCGCGCGGAGAATTTCGAAGTGATCGAGCGGATCAGCGCTGCCGTCGCCGAATATCCCAGGGACGGGCCCGGCCGGGAGAGGCGTGAGATCGTGGCGAATGCGTTGATGGCCAAGCGCTTCGAGATGCGTCAACGCTGATTCGAGCCGCTGCGTGAGCGGAACACCGCGGTCGTCCCGCGCATTCCGGGTGGAGCAACCCGCCATCGCAGCGTCCCCGACCGCTCGCCGTACCGGTCAGGTACGCGTACTCATCAAGTGCACGTGCCCGACAGGCAGGCCCTCACTCCAGCTTGCGATCGGGCGCCGACGAGGTCTCGTCGCTGCGCTCCATCTCCTGTCGGAGAGTCATTGCGTCAAGAAACTCGACGGGAAGGCTGACGAAGATCTCGATGCGGCTTTCGAGCTCGGTGTAGATCCGCCGAAAGAAGCGCCGCCGAGCGGCCTCGGAACCCTCGAAGGCCGCCGGGTCGTCGACGCCCCAGTGGGCTGTGACGGGCTGGCCCAGCCACACCGGACAAGTTTCTGCCCGCGCGCTGTCACAGACGGTAAAGACGAAATCGAGCGGGGGCGCGTCGGGTCCGGAGAACTCGTGCCAGCTCTTGCTCCGCAGCTCCGAGACGTCGTGGGACATCTCCTTCAACAGCTCGATCGTCATCGGGTGGGGCTGGTCGCTGGGATGACTGCCAGCGCTGAAGGCCTGGAAGCGCCCCTTCCCCCGGTGATTGAGAGCAGCTTCGGCCATGATGCTGCGAGCCGAGTTGCCCGTGCACAGGAACAGGACGTTGAAGACTCTGTCGGACATCGGGCTCGGCTGATTCCATCGGTTCGACAGCATTGAGGCATGAACCAACAGGCTGCCGGGGCGGCGGCGCCACGATTGGAGCGAGTGCATGTTAGCATCGGAGCCCAGCCCGGCTCTTGTGAGTCCGCGCAGTGGATGCCGGCGAACGCCCTTGAGTCTGGGGAAGACAAGAAGCAGCGCAGGTGGAAATCGACGTCGAGATCGAACGCAAGTTCCTGTTGACCGGAATGCCCGAGCTCGACTTGCTTCCGGCCAACGTCACGTGCGAGCGCTTGGAAGTGGAGCAGGGCTGGTTGCCCGGTGAACGGATTCGCGAGCGCCTGCGACGAACGATCCGTCCTTCGGGCACCGACTACACGCGAACCCTCAAGTTCGGATCGGGTCTGGTGCGCCAGGAAGTCGAAGAAGCGATGTCGGTCGATCTGTTCGAATCCATGTGGCCCCTCACACAGGGGCGGAGGGTGCGAAAGATCCGCTGGGTG
>SMVA01204269.1_pt1 | contig 12981 bp, 13 predicted proteins | sample 2456451 | NCBI WGS metagenome assembly SMVA01 (sample SAMN11095933, study PRJNA526329) | marine sediment metagenome | biome: Marine sediment; feature: Surficial sediment; material: Deep marine sediment; isolation source: Hadal surficial sediment | place: Pacific Ocean | collected 2014-05 | depth...
CAACTCTTCAGCGTCGGTCAAATTCATATTGCCGTGACGGCCGATATCATCCAGGTAGGCATGCATAGCCGATACGGCAGGCTGGCCCACCAGACCAAGCGATGCCTGATTAAGATAAATGGCGTTTTTCAGACTGCTATATTGCGAACGATTTGACAGGGAAGAAATCATGGCGTCCCTTCATTTTAAGACATAAGTCGAACCAAAGTTTTCTTTTCGTCACTGTCGATGACGGCAGTCATAGCCGTTTTAAACGCGAGTACGTTTTTATCGTGGTTAGCAAGCAATTTTTCCAACTCCAGATTTTCCGCGATACTGGGTACGCCACCAGATTCGTATTTGGTTTTGATGGCTTTCAGACTGTTAAAATGTGCCGTCTTACTATTACTCATATCGTGATATGCCTGGAGGGCGATTTTCGATTCTTTGCTTAAACTGTCTATGGATTGCATGATTGATATCTAAAATCTACCGCTGTGGGCCACCGGTTTTCGGGGACAGTATATCAATTCAATCTACTCGCCGGCTATTAATCAACCTGTCCCCTGATGTGGCCGGGTCGGCCAAGGCTGGGCGACCTATAGCAGCTCGTCGGTACGGTCATCGGTTTCACCGAAGCGTTGCAGCGTCGGCTTTTTCAGCCCCTCGTAGAGTCCCTCGATGTGCTTGTTGATCAGATCGCCCTGCTGGACAAACAGGGAGTTCCCCTGTAGGTCACTATCGACCAGGAAGGGGCCGAAGTCTTCCACCTCGAACATCCACATGGCCTGCGCAATGCCCAGCTCGTCCAGCCAGAATACATCGCGGACATTTTTAACGCCCCGTCCCAATAGCGCTCCGGTGCCGTAACCTACCGTGGTCAGGTATATGGCGCCGCGTGGCGCGAGGATGTTTTTATAGTCGTCGCGCGGCATGCCCCCTTTGCCGATGATGATCTTGGTGTTGGTCAGATCGAGCCACTCGGCAATATATTTGGAGAATCGAAAACTGGCGGTCGCGGTTACACCACCGATATCGTAACCACCGTTTTCCCGTTTCGCCGCAGCCGGAGAGCAATGAAAATTGACATTGCTGATGCTGGCCAGATCCTCGGGTAGAGTCTTGTCACCATTTAACACGGCTTCGTAAACGCCCTCCCTGGCGGTGTAGACGATGCCATTGAGAAAAACCACCGACCCCGGGGTGAGCTCGGCGATAGCCTCCGGCGTCGCCGGCAGGTCCAGGCGATACTCTTTTAATTGCTCGGCCATTCTACTGTCTCCCGTCGCATATAGGGGGTGAACCACTTTGGATCGGTGCGGTATTCAATCTCTCCATCGGCATGCAGGCGAGCCGTGGCCCGGCGCGAGGACAGACAAAATGTATGCACGCTGACCGGCATGCCACCGGTATGGGTGTAACCCACTTCGATATGGCAATCGACGACCATGGACGAGCCGACAAATCCCATGGGGCCCATGCCAATGTTATTGCCGATTTCCTTTAGCTCCATTTCCAGTTGCGCTATTTTTTCATCGGGATTACGATCGCCAACGCTGCGCAAACAGGCGGCCTGCTTACCCAGTTGCATACAGGTGTCCTTGGAACCACCGACACCGACGCCGACGATAGCCGGTTGGCAACACAGGCCGCGCTTGCCGAACGCAATCAGCGTATCGAGAAAAAATCGCTTGATGCCATCGATGCCATCACCGGGAAACAGCATACGATAGTCGGTGCCAAACAGGCCACCCTTGTGTACGGTGGTGATGTCGACCCAGTCGACGTCGGGTTCGAAAGACCATTCGATCTCGGGTGCGTTGATACCGACGTTGTTATTGTGTTCGGTACGCCACAACGGATGCACGCGGTTCGGTCTCAGCGGCACATCCAGCGTGGCGCGCGCGGTGGCGCTGCGCAGGGCACGCTCGATACCGGTAAATGCGCCATCGATCGGTGCGTTATCGCCAATCTTGATGTAATAACGCGGCAACCCGGTATCCGCACACATGGGGCGACGATCAGAGGTCGCGACTTCATAATTGCTCACCATGGTTTCGAGCACGTAACTCGATAACAGGTTGGTTTCTTTTTTCTGTACCGCTTTGATCCCGCGGAGATAGTCGGCGGGAATATCAATCGCCGCTTTTTTCATTATTTCGTAACCGGCGGTTTCTATGGCTTCGATATTAATCATGGTTACTTTCCCTCGGCATACCCATAAGCGCCTGAATAGAGGTCACTGTTAGTAGTATTTATCATTTATGTAAGTAAATTTTACATTAATGGTTAGTATTTATTGGTTTATGTAAGTATAACTGATGTTTAAACTATCATACACCAATCTGACCGATATAAACCAGCAATGACAACCGACTTTGCCAACAATTCCGAAAGCAGTACCGGCACCCACATGAAGGTGTCGGTATGGCGAGGTGAAGGTAATTCGGGTGCGTTTGAACTATTTCAGGTACCGGCCCAGGAGAATCAAACTATCCTCGACGTGGTGGCCTGGATTCAGCAGCAAAGCGATCCCACCCTGGCCTACCGTTACGCCTGTCGGGTCGGCATGTGTGGCTCCTGCGCAATGATGGTGAATGGCAAACCACGCTGGACCTGTCGAACCCACGTGAACAAGGTTTTACAACAGGGCAGGCTCGAAATAGCACCGCTGAGAAATCTGCCGGTGATTAAGGATCTGGTCGCGGACATGAGCGAGTTTTTTGATAAATGGGTAAAAGCAGAAGCCGTGTTTCATCCCTCGAAAACACGCCACGATGCGATCGAGCCGATAGACCCTGCCAGCCCGAAACGCATCGCCGCGAGCGCCGCCATCGAGTGTATCAACTGCGCGGTGTGTTACGCCGCCTGCGATGCTGTCTCGGCAAACGCCGAATACCTCGGGCCGGCAGCGTTGAATCGGGCCTGGACACTGCTCAATGACGAACGTGATAGCGCCAATAGCAAGCGCCTGAAAGCCGTTTCCGGCGTTGGCGGATGTCACAACTGCCATTCCCAGCAAGGCTGTATGAAATACTGCCCCAATGAGCTCAATCCGACCGCGTCGATCGCCGGCCTCAAACGCGCAACCCTCAAACACCTGTTGGGGTGGAAAAACTGATCCATGTTGGACGTAAGACTCTACCTGTTACAGCGACTGTCGGCCATGGTGATGGCTCCGCTGGTACTTGGCCACATAGCGATGATGATCTATGCGGTCCAGGACGGCCTCTCCGCGACAGAAATACTATCCCGAACCCAGGGCAGTTGGTTATGGGCGTTATTCTACGGAACCTTCGTGCTGGCGGTGTCGGTACACGCAGCCATCGGCCTGCGTGTCATTGTTTTTGAAACCTCCGGACTCAGGAATCGTGCCCTGACAGTATTTACCTGGGCTGTATTTGCCGGTTTGCTTTATCCTGGAATACAAGCGGTGTATGCAGTGACTGCCTCATGATTCGACCGCACCGCTCCCACCCCCTGTGGTATGCATTTTTGTTACACCGCCTGTCCGGCCTGGCCCTGGCGATATTTTTACCTTTTCATTTCTATGTTCTGGCGCTCGCGCTCACCGAACCGGACCGGTTTGGAGAATTGATTGAATGGGTTGAATACCCCATGGTTAAATTTGCCGAATTTGGCCTGGTATTCTTACTCGCCGTGCATTTTTTCGGCGGACTGCGACTGATCGCGCTCGAGTTCCTGCCCTGGTCCCCGCTACAGAAAACCTATGCTGCAATTGCCGCGTCAGCCGCTTTTTTAATCGCCAGCACTTTTTTCCTGAGTGCCATATGAGCAAGCTGGAACGATACGATACCGATATCCTGATTTTAGGCTCGGGCGGCGCGGGCCTGTTCGCGGCATTGCATGCACAAAAATCGGCGCCCTCACAAAAAGTAACCCTCGCGGTCAAGGGCTTGATCGGCAAATGCGGTTGCACGCGCATGGTACAGGGTGGCTACAACGTGGCCGTGGCAAAGGGGGACTCGGTCGAACGTCATTTTATGGATACGATTCGGGGTGGTAAATGGCTACCCAACCAGGCCATGGCATGGAAACTCTGCGAAACCGCGGTGATCCGCATTCGTGAACTCGAAAATGAAATTGGCTGTTTTTTCGATCGTAACCCCGATGGCAGCCTGCATCAGAAAGCCTTCGCCGGCCAGACCTTTGACCGCACCGTGCATAAAGGTGATTTAACCGGCATCGAAATAATCAGTCGCCTGATGGAACAGGTGCTGGCTCGCCCGATCGAAAAGCTCGATGAGCATCGCGCCGTCGGGCTGATTCCATCCACCCGGGGTGGCGCTATTGCCGGCGTCCTGTTCATCGATATGCGCACTGGCGGATTCCACTTTGTGCGCGCGAAAACCGTATTAATGGCCACTGGCGGTGGTCCCACCATGTACCGTTATCACACGCCCTCCGGTGACAAAACCATGGATGGCCTGGCCATGGCGCTGCGCCTGGGTTTACCCCTGCGGGATATGGAAATGGTGCAGTTTCATCCAACCGGGTTACTCGCCGGCGATGCCACCAAGATGACCGGTACCGTACTCGAGGAAGGCCTGCGCGGCGCAGGCGGTTACCTGCTTAACGGCCAGGGTAAACGCTTTATGTTCGATTACGACGAGGCCGGTGAAAGAGCCACGCGCGACGTGGTAAGCCGTGCCATCTATGACCAGATGCGCAGCGGCAATACTTCACCTAATGGCGGGGTATACATCGCCATGGCTCACCTGGGTCCGGACAATGTACGCAGCCGATTTCCCGGCATGGTCAAGCGCTGTGCCGATAGTGGTTTTGATCTTGCCGCGGGCCAGGTCGAAGTGGTACCGACCGCACATTACTTTATGGGCGGCGTCGTAGTCGACCCGGATACACGCACCGATATGGCAGGATTATACGTGGCGGGAGAGGATGCCGGCGGTGCCCATGGCTCCAATCGTCTTGGCGGAAACGGCGTCGCCAATTCGACCGTATATGGCGGCGTAGCGGGGGATATTATGGGTGCTGACGCGCTCAAAACCAACGCCTTACAGGATCCTGACGAAACCATATTGAGCGCCGAAATCGAGCGCGCGACCTACCCTTTATCGAAACCGCCGGCCAATGTATTTGCGCTACGAAAAAAGCTAATGGAAGTGATGTGGGAAGATGTTGGCGTGATACGAACCAGGGCCGGCATCGAACGCGGCATCGAAAGGGTTGGCGCCATCGGCGACGAGTTGATGGCAAGCGGCATTTCCGGAACCAACCTGGCTTTTAACCTGACCTGGCATGACTGGCTCAACCTGCGCAGCCTGATCGACGTTTCACTGGTGATGGCACAAGCCGCATTGTCCCGGGAAAATTCTCGTGGCGCTCATTATCGTGAAGACTTCCCCGATAGCGGCGAGATGGAAGATTCCTATTTCACCGTGGCACGGCAACAGAACGACGCGTTACAGATCACCCGTGAGGCGGTCGATTTCAGCATAGTGAGGCCGGGCGAGAGTGTCTTGGAGAACGATGAACTTAATTGAGATATCACGGCTCCCCTGAGCTGTAATCGCTGGCATCTGATCCGGCAGTCGATGCCTGACTCGATCGAGGTTAACCGCCCGTTTTAATCCACAGCAGCAATTTGAGAAAATCGAATTGTTCTTCTGTTGAAGGTTTGAAACGGCGCCAACCTGGCGCCCGGATGGAAATATCAATCAATCGACACTGACCCTTTGATTAATTGCAACGCTCACAATTGACCCTTCAGTGACGCTTCTATTAGCTGCTGGATCAAGGCTTCGAGCAGGCGTGCTTTCACGGTGCTGGATTTCGATATCAACCCGATCAGCCTCGACACCCTGGGCTCACCCAGTGATATGTGTTTCAACGGTAGTGGATTGGGAGCGGATACGCAGCCCCTGGGCACGATGGAGACACCAAGATCGCTGTACACCATGCTGGAAATCGATTCGAGGTTCTCAAGTTCCATGCGCTCGTCTACTTCGATACCCTGTTGTTGCAGCCACCGATCAATCAGCCCCCCGACCACGGCGCGGCGGGTGAAGCGAATAAACGGCCGGGTTTTCAATAGCGCCACCGGATCGTCGCTCAGGGTAGAAACCGACGCCAGTAACTCTAGCGGCTCTTCCGCAATCTGCTGCCAGGTGATACTGCCCGGCAGACGTTCCGGCAGGGTCACTATGGCCGCGTCCAGGGTGCCGCGTTCTACCTCGGAGATCAGCTCGGTAGAAAGGCCGGGTACCACGTGCAGGTGTAAATCTTTGAATTCCTCTCGCAGTCGGGTCATGGCCAGCGGCACTAATCCGGTCAAGGCGGTGGGTATCGCCCCCAGCCTGAGTTCGCCACTCAGGTATTCTTCATCCAGGATCGATGGCAACAGATTATCGTATGACTCGACCAGCTGGCGTGCCCTGGACACGAGTTTATTGCCGATAGGGGTTAACCTGGGGGTGCGTTTGCTGCGATCAAAAATCGCGATTTGCAATTTTCCTTCGAGTGCTTTCATCTGCTGGCTAACGGCCGCGTGGGTGATGTGCACCGTTTCCGCGGCCGCGGTGAAGGTACCCCGATCCGCAATCGAGATAAGCGTTTTTAGCAATCTGATCGACATATTTCTATCCAGAATCGTTTGATAGAAAATCTTACACTAAATGCGAACTTACTTCGCATTTATCAAATTACGCTTAACTGCGGGGAGTCAGTCGGTTACCGCCAGGTTTGCGACCAGGGTGAAGCGGCGACTGGCCGGTAGCTGTCGGCGAAATTAACCCTGCTTGGAATCGGGTTCGGACACCGCCTCGTACCAGGCCGCGACTTCGTCGGCTTCGATGGGATGACTGATGTAATATCCCTGGGCATAGTCACAATTCATCTCGCCGAGCAAATCATACACTTCGACAGTTTCCACACCCTCGGCGATCACCTTTAAATCCAGGGTATGTGCCAGTTGGATAGTCGCTTTCACTATCGACCGGTCATCCGGGTTGGTTGCGATATCTCGCACGAAGGATTGGTCGATTTTAAGTTTCTCCACCGGCAGGTCTTTCAAATAGGTCAGCGACGCCTGACCGGTACCGAAATCGTCTATCGACAGCGATAACCCCATCACCCCGAGATGCGCGAGTACTTCGATCACTTCATCCCGATCCTGCATGATTTGGCCCTCGGTAATTTCGATCACAATTTGCGCGGGCCTAACCTGGTATCGCTTTAAATAGGTTTCGATGCGCGCGGGTAAAAGCCGGTCGTGTAAATCGATCATGGACAGGTTGATACCGACCACCAGGTCGTCGATCCCCGACTCGCTGATAAATCGACTGGCGGCTTCGAATATCCAGTTGCTCAAAGGCTTGATCAGATTATTTTGTTCGGCCAGTTGAATCGTTTTCTCGATAGACACTTCATGCTTTTTCGGATCTCGCCAACGCAACAGCGCTTCGAAATAATTGGTCTGATGATTGACCAGATCGACCACAGGCTGAAATACCAGTTTCAGTTCCTCGTTGTCGATGGCTTTGCGTAACGACTGGATCAGGGTAAATCCACTGGTATCGGTGTCGTCATCGAAATCTCTGAAAAACTCGATTGGCCACTCACTATACTGGGACTCGACCAGCGCGATGCTGGCGTTGCGATAAAGCTGCTCGGCTTCGATCGCATGATCGGGATAAATCGCAATCCCGAGACCAGCCGAAATATCGATCTTGCGATCAAAAATCTGATACTGCCGGGTAACGGACAGGTATATTTTCTCCACCAGGCGTATCAACTGATCCTGCTCCTGCACTTCCAGCAACAGGGCAAATAAATGCTGATCAAACCTGGCGATATTATCGGTTTCCCGAAGCCCTGCGCGCAGCCGGTCGGACACCTGTTTGAGCACCGCATCGGCTACATATTGACCACGCTGATGCGCGATTCCGTCGAGACCTTTCACTTCAACCAGGATAAGCGCATACCTGCGCGCATTTCTTTTGCCTTCGCGGATTGCCTGCACCAGACGATCCTCGAAAATCACACGGTTATTCAACCCGGTCAGCGGATCGCGTCTAGCCATCTTCTGCAGGGCGTGAAAATACTGGTGCATGACCTTTAATCCGGGCGCGACCGTAACCGCCTCCCGGCTCAGTTGCTGGTCCTGACTGCCGCCGATCGAGCGCATTTTCCGCGCCAGTTCGAGCAGGGGTTTGATCAGTTGATAATGCAATAGTAAAGCAACCAGTAAGGCGCCGAGCATCATCACCGCGAATACCAATAGCGCCTGGCGTTTAAATAAATCCCAGAATGAAAGTGGATGCAGCAACAGATGGAGCTGGCCGTATACCTGCTCCCCGTCTCCAATCGGGATGGCGACGCGGGCGCTTTGATTACCATCGGCAGTGAATTCCAGGTACTGGATGCCATCGCCATTATCCGCGCCGCGCTGCATTTTTCGATGTGACAGGTTGGAAAATTCAACCAGGAAACTGAAATAATCCATGCTCACCAGCAACACGGCGGTGTCACCGTCTACCACTACGGGACCCGAAATTTCCAGTAGCGCCATGTCGTCGATGCGACAGCTGGAGGTTCTCGGCACCAGGTAATCTTCGAAAATCTTTTTATGCATTTGCTGCGGTTGCAGACAACCCGGTTTGGTGGATTTGGAAAGGGGCCTGCCCTGTTCGTCGAAACGCACCAGGTTCACCGCCCAGATGCTGGGGTTTCGTTGATAGTAATCCCAAATAAACGACTGGAAATTCTTTCCTTCTGAGCTTGATTCTACCAGGGTATTGAGCAGGTAAAACTGCGACTGCAACCACAGTTGCTGCTTTTGTTGTAGTTGCAGCACCTGGCCATGCCAGCTCTGCTGGAAAGCAACCGCGTTTTTCCGGTTTTGCTGATCGACCAGGACAAACAGCGACACGCACCATATGAGGAAAGTCAACAGCACCAGCCCGAAAACCAGCAGCGCGCTAAACGATTTTACCTGGATTGTCATGGCGACTGCGACACCGATGTCGCCGCGCATCCTGGCGAATACTGCTCAGCGGGGAGCATCTCACCAAAAGCGCTCGCTTTCAGGGCTAGCCCGGATTGCGGTGGTTGTGGATTTTTCACTATCACATTGAAATACCGTCAGGCCCTACTCGATATTCTGGACCTGTTCACGCATCTGTTCGATCAGCACCTTGAGGTCTACCGCGAGTTGTGTGGTCAAACTATCCTGGGATTTGGAGCCCAGGGTATTGACCTCTCGATTTAATTCCTGCATGAGGAAGTCCAGGCGTCGCCCAACTGCCTCGTCGCGTTCGAGCACATTTAATACTTCGGTAACATGGGTATCGAGGCGATCCAGTTCTTCGTCGACATCCAACTTTTGAGCCAGCATGACCAGCTCTTGCTCGAGGCGGTTTTCATTGGCAGTCTCACGCCACTGGGCCAGCTTTTCATCCAGGCTGGCTTCCCATTTTGCGCGTATCGCCGCCATCACTTCGGGTCTTTGTTGGCGCAACTCACTAACGATGTCGCTCACTTGCGCACAGCGACTACGGATTAGCTCTGCCAACGCCTGACCCTCGGTTTCACGGCTCTGCTGCAACTGCGCCAGCGCAGACTCGAGAGAAGACATGGCCAATTCAAGGAGCGACGAAAAATCCCGCTCGGCCTCACTGATCACGCCGGGCCAGCTCAGAATATCGGCTACCGACAATTTCCTGCCCTCGTGAACAATATTTAAAATCTGCTGTTCCACCTGGCCCAGCTTGAGCACGATGTCCTGATTAAGCGCAATCTTGACCTGCGCAGCTTTGTCCAGCTTGTAGCGTAATCCTAATTCAACCTTGCCACGGGTCAGGTACCGCGTCAGCAGTTTGCGAATCTCGGGTTCGAGCTGTTTAAAATCTTCCGGCAGTTTGATGCCGGGTTCCAGATAGCGGTGATTGACCGACCGCAATTCCCAGGTTATCGATCCCTCCTCGCAAGTTTCCTGTACCCGGGCAAAGGCGGTCATACTTCGTATCACAATAAATTTCTCGATTTGTTTCCAGGCCACAATAATAGCCTATTTGCAAAACCCCAGCATAGATAACAATGAAATTGTCATACCTGCGACAGCGGCGGTGCGGGATCCTATAACGCACCATCGTAACAAGATCCCGGGACGTCGGACCGCTGCTTGCGCGGGGTTGGGCCCGGTAGTACCGGGCCATTGGCGTCAGTGGTGTTAATTGTTAAGGACGAACCTGCGCAGGATACGTATAATCCACGCTCGATTTTTCGGAGATAAAAAATGAGACCCAGTTCCCGGGCAGCGGACGAGTTACGGCCCATCACCATAACGCGTCACTATAATAAGCATGCCGAAGGTTCGGTGCTGATCGAAAGCGGGGATACGCGCGTCATCTGTACGGCGTCGATCGAAAATTCGGTACCGGGTTTCCTGCGCGGCAAGGGCCGTGGCTGGGTAACAGCCGAATACGGCATGCTACCCCGCTCTACCGGTAGTCGCATGCGCAGGGAAGCGAGTGTCGGTAAACAAGGTGGCCGCACCATGGAAATTCAGCGCCTGATCGGACGCGCGCTACGCGCCAGTATCGATACCGTCAAACTCGGGGAGCGCACCATAACCGTGGATTGCGACGTCATTCAGGCCGACGGCGGTACCCGTACCGCGTCTATTTCCGGTGCCTGGGTTGCCCTCTCCGACGCAATCGCGGGTTTGCTCGAACAAGGGGAACTTGATCAGGATCCCATCGAATGTCAGGTCGCCGCGATATCTGTAGGCATTTACCAGGGACAGCCTGTGCTCGATCTCGACTACCTGGAGGATTCTAGCGCGGAAACCGATATGAATATCGTCATGAATAACCTGGGGGGGTTCATCGAGATACAGGGCACCGCCGAGGCGGGCGCTTTCTCGGAGCAGGAATTGACTGGCATGATCGGGTTGGCGCGAAAAGGTATCGAGCAGATTTTTGAAATTCAAAAGGATGCGCAGAAATGATACCGGTGGTTTCGGCGTGAAACAACTGGTACTGGCCTCGGCTAACCCGGGAAAATTACGCGAACTGTCGGCAATTCTGACGAAGCTGGGATATGAGCTGGTGCCCCAGGGCGAATTGGGCATTGTCGAAGTAGCTGAAACCGGCACCACATTTGTTGAAAACGCGATTATCAAGGCACGCAACGCCGCCCGGCATTCCGGCTTACCGGCATTGGCCGATGATTCCGGCATCGAGGTGGATGCGCTAAACGGCGCGCCCGGGGTTTACAGTGCTCGATTTTCAGGGCCCGAAGCGAACGACGATGCCAACAATGCCCTGCTGGTCGAAAAACTGGCCGGGGTTCCGGCCGAGCAACGCACTGCCCGGTATCGGGCAGTCATCGTATTAATGCGTCATGCTGCAGATCCGGCCCCGCTGATTTGCGAGGGTAGCTGGGAAGGACTGATACAACTGCAACCCAGCGGTAGTGGCGGCTTCGGCTACGATCCCTATTTCTATCTGCCCGAACTGGGTTGCAGCAGCGCGCAACTCAGCGCCGAGGAAAAGAACCGGATTAGTCACCGCGGTAAAGCGCTGGCGCGGTTAAAGGAACATCTGCTGAGGGGAGATGTTTAGCAGCAATCCTCCCCTGGGGCTTTATATACACCTACCCTGGTGTGAAAAGAAATGCCCCTATTGCGATTTCAACTCCCACGAGACCAAATCGATCCCGGAACGGGAATATGTCAATGCCCTGTTAAACGATCTGGAGCAGGATTTACCCTTAATCTGGGGCCGCAGCATCGACACCATATTCATAGGCGGTGGCACACCCTCGCTATTTTCCGGTAAAGCGATTGATCGCCTGCTTTCAGGGTTACGTGCGCTATTGAATTTTGCACCGGCAATCGAGATCACCATGGAATCAAATCCGGGCAGCGCGGAAACCGATCGCTATCGCGCCTATTTCGCCAGCGGCGTCAATCGGCTTTCGATCGGGGTCCAGAGCTTTAACAATCAGCATCTGCGTGCGCTGGGACGCGTCCATGACGCGGACCAGGCCTTGCTGGCGGTAGACAGGGCCAGGCAGGCAGGCTTCGACAATATCAACCTTGATTTGATGTATGGCCTGCCCGCACAGAGCCTGGATCAGGCATGCCAGGATTTGTCACAGGCCATCGAACTGGCGCCCGCACACATTTCGCATTATCAACTGACCATTGAAAGCAACACCCTGTTTCACCATCACCCACCCGAGGCCATGCCCGACGATGATCTCAGCTGGGAGCAACAGGTCGCCTGCCAGAAACTACTGCAGGAAAATGGTTATCGACAATACGAAATCTCGGCCTATTGCACCCAGGGCCAGGAGTCGAAGCACAACCTCAACTACTGGCAATTTGGAGACTACCTCGGCATAGGCGCCGGCGCTCACGGCAAGATCACCCTCGGTGGGGAAAACAGAGTGCTGCGACGAATTCGTCAACGCCAACCGCGCGCTTATCTGAAGACTGCGGGACGCGACAGCATCGTCAGTGAAACCCGACTGGATCCGTCGGACCTGGTGTTCGAGTTTATGCTTAACGCGCTTCGGCTCAGTGACGGATTCAAAACCAGTTTATTCCACGAAAACACCGGTTTGTCGCTAAATGACCTGCTGCCGGGGCTGCAACAGGCAGTAGAACAGGATCTGATCAAATTTGACGACCTGAAAATCACTCCCACAAGCCGCGGTTTTCGTTATTTAAATGATTTGCAGGCCATATTCCTGCGGCCGCTGAATGCAAGAAACCGGCCATTTTTCGATTCCGCCGACGGAATTATGCACAACTGAATTATTTCTTCTAAATTTGTCAACTGATTTTCGATATTTTTTCCAGATTTTATCAGGGAATTTTTAACCCGTTGATTTTCATGGCTATTTTTTGACTGGTTAAAAAGTGACTAATCTAATAGAAACCCAGGGTTTATCAGGCTTGTGGCCAACTGCCACTACTTTATACACAGAGTTATCCACAGAATATGTGGATAA
>SMVA01298401.1_pt1 | contig 12979 bp, 13 predicted proteins | sample 2456451 | NCBI WGS metagenome assembly SMVA01 (sample SAMN11095933, study PRJNA526329) | marine sediment metagenome | biome: Marine sediment; feature: Surficial sediment; material: Deep marine sediment; isolation source: Hadal surficial sediment | place: Pacific Ocean | collected 2014-05 | depth...
CGACTGCGGTAACCCTTACCCGCGACGCGACGGACCGATGGCGGAAGAAGCGTTAGCCAAGGGGACTGGGGTCGCCTCGGCCGAATTCCTGCCGGGTGTCCGACTTGTGCGTGCGTTCAACGCGGTCAGCTATCGGACGGTGGAGCGGGATGACCACAGTGAGGTCGGGATTCCGATCGCCGGTGATGACGAGGAAGCCGTTCGGATCGTGTCGCGCCTCGTGGTGGACGCCGGCTTTGATCCGGTCGTGGTCGGGTCACTCGCGCGGGCGCGAGAGTTCGATCAGGGCACACCAGTGTACGTGACCAACATGACTGCGCCTCAGCTCCGCGAGGCCTTGGGCCTCAGGTAGCGAGGGCCTTGGGCGTCCGGCGATATCCCTGACGAGTTGACCCCAGTCCGGGCGAACGTATCAGCTACCGCTGGTCGCAGATGACGTCCCGCCGCCCGGGATTCCCGGGGGTGGTGTCTCCCCGAACGCTGCGATGGCTGCAACGATACCGCGCGCGGCACGGTCCGGATCGTTCACGAGCACCTGGCGATCCCTTCGACTCGTAAGGAAACCCGTCTCGAGGATCACCGCGATCGTCATGGGATGGAGCGCGTGCTCGTACCGGCGGAAGTTGAACGCGTAATAGTTCCGCATGCGGCGAGTGGCCGCCGGCAGGCGTTGAATGCCCGTCGCCTCCCCGTAGCTTTGCTCGAGTAACGCCACGACCTGCGACGCCCTGCCGGTGGCGTCTCGCCGCGGCGCGGCGACCCGATATCCGGACGCGTTGGGGTCGTTACTCCCGTCGGCGTGGATGGCGATGAAGAGATGGGCCCGGTAGCTCGGAGGTATAACCGCAGGAAGGATGTCGACCTCGTAGCCCATCTCCTCGAGCATCGCTCCCGCACGCCGAACGATCTCGAGGTTGACCTCCCACTCGGGCGTCTCTCTCCAGCGGGTTCCATTGTTCCGCAGGCCGCGGAGCTCCCGAGGCGCCTCGTCCGCTCTCCAGTGGCCCGCCTGCAGCGCGATCCGCACAGGGCCCTCGGGCGGCACCCAGTCTTCCGGTGTGGGGATGGGCCCCGGATAACGATTGTAGCTCCGACGCCTATACCTTCTTCTCCTGTCGGGCGCGGGAGGAGCCACCCTCTCCTGTGTGGGTTCCTGGGACTGGGCCGCTTCGGCGAGCACCGTTCCTACTGCCTCGTCGGCCTGGTCCGGTTCCGTGGCAGTCGCGGGCCGCTGCTCCGCCATCGGAGTTGGGGCAGAGGGGACAGGAGGAGCGACGGCGGGTGGAGCTTCAGTTCCGGCCTGCAGGCGGAGCGCCGCGAGCACAGCCACGAACGCGCCCACGTAAGCAACCCCGACCAATCTCACACGCTTCTCCCCACAAAGTGGTTGCCGGGGAGGCGGTCCAGTAGTGAACCGCTTTCCGCGCGACGAGGCATGCTACACGTGAGGCGCTGACAATGCAACGAAATTGTGCGCTCGCTTGCGGCGTCCAACCCGGATCCACATCGTAGCCCGCACTGCAGAAGAGCAAATCCGGCAGGCGACTCACGCGCAAGTCGGCAGCTCTCGGGAGGAGTAAGCGATCATGGACGCCGCCTCTTCGTTGTCGGCTTTGTCGTCGGCTCAGAAAGATGAGATATGGACTTTGGAGGAGCAGTATTGGCAGTACGTAAGAGCCGGTGACGTCGAGAGGTACGTCACACTTTGGCACGACGACTTCGTCGGCTGGCCTTGCAGTAATCTTCACCCTTCAGGGAAGGAGAACATCGGAGATTGGTTGCGCGTGATCCGGGATGAAGGAATCCAGGTCTCTTACCAACTTCATCGTGAGGAAATTCGGCGTTTCGGCGACGTCGCGGTTGTTCACTACAGCTCGCCGATCGTCCGCCGATACCGCGACGGGAGAGTCACCGGTGAAGGCCGTCTTCTAAAGTTCACACACACATGGATGAGAACCGGCGACCAGTGGCAGATCATCTCTGGGATGTGTGCCCTCGCGGAACCCATCGGCTGAGTAGGCCCTCTCCCTCAAACATGTTCTCTGGAGCCGAACACTGCCCGCCTGGGCCTTGGGGGGCTTTGGCGCGTGGGTGGGTCGGGCTTCACCGCAAGACTAGGTGGGAACGAGCGACCCACCCCCCGCCCAAGGCTCCGGAGCTGCATGGGCGGGGTGCGCGACGTTTCGCCCCAGAGTGGGGCTTGGTTTGGCGCGGACCGCCGCCGCGCCCTGCTGGCGCATGATGAGCACCGAGTCACCGTATTCGTGCGAGCGATAGCCACCCCGTTTGAGCGCACGACTCATACGATGTAGCGCCGCGTCATTCGCGAACGCCCGCAGCAGCTGGTAGTGGCTCTCGCCGGGTTCGTGTGCTCCGCTGAGCATGGCGTCGACGACACGGAGTTCCGTCTGCGCGCCGATGCGCTGAGTGGCCAGGCGGGCTCCAGGCCGCGGCGCACCTCCATACAACGCGGCGTGCTCGAGGGCACGGGTCACCGTGGTCCCCAGGGCGATCACGCGACCGCCTCGCGCCTTGGTTCGGGAGATGGCCCGTACGGTCGTCCGGGGCAGATGGTATGCCTCATCGAAGGGCAACCTCGCGTCGAGTGCTGGATCACCCGTCGACGAAATTCCGGCCGCGAGCGTGAGAGTCGCGAAGCCGACTTCCCGTGCCTGAAGCGCCTTCAGGAACGCCCAGTCGATCACGAAGCTCGCGGATGGCGGCTCGAACGAGACCGGTAGCGCGGCGACGCGAGTCCAGGCGTCCCACATCATGAGCGGTCGGTCGATGTGCGCGTACTGGATCGGTTTGCCGTGTTTCGCGATGCCGCCCCAGATATCATCGGAGGTGCCGCCGAAGGTCAGCCGTAAGAGGCGCGGGTGGCCGAGCAATTCTGTCACGGTTGCCTTCAACGGTCCCAACGTCAGGACATCGCCGATCCGCAGTGGGGGAGGGGCCGTGCGGTCTTCCGTGCGGGTGCGATGATCACCGCCGCCGAAGGCGATCGCGGTGAAGTTGTACACGTCGTCGACGGCCAGGGACCGCCGACCGGCCAATCGTATCTCGATGGGCGCTCCGCTCGGCTCGTGGAAGCCGCTGAGGCTGGCCGGTATCGTGGCGGCATCGTTTGCGACGACCAAGTCGCCGGGGGACAGGTGGTGAACCAGGTGCGTCCGAGCAGCGTGGTCGAGCCTGCCGTCGGCATGAACGACCAGCAGCCTGGCGTCGGGCGGGCGCTGCGATGGTGTAGTGGCGGCCTTCATGTCGTGGCTCTGCTGGTGGCTGCGTTGGTAGCTGCGTTGGTAGCAACGTTGGTGGCTTCTCCCGTGCCTCCGGTCGGGGCTCCTGCCGTGGCCCCAGTCGCGGCGTCGACGTTTTGGGCGAACGATTCGATGAGCTCGACGATTTCCTGAGCCGACTCCGCCGGTTGCTTCAGGTCCGCCGGGTCGGCGTCGGGCACGGCCAAGGCGTGCAGAGGTGTGTCCATGTCACCAGGATCGATGGCCTTCACCCGCACTCCGTGCGCCTCGAGTTCCTGGTCCCAGATCCTGCTCATATGTAAGAGTGCCGCCTTGCTCGTGCCGTACGCTCCCCAGCCCGCGTAGGGTGTCACCGCGGCGTCGCTTGTGATGTTGAGAACCAGCGCCCGCCGGCCCGTGCGGGCCGATGCGCTTAATGCTCCGAGGAGAGCCTTGGTGAGACGAAACGGGCCGACCACGTTCGTGGCCAGCGCGGCCTCCAGGTCTTCGCAATCCGTGTCGGCCAGCAGCTCGAGCGGGACCGGGCCGAGGCTCGATGCATTGTTGATGAGCACATCGAGTCCACCGAGTGCCGCGGTGATCTGCATGGCGATCGGGTAGGTCGCGTCCTTCTCGGACACGTCACCCGTGATGCCGTGGGTTCCCACGTGCTGTCGTGCCACTTCGCGCACGCGGTCGTCGTGCCGGGCGACGAACGCTACGGCGGCCCCGCGGTCGTGCAGCGTCTCGACGAGCGCCAAACCCAGGCCCGACGTCCCGCCAGTGATGGCGACGCGTAGGCCATTCAGTGTCGATGTGTGGGCGGTCGATGTGTCGGTAGAGGTCATGACATGCTCCTTTCGCCTTTGTGCTCCGCCATTGAGGCGGTCGTTCTTGAAGTCTCCGACCAATCTACAAGTTCAAGTGAACTTGAAGTCAAGACCCTTAACGACTACCTTCCCATTCATGTCGGAGCTGATCACCATCGGTGAGGTTTCTCGTCGCAGCGGCGTGGCTGCATCGGCGCTGCGCTACTATGAAGACCGAGGACTCATCAAGTCCGAACGCGCAGGCTCAGGGCATCGTCGTTACCCACGGGCGGTGCTCCGACGGATCGCGTTTATCGTTTTCGCGCAGCGTGTTGGGCTGAGCCTCGACGAGATCGACACGGAACTGGGAAAACTGCCTTCGGAGGGGGCGCCGAGCGGCCGAGATTGGTCACGGCTCTCGCGCGAGTGGACGTCGAGAATCGATGAGCGGATCGCCGAGCTCGAGCGCCTCAGGGTTGGGCTCACCGAGTGCATCGGGTGCGGCTGTCTCTCACTCGAGCGCTGCCGCCTCGCCAACCCTGCCGACCGCGCAGCTCGTCACGGTCCGGGTCCACGCTTTTGGATCGGATCAGGCGCGTAGGCTCCGACGTTCGCCAGGCAGGCCGGAGGAGGCCTCATGATACCGGGGAAGTTACTGGGGAAGTGCCGGGCTTCGAGTAATCCGTGCTTGTGCGGATACGGGATTCAGCGGTATGGGGCTTCCCTTCTCACGTGTTCAAGACCCGGCCCGCAACCGCATCCAGCTTGGCCGCCATTGCCGGGTCACGCGCTTCCGGCACGGTAATGATGGCGGCGTCCAGGGCATGGTCGCACCCGGCGGGACAGACAACGGGGCGATCACGCAGGGCCGGCGCTACAGCCCTTCGATGTCGTAGATCCCGCCGCCGCCGATGACCCCAATCACGGACTCCGATGCTGTCATACTCGCCTTCCGGGATTAGTGACTTCAGCGCCCAAGAGCCTTTTGACGGGTCAAGTAACGTGAGGACCGGGGCCAAACCAGTCAACATGAGGTCTCACGTGGTGCCGGCGCTCGCAGCGAGAGTTGACTATCCTGACTTCGAGCGGTAGTTGGGGGAGCGAATCCGATTCAGCCGGCCCCGAAAGGAGGGTTCGATTGAAGACACACGAATACGACCTCCTGGCCATCGGCGGGGGCACCGCCGGCCTCGTCTCCGTAGCGGGCGCCGCCTACCTCGGCGTGCGCTCGGCCATCGTCGAGAAGACCGCTTTGGGCGGCGACTGTCTCTGGACCGGTTGCGTGCCTTCCAAGGCGCTCATCGCTTCGGCACGGCTGGCGCACGCCATGCGGCACGCGGACGAGCTGGGGTTGAAGAGCGCCGCTCCGCGCCACGCCTTCGCGGACGTCATGGAGCGGATGCGCCGGGCTCGCGGCGTGGTGGAGCTCCACGACGATCCCGAGCGGTTCAGGAATATGGGGGTGGACGTCCACTTCGGGTCCGCCCGATTCGTGGGACGGGACACCGTCGAGGTGGAGGGCGTGGGCCGCATCCGGTCGAAGCGGATCGTCATTGCCACCGGTGCCCTTCCGGTGGTCCCGGCCATCGAGGGCCTCGCGGACGTGGGGTACCTGACGCATGACACGGCCTTCGAGCAGAACAGTCTTCCGAACCGGATGATCCTCCTGGGCGGGGGCCCCATCGGCCTCGAGTTCGCACAGGTCTACAGCCGGCTGGGCGCACAGGTGCAGGTCGTGGAGATGCTCCCTCGCATCCTTCCGAAGGAGGACGAGGACGTTGCGTCGGCCATCCAGGCGATCCTCGAGGACGAGGGCATCACCTTCCATCTGGCCGCGAAGGTCGTTCGGGCGGAATCCACCGACACTGGAAAGGCGATCATCGCGGAGGACGGCCTCCGCCTCGAAGGCGACGAGATCTTCGTGGCCACCGGCCGCCGGCCGGCGACCGGGAGCCTGGATCTGGAACGGGCTGGCGTCGACACGGACCGTGGAGGCGTGGTGGTGGATGCCACCCTGCGCACATCGAATCGCAGGATCTGGGCGGCCGGAGACGTCACGGGCGGACTCCAGTTCACTCACGTGGCCGAATACATGGCTAAGACCGTGCTTCGGAACGCTCTGCTCCCCGGAAGCCAGAAGGTGGACTACTTGAACGTCCCGTGGGTCACGTACACCGACCCCGAGGTTGCCCGCGTGGGGATGAGCCAGGCCGAGGCTGAAGCCCGTGGCGGACGGACCTACAGCTACGGCTTCGACGACCTGGACCGGGCCATCGTGGACGGTCAGACCCGGGGCTTCGTGAAGATCACCGCCGACCGCAAGGGGAAGATTCTCAACGCCACGGTGCTGGGCGCTCACGCCGGCGAGCTCTTGCTTCCGCTGGTCATGGCGAAGAAGCACGGCCTCTCGCTGGCGGCCGTCGCCGGAACGGTCTTCCCCTACCCGACCATGATGGAGGGAGTGAAGCGGACGGCTGATGCGTACCAGCGGGCTCGGCTCGCCGGCACCGGAGGCCGTCTGCTCAGAAAGGTGATCTCATGGCTGAAGTGAACGGGAAGAAGGGCAGGGCGATTCTGAAGCTCGGGGCGCTGGCCACCCTGCTGGCGGGGGGTGCTGCGCTGGTCGCCTTCACGCCCCTGGGCCAGATCCTCAGCCGAGAGGGAATCGAAGACGTCATCGGGTGGCTCCGCAGCTCCACGTGGGCCCCGGTCATGTACGTGGCGGTGTACGTGGGCGCCACCACCCTAGCCATACCCGGATCCATCCTCACGCTGGCCGGAGGCGCCGCCTTCGGCCTCTTTTGGGGAACGATCTATACCACGATCGCCGCCAACGTCGGCGCGAACTTGGCGTTCGGCGTCGCCCGCTTCCTGGGTCGCGAGGGAGTCGAACGCGTGGCAGGTGATCGTCTCCAGGCCCTGGATCGGGCCACCGAGAGCTACGGCTTCCGTGGACTGTTGGCCCTCCGCCTCATCCCGGCGGTGCCGTTCAACGCCCTGAACTTCGGCTCGGGCCTCACGGCCTTGTCGTGGCCCACCTACGCTGTCGCCACGGTGTTCGGCATCTTTCCTGGGACGGTCATCTACACGATGTTCGCCGATGCGCTCCTCGCCGGATCACTGGAGGCGTCGCGCGTCGCGCTGGTCGGGGTCCTCGTCTCTGGCGGACTCCTCGTGTTCCTGAGCCTCCTCCCCGTCTTCGTGAAGCGTCTCGGTGTGCGCCTGCCCCAATCTCGTCCCCCTGTGCTTCGATGAGGCGAAGCGACGCACCGGTGCTGGCCGCCGTCGTCCCCACCCTCAATGAGGCCACGCGTCTCCCGGGGCTCCTCGCGGATCTCGGCCATCTGAGGATCCCGTGGGAGCTCGTCGTCTGCGACGGTGGCTCGACGGACGGCACCGTCGACCTGGCCCGCCAAGGCGGCGCCCGGGTGGTGACGGCGCCGCCGGGTCGCGCCTCCCAGCTCATGGCGGGCGCTCAGGCGACGGCAGCCCCCTGGCTTCTCTTCCTCCACGCCGATAGCCGCGTGCCGAGGGACGCCGTGGGGGCGCTCGAGGACTTCCTCGCTTCGGCGGGGGAGGACGAGGCCGCGTACTTCGAGTTCGCCCTGGAGGGTGACGGACTGTTCTGGCGGTTCCTAGAGCGCGGACAACGGCTCCGCGAACGGGCGCTGGGGCTGGTCTACGGGGATCAGGGGTTGGTGGTGTCGCGGGCTGCGTTCGATGCCGTCGGTGGCTATCCGAGTTGGCCTATCATGGAGGACGTGGGAATCCTGGAGCGGCTCCGTACGGTATCCAGGATTCGTCGCCTGGATGCCTGCGTGGTCACGAGCCCGAGACGTTACGAGGCGGAGGGCCGCTGGTTTGGCTGGCTCCGGAACGCGAGCCTCATAGCCCTCTACCGGCTCGGGGTGCCGCCTGCGCGGCTGGCCCGGTGGTACCCGCGCGGCAGCCGCCCGGAGGGGGATCTCCAAGGTCCATCCTGGGATCATCCGGCCTCGGACACCGAGGTCCGGCTCGACGAGCGGGTCCCCCCGCTCCTCGAGGACCTCGGTGCGGTGGAAGAGCGCCGGGCGCTCATCGTGTTCGCCAAGGCCCCCCGACCCGGCCGCGTGAAGACCCGGCTCGCGGCGGACCTGGGCGCGCAGGAGGCGTCGAGGGTGTACCGCCGACTGGGCCGCCGGGTGCTGGACGCGGTGAGAGAAGGACCCTACCGGACCCTGGTGTACTACGATCCGCCAGACGCTGAAGCCGAGATGCGGGACTGGCTCGGAGGCGAATCCCTGGAGTTCCGTCCCCAGGCGGAGGGCGACCTGGGTGAACGTATGGCTCGCGCCTTCGAGGAGGTGCTCCGGGACGCGGATCGGGCGTGCATCGTGGGCACGGATGTCCCCGCCCTGAGAGCGGCCCTGGTCGTGCAGGCACTGGAGCGTCTCGAGTCGGCCGATGTAGTGCTCGGACCCGCCGAGGACGGGGGATACTACCTCATGGCCCTGTCACGGCCCCACCCCGAGATCTTTCGCGACGTCCCTTGGAGCACGGCCGACGTGCTTGGCACCACACTGGAGCGGGCGCGCCACGCCGGCCTCCGGGAGAGCCTCCTCCCGGTGCTCAAAGACGTGGACACCGCCGCGGACCTCCGGGCCTACCTCCTCTGACCATGGAGATGCCCGACTTCGTCGTCTACCTAATCGAAGAATCAGGCAGATGCCTTCGTTCTTGGAGATACACATCATGGTGACACTCGAACATCGTACGCTACTACACCTCCCGACACTCTACACGTTCGAAGAAGACGGGATCTACTATGCAGTGGATTCGGCGAGGCCGAACTGGATCGCCGTGGATGGAAAAGGGCGGGAGCTGCTCGACGTGATCACCGGCGGTGGGGGCAAGGTCACCTTTGGCTCACTGGTGGCACGCTACGCAGCTGCCCATCAACTCGAAGCCGGCAAAGCGTGGGTGCATGTCCATGACTTTCTTCGGGCCTTGAACCGCGCCGGTATGCTCGCGGACGGACCCGCCTCCCCACCTCCCTATCCGGGGCGCGCGGCGCTCATCACTCCCGAAGGATTGCGGGAGTTGTGGATCCAGATCAACAACGCTTGCAATCTCTCCTGTACGCATTGTTTGGTTTCGTCGGGGCCGGGCAAGGACCCCGGCCTACCTTTCCAGCGGCTCAGAGCCCTCGTGGACCGAGCCGTGCAGCTCGGCCTCGAGCGCCTGTACCTCACTGGAGGGGAGCCGCTAATCCGTAAGGACATATTCGAGCTGATACGGCACGGGACAGAATCCGGGGATCTCGAGATAATCGTCCTGACAAATGCGACGGTACTCCAGGGTTCCATTAAGGCTGGCCTCGAGACCCTCGACCCTTCCAGGGTCCGATTCCAGGTCTCGATCGATGGGGCCCACGCCGAGACCAACGACCGGATCCGGGGGCCGGGGACATTCACCAAGGCCCTAGACGGCGCTCGGGTCTTGGCCGATCTGGGATTCGACGTGTCGCTGACCACCGTGGCGACTGAAGCGAACCTGGACGAACTGCCCGAGATTCCCGGCATTGTCCAGTCAGTTGGAGCGAAGAGCCATCATCTCATGTGGGCGCACAAGCGCGGGCGTGCGGCCACAAGCAAGAATGGATGGTTCCCGGACATCGACCGCCTTCTGGCTGCAGTGATGAACACAGTCGACGCTGCTGAGGAAGCCGGCGTCGTGCTCGACAACCTGGAAGCCGTGAAGCGCCGGGTGAACGGCGTGCCCGGCGTGAAATACGACCTCGGCAACGGGGGCTGGGATTCGCTCTGTGTGTACGCGGACGGTAAGGTCTATCCGACGGCGGCGCTGGTAAATGAGCCGGCGCTCTTGTGCGGTGACACGGCCCACGAGGACTTCGAGCATATCCTGGCGTCCTCACCGGTGATCCAGCGCCTTCGCCGGGCCAGCCTGGCCGACAATCCGTCGGTGCGGGACGACCCGTTTCGATTCTTCACCGGTGGTGGCGACTGGGAGCACGCGTGGTGGGCGTCGGGGGGAGACCCTGTCGGCGGCGACCCTTACTACCCAATCGCAATCGCGCTGATTCGGCACGTGATGGTCACGCTCGGGAAGGAGAAAGTGAGACGCCGCAATCTGGGGTCAGGATATGACGCCCCGCTCGTGCTCCATGCCATGGGGGAAGGTGCCATCGCCTGTGGGACAGCAGACGGGGCGGCCGCCGAGCAGCCGGTGCTCACGCTCCATTCGAACTGTGTGTTGTCGTTCGATGTCGATAAGCCTCGGGCCAAGGTCCGAGAGTTCTACGGAGAGGCTGCCGAGAAACCGCAGGCGGACCTGTGCTGTCCCACGAAGTATGAGGACTCGGCAGTCGCGCACATCCCACAGGACGTACTCGATCGCTTTTACGGCTGCGGCTCCCCCCTAGCGAGCGCTGGGATTCAACCGGGCGAGACCGTGGTCGATCTCGGCTGCGGCGCGGGCATCGACGTGTTCATCGCTGCGAAGTTCGTCGGACCCTCGGGGAAAGCTATCGGCGTCGACATGACCGATCGCATGCTTTCGGTGTCCCGGGACAACAAGCCGAAAGTCGCCGCGGCCCTTGGTTATGACGTTGTTGAGTTCCGAGAGGGATTCCTCGAAGAGATCCCCGTCGAGACGAACACCGTCGATCTCGTCACGTCGAACTGCGTCGTGAACCTATCGCCCGACAAGCCGCGGGTGTTCGAAGAGATCTGGAGGATCCTAAAGGATCACGGCCGCATCGTGATCTCGGACATCGTGAGTGAGCAGGAAGTACCTCCCCACCTCAAGGTGGATCCACGGCTGTGGGGAGAATGCCTCGCGGGGGCGCTCACGCAGGAAGAGTTCCTCGCTCGGCTGGAGCGCGCCGGCTTTTATGGGCTTACGGTCCTGCAGCGAAGCTATTGGAAGGACGTGGAAGGTTATCCGTTCCACTCCCTGACGGTACAGGGATTCAAGTTCGAAAAAGCGGAGGGATGCGTCTTCAAAGGGCACCGGGCGGTCTATCTCGGGCCGGGCAAGGCATTCGTGGACGAGGAAGGCCATCTCTTCCCGCGCAACGAGCCGTACGAAGTCTGTACCGACACGGTCGCCAAGCTACGGCGACCACCATACAAAGACATGATCGCCATCCTGGAACCGGGCGCGCAGGCCAGCAGTTACGCCTGCTGCGGTCCGGACGGCGCCTGTACTCTATCCGCCGCCGGGGGGTGACGAGGGTGCTAGCAGTCCCGCTTCATCAAGCGCGGCGCGCAACCGCTCCACGCGACGCCCGTTCACACCCAGGTCCCCACCACCCAACCGCGAGGCAGACCGGACGACGAGTTCGCGGTCCTCCGCCAGGAGCAGCTCCATATCGTCGATGAAGCGGAGGAGCCGACTGCGCTCCTCGACATGGAGGTACCGCTCGGACACCGAGACCACCGTCAGACGCGGCATCGCTTCCACGACGGTCCGCACAGCGTCCCAACTGCCTTCGCCCTCCGCTCGCAGATAGAGTGGCTGCGTGCCGTCCGGATGTCGGTTACCAGTGTGAACGCAATTGGGCGTGGAGGGGCATGGCGCCAGCTCGCCGTCGTCCACGCCGAGCGTTGGCGGGGGTGGGGCGCCGCAGCCGGCGCTCAGCACGGCGCAGAGCGTGATGCCGGCCAGGGCCTTCGCGAATCGCCTGCGAAAGATTTCGGACCTTGCCAGCCACGAGGAAACCGGAGTTGACCAGTGGGTCGTCGGTCGATTCTGCATCATTTCAAATAACCCTTCGCGTGAGTCCCGGGACCCGCCTGTCGGAGTGTGGTGCGGATGGTATTCTCGCGTGCGACCGGGAGTGGCGCCAGACTAGCCGGGCAGCGTGATAGGGTTCAAACTACACTCGCGAGAATCCAGGCGTTATGGGAGACACCCGAATTTGCTGCGCGCCAACGTGACGGAAGGGAATCAACGTGTTCACGTTCTCGATCGACAGCTCCAGGACAGTGATGCTCGCGACCCTGGTCGCCATCCTGCTCGGTCCACCAGACGTCGAACAGCTAGCCTCGCTGCAGGCTTCCAACTCCCTCGACCGCCTGGCCGGGGCCGAGATCGGCGATGCGCTGCCCCCAGGATGGAGGCTCCGAGCAGTCGGAGACGAAGCGACCGAATCGCGGTGGTCGTGCTGCGCAACTCGCAAGACGGCGCGGGACGGTGGCTCACGGAACGCCGAAACCCGGACGAGGATTTTCGTCGGGCCTTCGACCGCGACCCCGACGAGATTCGTGCGGTGGGGCTGATGGTCGATACGGATCAGCTGGGTGCTCGAGCCGAGGTCTGGCTCCGCGACGTGCGCTGGGAGTCAAGCGGAGAGCGCCGACCCTCACTCCTCGGTCCAGGCTGAGCGGCTAAGGCCCGTTGGAGGCCCGGAATACCCCGGGGGAAGTCGCGGCGGAAACTCCTTCTCTGTATTCTGAGTCCAGGCCACGCGCTGCAAACAAGCCTCCCCCTATCGAGGTTTGACATGATGGGACGACTCAGGAGCCACTCATGAAGACAATCCCAACGAGAATAGCTCATCTAGGATCCTTAATAGCTCCTCTAGGACTCTTCGCAGTCGTCGTCGCCGGTTGCGCCGAGTTCCGCTTTCCCGACATCACCAACGGGCAGGGCGAGATCGCGGGAGAGGTGACCATGACCAGCGTCGTCCTTCATTCACGATTGACGGTGGGGAGCGAGTTGGTCGAGGGTGATCTCGCCGGCGCGGCGGGGATGGCACACTTCGAGCTGTCGACCACGTCCGGATTTGAGGATTCCTTTAGATCCGACTGGATGACGGCGAGGCCGGACAACGACTTCATCGTGAAGACGGGAGTCGACGGCTTGAATCCTGGGACCCGGTACTACTACCGCCTGGTCTACGGCCCGGATCGGGACCTCGTCCGAGCC
>SMVA01462120.1_pt1 | contig 12975 bp, 13 predicted proteins | sample 2456451 | NCBI WGS metagenome assembly SMVA01 (sample SAMN11095933, study PRJNA526329) | marine sediment metagenome | biome: Marine sediment; feature: Surficial sediment; material: Deep marine sediment; isolation source: Hadal surficial sediment | place: Pacific Ocean | collected 2014-05 | depth...
AAGCAGTCCGAGGGTTGCCTCAGCATCCCGGGGCTCGAGGAAATCGTGCGTCGCCCGGCCTCCGTGCGCGTGGAGGGCTACGATCCCGACGGGAACGAGGTGGTTATCGAGGCCGACGACCTCTACGCCAGGGCGCTCCAGCACGAGATCGATCACATCAATGGCATTCTCTTCCTCGACCGGGTGAGTCCGCTCAAGCGCAGGATTCTCCTCAAGAAGTGGAAGAAGCAGGAGGCCGAGGGCTCGTGAGGGTCCTCTTTTGGGGGACGCCCGACTTCGCTGTGCCCTCGCTCAGGGCGCTCGACGGAGAAGGCTTCGACGTCGTGGGAGTCGTGACGCAGCCCGATCGTCCCGCGGGCCGTGGTCGGCATATGAAACCGTCCGCGGTGAAGGAGCTCGCGCTCGATCGGGGCTTCGAGGTCTTAACCCCGGAGCGCCCGAGCGCCGATGAGTTTCTCGAAGCGATTCGAGTCCTCCAGCCGGAGGTGTCGGTGGTCGTCGCGTACGGTCACATCTTGAAGCCGGAAGTGCTGGCGATCCCGAGGCTGGGGTCGATCAACGTTCACGCCTCGCTCCTACCCGCGCTTCGCGGGGCGGCGCCTATCCACTGGGCGATTTCTCGAGGGCTCGAGGAGACCGGCGTGACGGTCATGCGAATGGTCGAGGCGATGGATGCTGGCGCGATCATCCATCAGGTGCGTGAGCCGATCGCGTCCGACGAGACCGCGACCGAGTTGACCATCCGACTCTCCTACTTGGGCGCAGAGGCGCTGATCGAGGCCCTCGTTCTCATCGGGGGCGGGCAGGCCGACGAGGTCGAGCAGGATCACGACGCGGCTACGTATGCTCCGAAAGTCGGTCGAGACACCGCACGAATCGTATGGGACCGATCGAATCGAGAGGTCGCGGCGCACGTGCGCGCGATGGATTCGCTTCCCGGCGCCTGGTCCGAGTTGAACGGTTCTCGCGTGAAGCTGTATCGACCCTCCGTCGTTGCGCCGAACGAAGTCGAAGACGTCGAGACCCCGGGTACGGTCCTGGCGACCGATGTCGATCACGGCGTGAGGGTCATGACGGGTGAGGGCGGTGTGTCCTTTGCCGAGGTGCAGCCTCCGGGAAGGCGCAGGATGAGCGCTGCAGACTGGATCAATGGACGAAGTGTGGAAACGGGTCAGCGGTTCGTGTGACCTTCGGCGAAGGTGGAGTGCCTCGCCTACATGTGGTCACCGACGACGCAGTCCTGGCTCGGGACGGTTGGGCCTCTGTGGCGACGTCCGTACTGGAGGCTGGCGGTGGCGCGGTGAGCCTCCACGTGCGGGGCCCGCGTACCAGCGGAGCGGAGATCTTCCGGCTGGTGGCAGAGATCCTACCGGAGGCTCGCAGGGCGGGGGCGTTCCTCGGGGTGAACGATCGCGTAGACATCGCGATCGCCACGGGCGTCTCGTTCGTACACCTGGGGCGGCGATCGCTGCCGCTCGAGGATGTTCGACGACTCGTCGGAGCCGAGATGTGTATCGGCGTGTCGTGTCACGAGGAGGACCAAGTCAACTCGGCGCGATCTGGGGGGGCAGATTACGCCTTTGTGGGTATGACATTTGCGACCCGCAGCCACCCAGAGGCCGTGGCGATCGGGATCGACGGCGTGCGGCGAATGGCGGCGTGCGCCGCGGGACTTCCCGCGATTGCCATCGGCGGGATGGGCCCCGAGCAGGCGGCGGAAGTAGTGAGGTGCGGCGCATATGGCGTGGCCGCGATTCGTGGCGTGTGGAACGCCGCGAATCCGGCGGACGCGGTCATGGCCTACCTTGCAGCTTTGGAAGACTGTTGAAGACGTGTAGCGGGCGTGCGCAGGGCGCTCGCGAGACCTTGGAAGGAGTCAGGTGTGACTGAGGCAGGAACGATTCGGGTCCAGCTCAACGGCAAGCCACGGGAGATCGACCGCGGGCATACGGTGCGGAGTTTGCTCGAGACTCTGGATCTGCAACCGGGAATGGTCGTCGTCGAGTTGAACCGTGACATCCTGGAGCGCGACAGCTACGAGAATTTCGACGTTTCAGAGGGTGACACGATCGAGCTCGTCCACTTCGTCGGCGGTGGATGACATGACGGACACGCAGGCCGTGAGCGCCGAGGTGCGGGCGCTGGGGGGTCCCCTCGAGATTGGTGGCGTCGAGTTCCAGTCCAGGTTGATCGTCGGGACGGGGAAGTACGAGACGAACGAGATCATGATCGATGCGATCCGTGCCTCCGGGGCGGAGATGGTCACCGTGGCCGTGCGGCGCATCGACCTCGACCGCACCAAGGAGGAGGCGATCCTCCATCACCTGGATCCGGACGACTACTTTCTACTCGCCAATACGGCCGGATGCTATACGGCCGATGATGCGATCCGGTACGCGCGGCTGGCACGTGCGGCGGGGTTCAACGAGTTCGTGAAGCTCGAGGTCATCGGGGACGAGCGTACGCTTCTTCCGGACGTCCAAGCGACGATCGAGGCGGCGAAGACGCTCACCGAAGAAGGCTTCAAGGTGATGGCCTACACGAACGACGACCTCATCACCGCGCTGCGTCTCGAGGATGCTGGTTGCGTCGCGGTCATGCCGCTCGCGAGCCCGATCGGTAGTGGGCTCGGCGTCGTAAACCCCTACTTCATCCGTGAGATCAAGCGGCGACTCCGCGTTCCGGTCATCGTCGACGCCGGCGTCGGCACCGCCTCCGACGCATGTGTCACGATGGAGCAGGGGGTCGACGGCGTGCTCATGAACACGGCGCTCGCGGCTGCAGACGATCCGGTCCGCATGGCGACCGCGATGAGGCACGCGATCGTCGCGGGTCGCCTGGCCTATCTCGCCGGGCGAATGCCGACACGCGAAATCGCCGTGCCGTCGTCCCCATCGAGGGGAATGCTCGACTGAGTAGAACGAGCCCGGGTCGCACTGCGGCCCTGTCCGTTCGGCTGGCGACCGAGCGCGGTCGTCGTCTGGATCGGGCGTTCGCGGATGTGGCGGACCGACTGGAAGCCCGCGAGCGGTCTTTCGCGCACGAGCTCGCCTACGGTGTGACCCGGCTTCGCGGAAGACTCGACCACCTCATTGCGCCGCACGTCCAGCGAGGCATCGAGTCCGTCGACTCCGGGGTGCTCGAGTTGTTGCGACTCGGTGCGTATCAATTGCTGTACATGGGTAGCGTTCCGGATTACGCCGCGGTGTCCCAGACCGTCGATCAAGTCAAGGCGATCGTAGGCCCGAAGCCGGCCGGCTTCGTGAACGCGGTCCTCCGCAAGGTCGAGAACGGAGGGGACGGACTCGAACGGTTTCCCTCGGAATCCGACGATCCGGCGAGCTTCTTGTCGACCTGGGGCTCTCACCCGCGCTGGTTGGTCGAGCGCTGGCTGGGGCGGTGGAGCCCGCTCGACGTACGGCGACTCGTGGAGGCGAACAATCGTCGCCCGGCCGTGAACCTGCACGCGCTCGACCTTTCGCCCCATGAGGCGGTCGAGGTTCTCGCCGAGGCGGGGGTCGAAGCGGAGGAGGTGGGGCGCGGCTCCGATTGCGTGCGCTTGGGAAAGGGCGCGGCTCCGGCCCATGCGCTCGAAGTGATTCCCCATGCTATTGTTCAGGATCCTGCGGCAAATCTCGTGTCGCGGTACGCAGATGTCCCCCGCGGCACGATCGTTGCAGATCTTTGTGCGGCACCCGGTGGCAAGGTGTTGGCGCTGTCGGATCGCCCCGCGTTCATCCTGGCCGCCGATCGCTCGGAGTCACGCATACGGATGGTAAGAGAAAACGCCCATCGGACCGGGCGCCCGGTGGGACTCGTGGTTGCGGATGCGTTGCACCCACCACTCCGCCAGGCCGACGTCGTTCTGCTCGACGTCCCGTGCTCCGGCACGGGCACGCTCTCTCGCCATCCGGATGGGCGTTGGCGCTTGCGCCCGGAAACGGCAACGGCTTTGGCCGAGCTGCAGGAGCGAATGCTCGAGGCGGTGGCTCCCCTCGTCGCACCGGGTGGATTGCTCGTGTATTCGACGTGCACGCTCGAGCCGGAGGAGAACGAAGAGCGCGTCGAGGAGTTTCTTAGAGTCCGGCCGGATTTCGTAATGGCCCCGTCCGAGACGGTGCCTGCTGAGCACCTCGATCCTGCGGGACGCCTCTGCGTGACTCCTCAGGGCACGGGGTTCGACGGTGCCTTCGCGGCGCGGATGCGAAAGATCGGATGAAGCTCGGCGACTCCCTGGGGCGAAGTCGACGGCGACGGCGCAAGGCCGCCCCCGCCGTGAAGACGCCTGGGTTGGCGGAGGCTGGGCGGGATGGCCGGGCGGCCCTCCGTCTGCCACGCGGTGGAGAGAAGTTCCTTCGCTTCTTCGGCGCCGCGGCAGCGATCGTCGTCGTCGGTTGGTTCCTCGGCTACACACTCGCGACGCGCGTGTTCTACCCCGCGCCCCCGCCGACGGGGGACCTCTTCGACGTTCCGGACGTACGGGGCCTCGGCCTCGCCAGTGCGGGCGAGCGTCTTGCTGGCGCCGGCCTCTCGCTGGGCACGATCGACTCCCTTCAGCACCCGTCGGTTGCGGCCGGACTGATTCTCGGACAGTCGCCCTTGGCCGGGCAGGTCGGCCTCCCGCACACCGCGGTCCGTGTGACCATCAGTCGGGGGCCCCAGATGCGATCGGTCCCGGACGTCCTGCGATTGAACGAAGAGCGGGCTCGCGTCGTGTTGGAGACGAGTGGCTTCGTGGTGACCGTGGACACGGCTGAAGCCGAGGCGCCGAGGGGCCGGGTCATCCGGGTATCCCCGCCGCCCGACAGCGTGGTAGCCCTCCCCGCCGAGGTCGCACTGCTCGTCAGCACTGGACCTCCGGTGATTCCGATGCCCCTGGTGCTCGGCCTCGAGCAAGCCGTGGCCGAGTTGTTGTTCGACTCGTTGGGGCTGGTTGTCGCTGACATCGAGGAGGTGTTTCGCTTTGGGCGGGACCAGGGCGTCGTCGTGGAACAGGAGCCGGCGGCGGACGCTGAGCTTCGCCGGGGAAGCAGTGTCCGGCTCAAGGTCGGCCGTAGGGGGCGCGGGAGGGAACAATGACCCTTACAATCCGTAGCATTTTGGGCACCTTTACTCGCCCGGGCATGACCCCATGAAGCGCTCTTTCGCACGCTCCCCGTATCTCTGGGCGATCGTCGGCGTCGTCGCCATCGTGGCCATCGCGTGGGTCGGTCGCGAGAGCTATCGGCCCGTGATCACGGGTAGCATCGCCCCGGACTTCACGGTCTTTGCGCTCGACGGGAGTGAGGTCAATCTGTCCGATTACTCGGGCGACAAGGTCGTGCTCGTAAACGTCTGGGCGACGTGGTGCCCTCCGTGCGTCGTGGAGATGCCGGCGATGCAGCGTCTATACGAATCTCTGGACGGTGAGGATTTCGAGATCCTGGCCGTCAGCGTGGACGCTCCCCTCGGGGAGGTGGACATCGCGGGACGCCCCGGTGGAGACCTCCGCGCCTTTTCGGACGAGCTCGGCCTGACGTTCCCGATTCTCCACAACCCGTCCGGAGACATTCAACTTCTGTATCAGACGACAGGTGTCCCGGAGAGCTTCGTCATCGGCAAAGACGGGCTCATCTACAAGAAGGTCGCCGGACCTACCGAGTGGGATGCGACCGTGAACGAGGAGCTCATTCGGCGGCTCCTCGCGAACTAATGTACCGTCCCCGGCGCGTCGGCACGTGCCGGACCTGCGGGAAGGGACACTAGTGGCGAGCCCGCCTCGGGCGCTCGTTCACAACTGGCGCTTGAAGGTCTCCGCCCTGGGACTCGCTGTCTTCCTCTGGGCGCTCGTACAGACCGAGCCGACCAACCAGGAGACGTTCCCGTTGGTCCCGGTCGTCATTCAGATCGCCGATACGGCTTGGACGACTTCCGGAGCGCCTACCCCGGCCACGGTCGAGTTGAGATTGGGTGGGCCCGCCCGTGAGATCATCCGCCTGGCTCGCGAGGGAGTGAGCATCCGGGTCCCGATCGCTACGATCGGATCGCGTGACTCGCTGATCACGTTGCGCCGTGAGTGGGTCCAGCTGGGCCAGCGATCGGGTCTGACCGTCGAGTCGGTCTCGCCTCCCACGATTCAGGTATCGTTCGAACCGGCCCAAACCAGACTCGTACCGATCTCGACACGCTTGGTCGGTCGAATCCGGGACCACCTCGCTCTCGCCTCGGAAATCGAGGTGAGTCCTCGAATGGTTCGAGTTCGTGGGCCAGAGAGTCGCTTGGCGAACCTCGACTCGCTTCCGCTCATGCCCTTCGACCTCTCCGAGCTCTCCCGGTCGGGCACGTTCACGATCCCTGTCGATACTTCCGGGCTCCTCGGGGCGTCGGTGGTACCGCCGACCGCTACGCTCGGAATCCGGGTGGGGGAAATGGTCGAGGTCGTCCTCGAAGGGATCACCGTTCAGGTGATCGTCAATCCTGGGGAAGCCGAGGTCGTGGCAGACCCCCCCACCCTTCGAATTCGCCTGTCGGGCGCGCGAACCGTCGTCGCGGGAGTCGACCCTGCACGACTGAGGGTCTGGGTGTCACCCGAGGAACTTCAGGGCATGGCCCCGGGCGAAGAGCGCCTGGTTCGAGTGCGCGTGGATGGTGTTCCAGAGTTCGTGACGGCTTTCCCGAGCAGGGAGCGAGTTACCGTACGTCGCGCGATCGATCTGAAAGGCGTCGAATCGTTGCGGAATCGGCGTTGAACGAGGTGCATCGAAGGCCGCTCGTGCTGGGCCTCGAGACCTCGTGTGACGAGACTTCGGCCGCGGTTCTCGCTGGCGATCACGGCATCTTGGGCCACGTGATCCTGTCACAGGACGTACACGCGATATACGGCGGAGTCGTTCCGGAGCTGGCGGCGCGCGCGCATCTCCAGAAAATCGACGCGGTCGTGGCGGAGGCGCTGAAGCAGGCCGGCGTGGAACTGAGGGACGTGGACGTCTTCGGCGTCACGGCGGGGCCAGGCCTCATCGGTGCGCTCCTTGTGGGCGTCTGCTGGATGAAGGCGGTCGCCTACGGACTCGGCCGACCCTGGGTGGCCGTGCATCACATGGAGGCGCACCTCTTCGCCGCATCTCTGGAGCAGGCGGATGCCCAGCCGCCGTTTGTCGCGCTGTTGGTGTCCGGGGGGCACACGTTGCTACTTCACGCCACCGAATGGGGCGCCTACCGCCTGCTGGGTCAAACGCGAGACGACGCTGCGGGCGAGGCCTTCGACAAGGTCGGGAAGCTGCTCGGCCTCCCCTATCCAGGCGGTCCGGCGATCGAGCTTCTGGCCGAGGAAGGCGATGCGTCGCGGCACCGCCTTCCCAGACCCATGCTTCGCCGCAATCAACGTCCGGAAGACGTGGACTACTACGACTTCTCGTTCAGCGGTCTGAAGACCGCTGTCGCGGAGCTCGTCCGGCGCCTGGAAGCCGCAGGAGATCTGGACGACGAGAGGGCCAACGTCGCGGCTGCCTTTCAGGACGCCGCCGTGGACGTACTCGCGACCAAGACGATGCGGGCCGTGGAGCAGACCGGCTGCTCACGCGTCGTCCTAGGTGGTGGGGTCAGCGCGAACCTGGCACTTCGCGGCGAGATCTCCCATCGCCTCGAAACGGTCGGCGGTTTTGGCAACCAGGAGCCCCGAGTCTTCTTCGCCTCTTCTCGCCTCTCGCTCGACAATGGGGCGATGGTCGCGCGCGCGGCGCGGTTTCGGTTCGATCGGGGCGACATCGCACGTCTCGACGGCTCGGCGTCAGCGTCGCTGCAGTTTCCGGGACTCGTCACGACGCGTTCATGACGAGGGAATTTTCATGCGGTGGTTCCCGTCCGAACCCGATACAACGAACTTAAAAGGCTATGTATCCAATCATCTTTGAACTACCAGAGTGGCTCCCCCTCCTGGGAGGACAGCCGATCACTTCGTTCGGGGTGTTCATGCTGTTCTCCTTCCTCACGGGGGGGTATCTCATCCGTGCCGAGCTACGTCGGGTGGGTGAAGAGCCCGACAAGGCATGGGATCTGATTTTCATGGCGGTGCTTGGCGGGATCATTGGAGCGAAGGGGTACTACATCGTTCTCAACTACCCGAGCCTCTTGTCGGATCCGCTGGGGATGATCTTTTCTCGAGGGGGCTTGGTTTGGTACGGGGGATTCATCGTCGCGACGGCCTTCGTAGTCTTTGAAATCAAGCGACAGGGGCTCCCGTTGCCGCGAACGGCGGACGTCATCGCTCCGTCCCTCGTGCTAGGGTACGGGGTGGGCCGAATCGGCTGTTTCCTCGTGGGTGACGACTGGGGTCTTCCGACGGCTTCGGTATTCGGCATCCGCTTCCCGGGCGGAACGCCCGCCACCACGGTGCGGAACATCGAGCAAATGTTCGGGATCACGGTCGATCCGGATCTCATCGCGCAGTACGGCCAGGTCGTGCCCGTGCATCCGACCCAGCTCTACGAGGTCGCGATCAGCGCTTTGATTCTCGCCGTGCTTTGGCGGATTCGTGATCACGGCCACCGTAAGGGATGGCTCTTCATGCTGTGGCTGACGTTTGCAGGCATGGAGCGCTTTGCCGTCGAGTTCCTGCGGGCCAAGGACGATCGCTTCTTCGGGGCGTTCACGCTCGCTCAGATGATCAGTCTCGCGATCGTCGCGGCGGGAGTTTATGGGCTCACGAGAACCTGGGGCGCGAGCGAGCCGGAGCCGGAGAAGGCGTAGATGGCTAGCGGGGTAATTACCGTCCTCCACACTTCCGACTTCCAGTGTGGGACGCCGTTCTTGCCTCGCGCGGCCGATGCGCTGGTGCGTCTGGCCGCTCGGGTCGCGCCCGACGTCGTGGTGGCTTCGGGTGATCTGACCCAGCGCGCCAAGGGTCGGGAATTCGTTCTTGCGCGTACCCTGCTCGACAGGCTCGGCCGGGTGCCCCTCGTGCTCACGCCCGGCAATCACGACGTGCCCCTGTATCGGATTTGGGAGCGACTCGTCTGCCCTTACCGGAACTGGCGACGTTTCGCCGGACCCGACTTGGACTACGTCACCAGGGTAGAGGGTGCGACCTTCGTGGCGCTCAACTCCTCGGCCCCGCGGCGCGCCGTCGTGAACGGCCGTATCGACGACCGGCAGCTCGATTTCGCCCGGCGTGCGTTCGCGGACTCGCCGCGGGGTGATCGCCGAGTGTTGGTCCTCCACCACCACTTCGTTTCCGTTCCCGGCGGAGAAGGCGGGCGCCCGCTCCCGAGAGCCGCGCACCTGGCCCGAGCCTTCGAGGAGATGCGTGTCGACGCCGTGCTCGGCGGTCACGTGCATCAGCTCCATCTGCGTTCGTCCGCCGACTTGCCCTCGTCTGGTGACGCGCGCGCCGTGCCGCTGGTCGCTTGCGGGACGACGACGTCGAGACGGGGCCGCGGCGCCGAGGCCGGCTGGAACAGTCTGGTGGTCCTCCACTTCGAGGCCGACTTCGTTCGAGTCACGCCACACAAGCTGCATCCCAAGGGGGTGGAGTTCGAGCCGCTCGAGTCGGTCCGTTTTCCGAGCGCCGTCCACGAACTGGAAGAGGTCGACGACCTCCATGGTTCGAGCGTGAGCGGGGAACGGGCCGGATGAGCATCCGCTACCGTCGCATCCGCCCATCGAAGGGCGATTCCGCGGCCGCAGCCGTTGTTTCCGTCGCGATCGGGGCCGGAGTCGCGTTCGGTGCGTTCTACCTCACGCGGCTGTTCTTGGCACGAGAGCCATTGGCTGAAGGAGCGACCGAGAGAGGGAGGAGGGAAGGCGCGGGAAAGATCGCGCGGTCCCTGGGGGACGACGTAGACCGGGCGATTGACAGCGGAGGGGAGTCGAACGGTGGTCCGACCTCCTGAAGCGCTGCGGCACCGAGCCGTGGGAGCAGCGAGTCTACGCGCCCTACTGAGCTTCACGGTGATGCTGATCGCCGGTGGCACGGCGGATGTTTCCGGTCAGCTGAGGCGGCTGGAGGTCAAGTCGGTCCGATTCGAGGGCAACGAGACCTTCCCTGACGACTCTTTGGCGCGGGCCATCGTGACGCAGGAGACCGACTGTCGGTCCTTCGTCCTGATCCCGTTCTGCGGTCTCGGCTTCGAATTCTCCCTCCTCCGTGGCGAGCTGCGAAACCGTGAACTGCCGAGAGATCAGGCCCGGCTGATCATTTGGTACCAAAGGCGAGGATTCTTCGAGGTGCAGGTCGATGCCCCCACCGTGGCTCGCGGGCTCACGACGGCTGACGTCACCTTCCACATCGTCGAAGGAACCCCGGTGATCGCGGACAGCATCCTCTTCATCGGTGCTGAAGGGTTCGAGGAAGCCGGGTTGTTCGACGACCTTCCGCTGAGACGTGGCGACCGGTACAGCACGGTCGCCCGGGACGCGACGCGCGATACGATCGAACGGAGGTTGCAGAACCGGGGCTTCGCGCATGCGCGGGCCTTTTGGAGCGTCTTTCGGCCGTCTGAGGCCCCTCACGATGCGCAGGTCACGTTCGAGATCGTGCCGGGTCCGCCGACCACCTATGGCGCGATCAACGTGACCGGCATCGAGGACCTGAGCATTGGAACGGTTCGACGTACCCTGCAGTTCCGCAGTGGGGACTCGTACCGTCGGGACGAGATCGATGAGGCCCTCGCGAGGCTCTATGGACTCGACATCGTTCGGAGCGCCACGGTGGCCCCAGACCTCGGGGAGGATGCCGACTCCGTCGTGGCAATCAACGTGGTAGTGCAGGAGGGCGACGCCTATCGTGTGAGAGCTGGTCTGGGCTGGAGCTCGGCTGAGTGCCTGAATGTAGAGTCGCGTTGGACGAGCAGGAATTTCCTCGGGGGCGGCCGTGTCCTCCAGATCCGGGGGCGCGTGGGCAACCTGCTTGCACCACAGTTCCGCGACGTGCTCTGCACCCAAAGCGGCAAGGAGAAGTTCGCGAAACTGACGTGGTTGGCTGCGGTAGACCTCGTCCAGCCGTGGATTTTCTCGACACGCAACTCGCTCACGGCCTCTGTCTTCGCTGAACGGCAGTCCCTGCCGGATGTCTTCATCCGGCGTGCGATCGGTTTTCAGCTTGCGATCGCACGATCGGTCTCACCGCGAACGGTGCTGACCGGATTCTTCCGACCCGAGCTCTCCGAGCTGGACGCCGACGACGTCCTGTTCTGTACGGGCTTCCTCGTTTGCAGTCCGCTCGACATCGAAGCGCTGGAGAGCGCGAACCTGTTGTCTCCGGTCGGGGTGAACCTGACCCGTGATCGCTCGGACGATCTCCTCAACCCGCGAGCCGGCTACCGAGTCGTGTTGGACGTCGAGCATGCGGCTCCGTGGACGGCTTCCGACTTTCGATACGACCGTATCGTGATTGAGGCGACCCGGTACACCCCGCTGTGGGGAGGCTCAGTCTTCGCGACGCGGCTGAGGGGGGGATGGGTCGGGTCGGGTGGGTTCGAGGACCTGGTGAGCGCGAGGCGAAGCGATCAGATCGTCCACCCGCAGAAGCGGTTCTACGTGGGTGGCGCCAATTCGGTCAGAGGCTTCGCCCAGAGTCGGCTGGGCCCGCGCGTGCTCGTGACCGAGCCCGAGACCTTGCTGTCCCAAGAAAACGGGGCCGGCTGTCTGGCCACCGAGGTGGCGGACTGGTCGTGCGACGCGAATGCTGCGGAGGATGAGCAATTTAGTGAGCAACCGACTGGGGGCACACGGGTTCTGGAGGCGAACGCGGAGGTGCGGTTCCCACTCGGTCCCCTCTTCGAGGGAGTCATCTTTGCCGACGTTGGTCAGGCGTGGGGGAACAACGAGTCGATCTTGCTGCAGGACCTCGAGTTCACCCCGGGTGTCGGCGTGCGCTTCGCGAGCCCCGTAGGTCCGATCCGCATCGACTTGGCGTATCGTTTTCGAAGAGGCGAAGAGCTTCTCGTGGTGACGCCGCAGATTCGTCCCTTCGTCGCAGGGGACGTTGATTCGGACGGCATCATGGTGGATGGCAGCCTCATTCCGTGGATACGGACCGATGATTTGGTATTTCTCATCCCCCGCGTCCTGTTCGGCACGAGCGACGCCAGACTGCAGCTTCACGTTTCGATCGGGCAGGCGTTTTGATGAGCGGCTCGTCTTCGGATAGGCCCGACCGGGATGAAGATATTGCGGGAGCCGTGCCTGATGCCGGGCCGGTGATCGAGAACGATTCGGACGACTCCTCCCTCGACCCCGAAGCGGTCATCGTCCCCGGGCTTTCGCGGCTTGCCCTGCTCGGCCGACGCTTCCGCCGCGGGATCGCCCTCGTGTTCCTCGTGTCGATTCTGGCCGTCGTGCTCACGACTCAAACCGGAGTGGGCCAGGAACTGGCGCTCAGCGCGGCCTTGGGGAGAATAAGGGGAGAGCTGGCCGGCGAGCTGACAGTCGAGGGAATCCGAAGTGGGACGCTTCTCACCGGAGCCACCGTCACGGGCATTCGATTGGAAGCCGAGAACGGCCGGCCCTTCATGCGTGCAGACTCGATGGTCATTCGGTATTCCATTCTGTCCCCCTTTTTTGGGGGTGCACCGATCCGATCGACGACGTTGTGGGGTCTCGACCTGGAGATTTCCCGATACGACGGGGACGATGCCATCAACATTGCGCGCATCCTCACCAGGTCGCCGGTAGATCCCTCCGGGGGCGAGGCGGACGAACCGTTGGGGCTCGGGCGGATCGGGATCCGCGAAGGAAGAGTGAGGATTCTCATGCCGGCGGAGGTGGGTGCTCTCCCGCCTTTCGTGGTCGGACCGGACGGCAAGACGTATCGCGAGCTCACGTTCGACCACCTCGATCTGGATCTGGAGGATGTGGTGCTCATACCTCGCAGCGCAGTCTCCTTCGACGCGCGACTGGCGTCGTTCTCGTCGGAAATCTTCATTCGTGCTGAACCACTGGTCGTGCGTGAAGCTTTCGGGAGTCTCACGTTCGGTGCGCAGGGGATCCGCATAACCGATG
>SMVA01024206.1_pt1 | contig 12974 bp, 9 predicted proteins | sample 2456451 | NCBI WGS metagenome assembly SMVA01 (sample SAMN11095933, study PRJNA526329) | marine sediment metagenome | biome: Marine sediment; feature: Surficial sediment; material: Deep marine sediment; isolation source: Hadal surficial sediment | place: Pacific Ocean | collected 2014-05 | depth 0-1...
GACCAGAGCCTGCCCGCGGTGGATGTGCGGGTTATAGACGGTTATGTGGGGCCGGGATACGGGCGCGCCGGCGTCGAGATATTTGAAACTATCGCCCTGGCCGCCCGCCTGGAGGGCCTGGTGCTGGACCCCGTTTACACGGGCAAGGCGTTTTATGCCATGCTCCAACAGATCGAGGCGGGGCGCTTTGACGGCTGCAAGGACATAGTATTCCTTCACACCGGCGGGATTTTCGGTGTCTTCCCCCAGCGTGCCCAGTTCTCCCTGAGCTCCCGACAATAGCCATCCAGCTGTTTTTCCTGAGGCCAAGTCGTTATGCTGTGGCCATAGCAAAATGGGTTGTCAGGTGCGATGGCAGGTAATCTGGGTAACAAACTGGTAATAGCGATTTCGTCTCGCGCCCTGTTCAATCTCGATGAGAGCCACGAGGTCTATGAAAAGCAGGGCCTGGAGGCTTACTCGCAATACCAGATCGAACACGAGGAGGAACCGCTGCAACCCGGTGAAGCTTTTCCGATGGTGCAGAAATTGCTGCGCCTCAATCAACAGCTGGAAGGGGAGAACCGGGTAGAGGTGATCCTGTTGTCGCGCAATAGTGCGGATACGGGTTTGCGGATATTCAACTCCATTCAGCACTACGACCTGCATGTGCTGCGCGCCGCGTTTTGTGGAGGGGAGAGCCCCTATCGCTACATCAACGCCTTCGGTGCCCACCTGTTCCTGTCTACAGAAGCCAGTGATGTTCGCAATGCCCTGGAGCACGGTGTCGCTGCGGCAACACTGGTTTCCAGCCGAGGTGGCAGCAACGACAGCGATCAATTGCGCTTCGCCTTTGACGGTGATGCGGTGCTGTTTTCCGACGAGGCGGAGCGGGTGTATAAGAGCGAGGGCCTGGAAGCCTTTCAGAACAGCGAGCAGGCCGCTGCTCACCAGCCCCTCAGCGGCGGCCCTTTCAAGCCCTTTCTCGCCGCCCTGCAGAAACTGCAAAAGGAGTTTCCGGCGAGTGAGTCACCCATACGAACAGCCCTGGTAACAGCGCGCTCCGCGCCCGCACACGAGCGGGTGATACGAACATTACGCGCCTGGGATATCCGCATTGATGAGTCCATTTTTCTCGGTGGCCTGGACAAGGGAGAATTCCTGCGCGCCTACCAGGCGGATGTGTTTTTTGATGACCAGAAGGCCCATTGTGAATCGACCAGCCCGCACGTGGCCACCGGGCACGTTCCCCACGGAATTGCCAATCAGTAACCACCTTTCCTTATTACTTTTTGCGGTTGGCAATTGCTTGTTTAATGGCTATTCTTTATAAGCAAGGTTCACCTATCGCAGTGCCACGGCGGAGGCAGCGATGAAATTACAACAACTTCGGTACATCTGGGAAGTTGCCCATCACGAGCTGAACGTTTCCGCGACTGCTCAAAGCCTCTATACCTCCCAGCCCGGGATCAGCAAGCAAATCAGGTTGCTCGAAGATGAACTGGGCGTGGAAATTTTTGCCCGCAGCGGCAAGCACCTGACACATGTTACCCCGGCGGGTGAGGCCATTCTGAGGACCGCGGGAGAAATCCTGCGCAAGGTCGAGAGCATCAAGTCTGTTGCCCAGGAGTTCAGTAATGAGAGAAAGGGCAGCTTGTCCCTGGCGACAACGCACACCCAGGCTCGCTACGCCTTACCCAAAACCATACGCACATTTATCAATCGCTATCCCGAGGTCTCCCTGCATATGCACCAGGGTACGCCGATGCAGATTTCAGAGATGGCCGCCGACGGCACGGTTGAGTTCGCGATTGCCACCGAGGCCCTGGAACTGTTCAGCGACCTGATTATGATGCCCTGTTATCGCTGGAACCGCTGCATCCTGGTCCCCAAAAACCATCCCCTTACCCAGGTATCCCGGCTCTCCCTGGAGGATGTGGCAGAATATCCCATTGTAACCTATGTGTTCGGTTTCACCGGGCGCTCGAAGCTGGATGAGGCGTTTATCGAACAGGGGCTGGTGCCCCGGGTTGTCTTCACCGCCGCCGATGCAGATGTGATCAAGACCTATGTGCGTCTCGGCCTGGGTATTGGCATCGTCGCACAGATGGCCTACGACCCGGTGGTGGATAGCGACCTGGTGGCCCTGGATGCCAGCCACCTGTTTGCAGCGAGCATTACCAAAATTGGCTGCCGCCGGGGGACATTCCTGCGCGGATACATGTATGATTTCATCGAATTGTTTGCCCCACACCTGACCCGGGACGTGGTGGAAGCGGCTTTCCAGCGCCAGAGTAAGGCCGAGCTGGACGACTTGTTCGCCCACCTCGAATTGCCGACATATTGATCTGACAGGAGTTTCAGCTTGGAAATTATTTGCCTCGATCTAGAGGGCGTACTGGTGCCCGAAATCTGGATAGAATTTGCCGAGCGCACCGGTATTGACGAACTGCGGGCCACCACACGGGATATTCCTGACTACGATGTGTTGATGAAGCAACGCCTGCGCTTGCTGGAGGAACACAAGCTGGGTATCGACGACATCCAGGCGGTGATTGCCGAGATGAGCCCACTGCCGGGTGCGACAGAGTTTGTCAGCTGGTTGCGAGAGCAATTCCAGCTGGTGATCCTCTCGGACACCTTCTACGAGTTTTCACAGCCTTTGATGCGGCAACTTGGCTGGCCGACCCTGTTTTGCCACCGCCTGGTCACCGATGATACGGGCCGGGTGGTCGACTACAGCTTGCGCCAGGAGGACCCCAAACGTGCCTCGGTCAAGGCTTTCCACAGCCTCAACTACCGGGTTATCGCCGCGGGAGACTCCTACAACGACACCAGCATGCTGGCAGAAGCGGACGTGGGCATCCTTTTCCACGCCCCCGACAACGTGATTGAAGAATTCCCACAGTTCCAGGCCGTGCACACCTACGACGAGCTCAAACAGGCGATTGCCGCTGCTTCGCTTCGGGATATCAGGCTGTAGTACTTCGTAGCCGAGCCGGAGGGGCATGCGCCCAGGCACCAGTTAGGACCCGACTGCCCATCCGACTCGGCTACGAAGCACCACTCAGGGCTGGCACTAGTCCAGGTCTGCCTCCAGAGCCTCGAGAAAGCGACCTACTTTATCCAGGGTTTCCTGGTATTCGCTCTCCCACTCGGAGTCCGCGACGATGCCGCCACCACCCCAGCAGTAGATCCGGTCCTCCTCGCAGAGCAGGGAGCGAATAGCGATATTGCTGTCCATGCGGCCATCGGCACTGATATACAGCATGCTGCCGCAGTAAGCCTGGCGCGGGTCGGGTTCCAGTTCCTCAATGATTTCCATGGCGCGTCGCTTGGGAGCGCCGGTTATTGAGCCTCCCGGGAAGCTGTCACGCAGCAGATCTACGGCGTCGCACCCGGCCCGCAATTCGCCACTGATGGTGCTCACCAGGTGGTGGACTGTGGGATAGCTTTCGAGCTCGAAGAGACGCTCGACATGGATGCTTCCGGGCTTGCAGTTGCGTCCCAGGTCATTGCGCAACAGGTCAACGATCATCAGGTTTTCAGCGCGATCCTTGACCGACTGTCGCAATTCATCGGCGCTGGCCTTGTCTGCCAGCGGGTCTTTATGTCGCGGCCGTGTCCCCTTGATGGGGCGGGCTTCGACCCGCTTTCCGGCCAGCTTGAGGAATCGCTCAGGTGACAGGCACAGCAAACTGGATCGATCGGAGCACTCCATATAACCGGCAAAGTGCGCTGCCGCCAGCGGTCGCAGCATGCGGTATGCGGCCCAGGGGTCGCCGTCGAAGCGACTGCTGAATCGCTGGGCGAGATTAACCTGGTAGCAATCACCGGCCAGGATGTAGCGATGGATGGTTGCCACGGCCTGCTGATATTGCTGAGTGCTCATATTGGACTCAAAAGCCTGGCGTAGATGGAAGGAAGGGGCGGGGGCGGGATCGGCAGGCTGGCGCAGTCGCGAAAGCAGTTTACTGTGCTGCCTGGTTGGCAGCGACGGCAGCGAGGCGAAGGTGCAACGTTGCAGCAGGTGGTCCTGGATGACTGCCCACTGGTAGAAGTGCAGGTTCGAGCGAGCCAGTGACGAACCCGGCAGGTGCTGCAGGGGTCTGCCTGCCTCATAGTCCAGGTAACCGGCGATTCCACCGCAGAAAGGTATCTCTTCGGCGGGGGTTACAAGGCCCTTGCAGTAGCTGGAATGTACTTTAACCAGCTCCAGAAAATACTTGCGTATACCATCGTAACTGGTTGTATTGTCTATACTAATTTCAAAATCGTTAACCGGATCCGCGGTCAGGATGTCGAATCGCCCTGCCAGGGAATAGGGAGTGCCAGAATCCAGCAGCAGAGCGTGGGGAAGATCGCGTATGCGCTCGAACAATTCACAACTGTCGGTGTGGTAGGGCAGTTCTTCAAGTCGGATAGTGTTGATATTCATAATTCGTAGTTATTTATGCGAAAAAATACGCATATTTTGTTAACACTGCGCACATTCCCTTGATCTACGTTGTACGGAGGTGGCTGAAAATTGACTTTGAGGGGCTTAAAAAGTATCGTAGGCCGCCGTTTGCGACAGGGCTGAATTCTATATTCGCTGTCGCTTTCATGTAACTCCGGCTCTCTGCCAGGCTGTCTGCAATGCCTGCCCGAGAGCGCTTTGACCTGAGTATCCTGACATATGACCAAACACCAGGGTTTGAAACCATCACTGCGAAATCCCTTTGCCCCGCAAGTCGATATGGAGTTCACCGTACCCGGACAAATTGCCACCGAGCCGGGTTTGTATGAAGACGCCCTGAAAACCGGCTACGAACTGCAGCAGCGCCCGCGTACCGCGGCCCCCATCAAAAGCATTGAACGCCAGCACCAGAAAAACCGGATGACTATCTGGGAGCGCATCAATATTCTTACCGATGAAGAGCCTACTGTACTGTTCCAGAACTGGGGTCCCAACCTGGATGGCGCATCACTGGTGACGGCTATCATACGGGTTAACGGGCGAGATGTAGCGCTTTACGGACACGATTTTACAGTACGTGCGGGCTCCATGGATGCCACCAATGGTAAAAAACTTGCCCGCCTGTTCGAGCTGGCCGCCAAGCGGCAAATCCCCGTGGTAGGCCTTAACGACAGTGCCGGTGCCTATATCCCGGCCGGTGTCGGCGGTCTGGACGGTTATGCGGACGCCTTCACCGCGCTGCGCAAGATCTCGGGTGTGGTTCCCAGTATCATGTGCATGTTTGGTTTCAACGCTGGTGGCGGATCTTACCTGCCGCGCCAGGGCAGTTTCCTGATACAGCCAAACAATACATTTTTTGGCCTGACCGGCCCCGGTGTGGTGAAATCTGTGCTCGGTGAAGATGTGACCCCCGATGAACTGGGCGGTCCGAGTGTGCACAGCCAGAGCGGGGTCAACGACTTTGTGGTGCCAGATGAGGTTGCCGCGCTGCAGAAGGTACGCGAACTGCTCAACTACCTGCCCAGCTATAACGGGGAGAGTGCTCCCTTCCAGTGCTCCTCGGACCCGATTTCCCGCAAGACCTGGGACATCGACATCCTGCTGAAGAAGGCATTCAATTCTCCCACCGGTTACAACACGCCGATCGATATTTCCATCCTCATCCAGCAACTTTGTGACCATGGTGACTTTCTCGAAATTCAGTCGGAGCGGGCGCGCAATACGGTAACCGCACTTGGCCGCATGGGTGGCCACGTTATTGGTTTTGTTGCCAATAACAGTGCCGTGGCGTCCGGCCAGATCGATATTGGGGCCGCCTACAAGAACGCCCGCTTTATCCGCTTCTGCAATCTCTACAATATTCCGATGATCTTTCTCGAAGACACCACCGGCTTCCTGCCCGGCAAGGAGCAGGAGGCAGGCGGCATTGTGCAGGCCGGCCGCGCCATGCTGGACGCGATTGTCGATTTGCGTACGCCCCGCTTTCTGGTGCTGGTGCGCAACGCCTTCGGCGGGGCATACGCCTCCTACAACAACTACTCCACGGGTGCCGACCTGGTTGTGGCGCTGCCGACGACCCGGTTGGCGGTTATGGGGCCTGCAGGCATTCAATATGTTTACAAAGACGAGCTGCGCAGCATCCGTGCCGCCGTCGCCGCCCGCAAGGCGAGTGCCGAGCAGGAGCAACTGGACGCCGGTCTCAGTGCCGAGCAGGCCAGGGCCGCGGCCGCGGCCGTAGTCGCCGATTGGGTGAAGGCGGAGGAGGCGCAACTGGCCCAACGCTACGAGCGCGAACTGATGAACCCCAATGAGGCACTCAGCCTGGGTTCTATTTCACAAATAGTTATGCCCTCGGATTTGCGCCAGGTACTGGCAGAGAATATGGAATTTCACTTGCGTCATTACCAGCCTGGACCCATGGTCGGCGTTCAGCGCGAATTTCACTGATTTACAGACAGCAGCCTGCCAAGAAGGAATTGCACGTGTCTAACGTTTATTACCTGAACAACCCACTAATCCATCGCGATCGCCGGCTGGGTCGTCGCCCCTCGGACTGGGTCAGCCAGTTTGATTGTACTCATTTGCGCCCGCTAATCATCTGCCGTGGACCCATTCGCAAGGAAGCCATGGACGTGTTCAGGGAAATGGGTATTGATGGCTACGGCATCTTGCTGTCCGAGAAGGACTCGATTGTCTACCGCAACGCGCTGGCACCGGAGTTACGCCAGCTCACGCAGCCGGAGCGTATACACCGGGTGCCGGATTACACCGGTATCAACAAGGAAGAACGCAACGCCCGTGTGCAGCAAATCATCAGCATTGCCCGGGACAACGGATACAACGCTATTTTCGCCGGTTACGGCTTTATGGCCGAAGACGAGGCGATGGTGGCTGCACTTGAGCACGCCGGCCTCAACTTTATCGGCCCCTGTTCGAAGACAGTACACGATGCCGGTCTGAAGGACGAAGCCAAGCGCACCGCGCTATCGGTGGGCGTTAGCGTCACACCCGGGATCAATAACGGCACTTCCCTGACCCTGCTGAAAAAATATCCCGCTGTGCAAGACCTCAAAGCCCTGGTGGCGGATCAGGGCCTGGCAGTCGATCAGGGTCAGTTGGACGATTCGAAGCTGGCCCTTGAAGACCTGGCAGACCTGGTGCTGGCCGCATCCTACAGAAAAGGTATCGACCTCTACAGCATTGACGAGCTCTGCGAGACGCTGACCACGGCGGTGGAGAAAATGGCCGCGGAGTATCCGGAGAACCGCATACGGCTGAAAGCTATCAGTGGTGGCGGCGGCAAGGGGCAGCGTATCCTGGCTGTGGGGGAGGCGGCCAGAACCGCGGAAATGGTGCGCGAGATTCTCAACGAAGTTAAGCACACCGGCGTCGGAGACAACAAGAATGTGCTGGTGGAACTGAATATTGAAACCACGCGCCACCAGGAAATCCAGGTGATAGGCAACGGCCAGTGGTCGCTGTCCATGGGCGCGCGGGACTGCTCTCTGCAAATGCACGAACAGAAACTGCTGGAAGTCTCGGTAACGCAGGAGTCGCTGCAGCGGGCGCTGGCGGATGCAGAATCAGCGGGACTGGCTGAAGAGGCCCGGGTGTTGACACAGGACCTGGAGACACTGGCGGCAATGGAGTCGGAATCCGAGCGTTTCAGCGACGCTGTGGGTCTCGATTCGGTGTCGACATTCGAGTGTATTGTCGACCGGGACAAACACTTCTTTATGGAAATGAACACCAGGATTCAGGTGGAGCACCGGGTCACCGAGCTCTGCTATGCATTGAAGTTCAGCAATCCCGAGCAGACGGATGAGAGCTTTGTGGTCGAGTCGCTGGTGGAAGCGATGGTGATACTGGCAGCCCACGGTGAGAAGCTGCCACGGCCAGAGCGGCTGGCTCGCAACAACGACTCGGTTGAGGCGCGGCTTAACGCTACCAACCAGGCACTGCAGCCCCATGCCGGCGGTGTTATCGAGCGCTGGTCGGATGCCAGCGAGGGAGAGATTCGAGACGACCAGGGAATCAGCCTGCACAATCCGGACACCGACGTATTCATGAAATACACCCTGGCGGGTGCTTATGATTCCAACATAGCGCTGCTGTTGACCGTGGGCGATTCGCGGCTTGAGTGCTACCAGCAGATGGTGGAGGTGATTCGCAAAACTACTATGCGTGGCCGCGATCTCGCCACCAACCTGGATTTTCATTACGGCCTGGTCAACTGGTTAATCGGCCAGAATATCAACGCGCGGCCCACCACCCGGTTCATTGTTCCCTACCTCACGGCGGTGGGTGAATTGAAAGAGCGCGCCGGCAATATAGACCTTGTGTTAGCCTATGACGCGGTGATGAAAGCCGAGTTGGCGAGGGTCGATGAGGCCAACCGTGCCGACTATGTTAGCGCCTTTGAACGCAAATATTCCCTGCTGCGCCGGCCCCTGCAAAGGCTGTTGGAAGAACCGCATTTGCTGTCCGGTTGGTTGAGCGTCAACCGTGATTGCTACACCATGATCGAAGGCAAGGTCAGCTGGAACGAGAACCCGGTACAGCTGCTGGCGGATACCTATCACTTCCTCGACATGGATTACCAGGCCGGTGAGCCCGCTGCCAGTATGATCTGGGTGCACGACCACGAGTTACTGCAATCCGCCGTGGACTTCTACGACGAACTCAACAATTATATGACCGCCCAGGACTGGGTGGAACTGCAGTCACAACTGGCTGCAGAGCAGGCCCCCGAGAACATCGACGATGGGCTGTGGACTGAAATGCGTGCGGCGCATGCGGGCTTCCAGTGCGGAATGGATATTATTGCGGTATTGCCTCTGCTCGCGGAGGAGAGTGGCTATTACGACTTGTCAGTCAACCCGGATTTGACGATTAACATTCCGGACCGGCTCACAGACAGCGATCTTCAGGTGCGCATGGCAAAAGTTCTGGTGCCGCCGCCGGTGGCCAGTGCTGATGAGATTCTCGCCGCAAGTGGCGGCATGTATTATCCGCGGGAGACCCCGGAGTCCCAGTGTTACGTGGAGGAGGGGACTCACTTCAATAAGGGTGACCCGCTGTACATCGTCGAAGTGATGAAAATGTTCAACAAGGTCTACGCGCCCTTTGCGGGGACCATCGACAAGGTGCTGGTGAGTGAGGATGGCGTTATCATCAGCAAGGGGCAGCCTTTGTTCAAAATCACCCCCGATGAGATTGTAGTGCTGGAGTCACCCGAGGACATCCGCGCTCGTCGCCGTCAGGCAACGGCCGAATTTATTGAAAAGCTGATTTGAGGGCGCTGTAATGATTACTGCACTGGACCATATCGCGATCGCTGTGCCGGACCTGGAGAAGGCCGTCAAGCGCTTTATGGAAGACTTCGGATTGCACTATGAGGGCAGCGAAGATGTGGTGGCGGCGAAGACATCGACGGCATTTTTTCCGCTGCCGCCTACCAGCATCGAGCTCGTCCATCCCCTCAACGGCGAGGGGCCTATCGCGGGCTACCTGGAAAAGCGTGGCGGTGGTTTGCATCACCTGTGCTTTCGTTCAGACAATATTGAAGAAGATATCGCCCGGCTCAAGGACAAGGGTTACCAGTTTCTGGCCGATGCCCCGGCGCCCGGCGCCCACGGCTCCAGGGTTATCTTCATCCATCCAAAGAGTTGCGACGGGGTACTGATCGAGATCAACCAGCCCGCCCCGGGGCACTGATACAGGATTGGCACAATGAGTGACAAGATATACGACAAAGGGGCCTGCAACCCTGAAAGCTGGAAAGAACTTGCCAGCCGGCAAATGAAAGGCAAATCCCCGGATGAGTTGACCTGGGAGACCGCCGAGGGTATCCCGATCAAGCCCCTGTATACCGCCGCCGATACCGCGCAGCTGGCCTATACGGACACCATGCCAGGCATGTCACCCTATATCCGGGGCCCCCAGGCCACCATGTATGCCGGCCGTCCCTGGACTATCCGCCAGTACGCGGGCTTTTCAACTGCCGAGGCCTCCAACGCATTTTATCGCCAGGCGCTCGCCGCCGGTGGGCAGGGCATCTCTGTGGCCTTCGACCTGGCCACACACCGTGGTTACGATTCAGATCATCCGCGGGTGACCGGCGATGTCGGCAAGGCCGGGGTGGCCATCGACTCTGTCGAGGACATGAAGGTCCTGTTCGACGGTATTCCACTGGAGAAGGTGTCGGTCTCCATGACCATGAACGGCGCCGTGTTGCCGATAATGGCAGGCTATATTGTCGCCGCCGAGGAGCAGGGCCTAAGCCAGGCGCAACTGGCGGGAACTATCCAGAACGATATTCTCAAGGAGTTCATGGTACGCAACACCTATATCTACCCGCCGGCCCCGAGCATGAAGATCATCGGCGATATTATCGCCTATTGCACCGAACACATGCCGAAGTTCAACATGATTTCAATTTCGGGATACCACATCCAGGAAGCGGGCGCGAATGCAGCGCTCGAACTGGCCTATACCCTGGCTGATGGCAAGGAATACATCCGCACCGCGCTGGCGGCGGGCCTGGACATTGACCAATTTGCCCCGCGCCTCTCTTTCTTCTGGGGCGTCGGCATGAACTTCTACATGGAAATAGCCAAGATGCGTGCCGCGCGCCTGCTATGGGCCCGGATTGTCAGCGAGTTCGGACCGCAAAACCCGAAGAGCTCCATGTTGCGAACCCACTGCCAGACCTCGGGCTGGTCTCTGACCGAGCAGGATCCCTACAACAACGTTGTGCGCACTACCATCGAGGCGATGGCCGCGGTATTCGGCGGTACCCAATCCCTGCACACCAATGCCCTGGATGAGGCTATCGCCTTGCCCACCGAGTTTTCCTCCCGGGTTGCGCGCAACACCCAACTCATCATCCAGGAAGAAAGCGGCATTACCAGGGTGGTCGACCCCTGGGGTGGATCCTACATGATGGAAAGCCTGACCGAGGACATCGCCGACAAGGCCTGGGAGCTGATTGAAGAGGTTGAACAGCAGGGCGGGATGGCGAAGGCGATCGAAACCGGCCTGCCCAAGTTGCGCATCGAGGAAGCTGCCGCGAAGAAGCAGGCGCGGATCGATCGCGGTGATGATGTGATAGTGGGGGTAAACAAATATACTCTGGCAGAAGAGGAAGAGGTTGATATCCTCGAGATCGATAACGAGGCGGTGCGGGAGTCACAGATTGCCCGACTTGCCAGTATTCGTAAGAGTCGCGACCAGGCAGCGGTAGACGCTGCGCTGGAGGCAATTTACCAGTGCGCCCACAGTGGCGAGGGTAACCTGCTGGCGCTGGCGGTCGAGGCCAGCCGTTGTCGGGCCACGGTAGGGGAGATATCTGACGCCATGGAAAAAGAATTTGGCAGGTTCAAGGCCCAGGCGCAGACCGTGTCCGGGGTTTACGGTGCCGCCTTCGAGGGCGACTCTGACTGGCAGGGCGTCGCGGCGGACATTGAAGCCTTTGTGGATAAACACGGGCGCAGGCCCCGTATGCTGGTTTGCAAGATGGGTCAGGACGGCCACGATCGCGGCGCCAAGGTAATCGCCACTGCCTTTGCAGATGTGGGCTTTGATATCGACCTGTCGCCCATGTTTTCGACACCGGAGGAAGTTGCTCGCCAGGCCATCGAGAACGATGTGCATGCGGTGGGTGCGTCATCTCTCGCGGCGGGGCACAAAACACTGGTACCCCAGCTCGTCGAAGAACTGCGCAAGCAGGGGGCAGAAGATATCGTGGTAATCGCCGGGGGTGTGATTCCCAAGCAGGATTACCAGGTGCTCTACCAGGCCGGGGTGAAATGTATTTTCGGCCCGGGCACGCCCATTCCGGAATGTGCCCGGGATGTTCTCGACGCTGTTAACGAAGCCACGGGTGGCTGAGTTCGATCTCAAGGCATTGCGCGGTGGTAACCGGCGGGCGCTGGCGAAGGCGATCACCCTGGTTGAAAGCACCCTGGATGCCGATCGGGAGCAGGCGCAGCAGTTACTCGAACAGGCCCTGGCGCACAGCGGTAACAGCATTCGTATCGGTATTACCGGTATTCCCGGGGTTGGTAAATCAACATTTATCGAGGCCTTTGGCCTGCATCTGATTGCCCAGGGCAAACGGGTAGCCGTTCTCGCCGTCGATCCCAGCTCTCCCATTGCCGGTGGCTCCATACTCGGTGACAAGACTCGCATGGAGGAATTGTCCCGCCGGGGGGAAGCCTTTATCCGGCCATCTCCGGCCGGTGGTGCGCTCGGGGGAGTTGCCCAGAAGACCCGCGAGACCGTGTTGCTGTGCGAGGCCGCTGGTTATGACGTAATCCTGGTGGAAACCGTGGGTGTCGGGCAGTCTGAATACCAGGTGGCGGGCATGGTCGATTTCTTTATGGTGCTGATGCTGCCCAACGCCGGCGATGAGTTGCAGGGCATCAAGAAGGGCATCATGGAGTTGGCCGACGCCCTGGTTATCAACAAGGCCGATGGCGAGAGTGTCAATCTTGCCGCCATGACGCGCAAACACTATACCGCTGCCATGACCCTGATACGCCATACCCTGCACTGGTCGCCACAGGTGATGACCTGTTCTGCCCTGGAGCGAGAGAATATCGATACGGTGTGGGACATGGTTAGCGACTACGAGCAAGCCGCGAAAGCAGATCAGGCCTTCCAGGCCAGACGGGATGGCCAGGCACGGGACTGGATGCACCATCTGATCAATGAAATGCTGCAGCTGAAACTCAACAGTAATGCGGCTGCCCGACAGCTGCTGCCAGTGCTGGAGCAGCAAGTGGTAGCAGGCGAGATCACGCCCTATACAGCAGCAAACAAAATTATCGATTGTCTGTAGGGCAGCCCCTCTCTCAGCTGCCAGTCTGGCGGTCCAGCTCGACCATTTTCAGCATCCAGTTGCGAAAAGCCGTGGTGGGGGCGTAATCCGATTGATTCACGGGGGTGATAAGGTGATAACCGGAATCGCTCGGTAGGGGCTTGTCAAAAATGACCACCAGTTCGCCCCGGTCGAGCTCACTTTGAATAAGAA
>SMVA01402884.1_pt1 | contig 12973 bp, 9 predicted proteins | sample 2456451 | NCBI WGS metagenome assembly SMVA01 (sample SAMN11095933, study PRJNA526329) | marine sediment metagenome | biome: Marine sediment; feature: Surficial sediment; material: Deep marine sediment; isolation source: Hadal surficial sediment | place: Pacific Ocean | collected 2014-05 | depth 0-1...
CGGCACAGTCGTGACCCTCACCGAATTCCGGGTCGGGGATATCGCCCCCGTGACAATAGGGGAAGCCGAAATGCATTCCGGGTTTTGGCGCGTGGTTCAGCTCATCCGGCGGGAGGTCATCGCCCAGCCAGTCCCGGCCGTTGTCGCTGAACCACAGCTCCCCGGTATCCGGGTGCCAGTCCAAACCCAGGCTGTTGCGAACCCCCCGGGCGTAGACCTCGTAGTCCGAGCCGTCCGGGTTCATGCGCGCGATAGTGGCGAAGTCGGCTCCCTCATTACAAATGTTGCATGGGGCCCCGATCTGGAAATACAGCTTGTCATCGGGGCCAAAAGCCAGATTTTTCCAGCCATGGTGCTTGTCCGGGAAACCGTCGCGCACGACGACCGGGTTGGGCAAATCATCCAGGCGATTCTCGATGTCGTCAAAACGAACGATTTTCGTTTTTGCGCTGATGTACAGCGCGCCCGCGCGAAAGGCCACGCCCACGGGCAGGTCCATGTATCGGGCAATAACCACGACCTCATCACCAACGTGGTCACCGTCGGTATCGCGCACGGCGTAAACCTTGCCTTTCTTGCGGCTTCCCACGAACACAGTGCCCTTGTCGCCAAGCACCATGCCGCGCGCGTTATCCACACGGTCGGTGTAGAGGTGGATGCGAAAACCGTCGGGCAAGCTAATGCGGTCGAGTTGAATATCTGCTTGCGCGGTCGTGCCGGCGGCGATCACAAAAGCAAGACCGAGGAAAATACGTGGGACGTTGCGCATGATAAAAATTTAGCCTATTCGTAACCGAAGCGTTCCGCGTAGGGTTGCAGCCGTTCCAGAAAAGGTTCCAGTTGCGGGCGATAACGGGTCCAGCGTCCGGCGGCATGGCTGTAAAGAGGTTGCGTGACCTGACGGTAGCTGGGAGTAGTGATGACCCCTTCGCGTGCTTGTTCGTGGTATTCGTTGATACCCTCTTCCCAACCCAGGCCGAGATGTTCCAACGTTTTCGTGGCAGTGGCCTGCAGATCCGACACCACGTCCTCGTAACGCACCAGGTGAATCTGTTCCGGAAAAGCCTCCAGATACCGGATGACCAGGTCCATGATCTGCTGGTAGTACGCCACGGTGGTTTCCAGTTCCAGGAACCGGGCCATGGCGGGGTTGGGTTGAAAATTCTGCATGAAACAGCTCAGGCAAGCGTCGCGCGGATCGCGTACGACGACGATGAACCGGCTTTCGGGGAACAGGAAACGTATGGGACCCATGACCGAAGAATAGAGTGGCATCTTGTCCACACTGACGACGCTCGCCGTCGCGCCGGGGTCATAACGGAGCAGGGCCGCGTCATACGCATTACGTTCCCGATCGAAAATTTCGCGTGTGGCATTTTCCAGGGAATCCAGCCCAGCCCGGTCACGGGCGAAGCGGTTGAGAAAAGGTTGCAGCAGGGGTTGTTCGTCTGCCGTGGTGACGGCGCTGTGCGCCGACAGGATCTGGCCCAGCAGGGTGGTTCCCGAGCGCGGAAAACCCACGAGGAAGGCGTGGGTGCGGGCTTGCGGCGCCAGGTCGGGTGGCTCCCGGGCCCAGTCCGTTTCGCTGACCCATGCGCTGATCATGTCGACCCAGGTCGGACCGAACATGCCGTTGGGATCGACATGCCGCGCGATGCGCTTGCCGACCTCGTTGGCCGCTTCGAAATGAGTGAAGGCGGCTTCGTTGTCATCGAGCCGGTCCAGCACGATCCCCAATTGCTGGTGTATCGACAGTTTCAGATCGTCATACAGCCCATTGCGCGAACTGAGAGATTCGAGGATTCCGCGGGCCTGGGCGTCGTCGCCAGACCGTTGCGCCAACCCCGCCTGATGGGCCAGCAGTTCCGGGTGGTCAGGATCCAGGGCCAGAGCTTCTTCGATGGTTGTGTGTGCTTCGTCGAGCCGGTGTAGTCGCTCGAGACAATCGGCCCGGAACCCATGGGCGCGAATCTGCGCCGGATCAAGTTTGAGCGTGCGGTCGAAGCAGTTGAGCGCTTCCTCATAGCGCCCCTGGCGCAAGAGCACGTCACCCAGTGCACCGAGAATATCCGGATCATCGGGGCGCAGGGTCTGTGCTTGTAGAAGACATTGTTCTGCGGCTGCGTTGTCACGGGCATCCACATGCAACTCCGCCATCAGGCGCCAGGCCGGATAGAAATCTGCCCGGACGCCGACCGCTTGTTTCAGACGCGCCAGCGCGCCATGAAGATTGTCGTCAGCCGCCTCCAGCAGCGCGAGCTCCATGTGACTCTCCACGATAGCCGGTTGAACGCTGAGGGCTGTTTCGAACCAGACCCGCGCCGCGGCCGGATCGGCGAGGGCCGCCTGAGCCAACCCCAGGTAGTGCATGGCGCCGGCCATCTTGGGGTTATGACGCACGGCCTGCTCCAGGGCGTCCAGCGCGTCGGCAAAATGACCCAGGTCGTGGAGCACTATTCCCAGGTTCAGCAACGCCAGGGCGAAACCCGGTTTGATCGCGATGGCGCGATCAAAACAGGCGCGCGCCGCCGGAAGGTCTCCGGACATCCGGAAGCTGTGGCCCAGGTTGTTTTGATAGACGGCGTTGCCAGGTTCCAGTTCCACCGAACGCTGGAGCAGAGGGATGGCTTTGTCCTGCGCATCGCCACGTTGTTCCAGGAGGCCGAGCAACTGCACAAGCTCCGCGTTGCCGGTATCGGTTTCGAGCAGCGGTTCCAGCAACCGTCGGGCGCGGGTCAGATCGCCCTGGGCGATCAGGCGTCGAGCATCATCCAGCATGATTTCGGAATCAGTCTCCGTAGCCGAAGCGCTCGACAAGAGGCGCCAGAATGTCCGCCGCTGGCTGCAGTTGCTCCGCATAGTTCTGCCAGCGGCTGGACTGTTTGCGGGCGCGATCTATAACCGGCATCAGGTCTTTGTCTATGGACAATTCCTCATAACCCAGCCATTCGCCGGCCGTGCTGAGGCCTTGTTGCGGGTCTTTCAGGAACTGTTCGAACTGGATGGTGTGGAACATATCCGGGAGCCGATCCCGATAAGCGCACACGGTATCCATGTAATCGGCATAGCTGCGGGCCGCGGTTTCGACGTCGATGAACATCGGCATCAACGGATGCCAGCGCCGGTTGTTCATGAACGCGTCCAGAACCACATCGCGTGGATCGCGCAGCAGGAACAGCACTTTCATTTGCGGGAAGAAGCGATGCAGTGGTCCAACCAGGGGACCGCGCAGCCCTGTCCAGTCAATGACCTTTTCCTGTTCAATACCTTGTGGCAGATGCTGGCGAATCGTGCGCCAGTACTGGCGGCGTTGTCTGGACTCCTGTGTGGCGCCGACAAATTTGAGGCGTTGCAACTGCTCCGGATCCGCGACGAACTCCCGCCACAAACCATCCAGCGTTCCGCCCAGTCTGAACAGATGCAATTTCTTCTGTTCGTTGAGCAGGCGCCGCACCACGTCTCCGCCGGAGAAGGGGAAGTCGACCATGACTCTGGCTTCAGGTCTGCCGTCGTCGGGCGGTTCCGGGTATTCCTCAAAGGGTTCTGCGGCGGCCCACTCGCGCAGGCGCAACAAGGTCTCCTCGTCGAGGGGTCGTGTCTCCGGAGCCAGCGGCCGCGGCGATTCGCCGCGAAGCTGCTCGTTGCCCTGGCGGGCCGCCTCGAAAGCCGCCGCATGTTCACCCTGGCTGTCCAGCAGTTGGGCACGGGCCATCAAAGCGGCCGTGCGGTCGCCGCGAGCCAGCGCGTGCTTGAGGAGGGCTTCCAGTTGTTTCAGGCCCTGATCGGTGGCGCCCCGCGCGGCACTGATTCGCGCATGAGCCACGTTGGCAAGCGCATGAAGTGGTTCGAATTCCAGCGCCGTGACGACATGTGATGCCGCCGTGTCGGTATCACCTTCTTCGATCAGACACTCGGCAAGCATCGTCTGCGCGTCGATCTGATCCGGGGCGAGGCGTACCGCATCGCGCAACAAAGCTGAGGCTTCCATCGTTTCCCCGATTTCGCGTAACAATTCTGCCGCAGCGAGATAGCCCTCGGCGAAAGAAGGCTGCAATCGAACTGCGCGCTCATAGCGCTGTAGCGCCTCTGAAAAATTGCCCTGGATGCGGAACAGATCGCCAACTGCCACTGACGGTTCGGGCCTGTTGGGGTTGTGTTTGAGTGCCTTGCGCAGCGTGGCGGACGCTGCGTCCATGAGACAGGCTTGCATCTGCGCGCCGGCCAGGGCGATCTGCGCTTCCAGATAATCTCCCTGCAATTCCAATGCGTTTTCGAAACACTGGATCGCCAGCCCTGGCGCGTCCTGTCGTTGCAGGGCTTTGCCGAGGCTGAGGTGACTATCGGGTATGTCCGGGTCCACCTCGATGGACTTCTTGAGGGTCTTGATGGCCTGCTCCACCTTGCCCTGGCGCAACTCGACCAGCCCGCGCGTGTTCAACGCCAACGGATAATCCGGGCGCACACGCAGAGCCAATTGCAGATTCTTTTCCGCATCATCGAGCTTGCCCAGCCGGTACTGGAGCCGCCCCAGATTGCTGTAGGACTCGGCCTGGGTGCCGTCGATATCCAGCGCCTTTTGCAGTTGTTTTTCGGCCTGTTCCAGTTCTCCCAGCGACATGAAGGTCGCAGCCAGGTTGTTATAAAGAATCGGGTCTTCGGGGTTCTTTTCCAGGGCACGTGTGAACAGGTCAATGGCAGCCTGCGACTGGCCGTTTTCCTGCTCCATGATGCCGAGCAGGTGCATGGCGTTGACGTTGTCAGGTTCCTGCTCGAGGACCTGACGACAGATATTCGCGGCCTCTCGCAAGTTGCCCTGTTGATGCATTTCTACCGCTTTTTTTAGTTCTTCCATGTTCTTCTCCTGCCGGCACTCAAACGACCAGTGCCGGTTGCGTGTACTCTTGCGCGGTCGAATCCAATTCCTGTTTCACCCGGTCCTCGATCCAGCGATGCAGCAGGAGCCCGGAAAAATAACCGCAGTGTCCACCGTACCGGTGGATCTCCAGCCTGAGAGCGTCGGGCCGCGCAAGTTCGTAATAGTCCGAAACCGGGACGATCGGGTCATCCGCGGCCGTAATCACCGTCGTGGGAACCCGCAGGTCCCGCAAGCGGTCTCCCGCCACGGAATACCCGTCAAAATATTCCGCCGCGCCGGAATAATCCGTGTGCTCGCGAGCCAGATGGTCCGTCATCTCCCACAGGGAGCCCAGCCTGAACCATTCCTCGAAGTCGTAGCGCTCAGGGAAACAGGCCTGTTTCCGGCGCAACGATCGCCGCCATTTCTGCATGAAGTGGCGACGGTATATGAACAGCCCGGCATCCATGGCCGCCAGCGATTTGGCGGGATCAATGGGTGGGTTGACGGCGACGGTCCGGGTCAGCGGAATACCGGACTCCGGCGCTCGAACCGCCAACCTTAGCGCGAAATTGCCCCCCAGGGAAAACCCCACGGTCAACAAAGGACGTGTGGGGATGCGTCGCGCCAGTTCGCCCACGGCGCCCACGACCTCCGCTATCCGGCAGGAGTGGAATATGCCCGCGTTCAGGTGGTGAGTATTGCCGTGATCCCGGAGGTTGAGCCGGAATACCTCATAACCGCCCAGAAACAGGCGCCGGCCCATGGACAGCATATAGGTGCTTTCGGCGCTGCCCTCCCAGCCATGCAGCATCACAACCAGCCCACGCGGAGCCGTACCGTCCGGCTGGGGGGTATAGAAACCCTGCAGGCGCACTCCTTCGCCGCAATCCAGCAGATACTCGCGGGATCCCGCCACCATGGGGTTGGGCCGCATCTGGATCAGCGCGCGCCGCAGCCCCATCCCCGTGATCAGGGATTGCAGATGGGCGTTTCGCAGCAGCCAGTGCGGCTGAAACTCGTTGTTGGGGGCTACGTCCAGGCTCTTTGGTGTCAGTGCTTCCGTGGGGCGCGGGATTTTAGCAACATCTGGCCGCGAATATCGTCGCCCGCGGGTGGGATGGCGGCAATCACAGGCTGCCCGGTCGCCACGGTAGTCAGAGGCTGATTGGGAGGGGGGGTTCAGCCAGGCGCTCACTCTGCTCCGCGAGCTGCTCCACGTGTTCTTCCCAGTAACGGCTGGATCCGAACCAGGGAAACGCGGCGGGAAAAGCCGGATCGTCCCAGCGCCGGGCGAGCCAGGCCACATAGTGAATCATGCGCAGGGCGCGCAACGCTTCCACCAGGTGCAGTTCCCTCGCGTCGAAATCGTGGAACTGGGTGTAGCCCTCGAGCACCCACTGGAGTTGTGTGGTCATGCTTTCGCGATCGCCGGCCAGCAACATCCACAGATCCTGAATCGCCGGGGCCATCATGCAATCATCCAGATCCACGAAGTGGGGCCCGTCATCGGCCCAGAGAATATTTCCCAGATGACAGTCGCCATGGGCGCGGATAAAGCGCAGACTTCCGGCTGCGGCGAAATCCTGTTCCGATTGTTCCAGGACTCTTGCAGTTACTTCTTCGTAACGGTGCCGCACGTGTTCGGGAACGAGATCGTTGTCCAGCACAAACCGCACCGGTTCGTATCCGAAACGTTCAATGCTGAGACGTGGCCGGTGCTGGAAAACCCTGGTGTCGCCCACCATGTGCAGGCGGCCAACCAACCTCCCTATCCATCCCAGGTTTTCCTCTGATTCCAGTTCCGGGGCGCGGCCGCTTTGTCGCGGGTACACGCTGAAACGAAAACCGGCATGCAGGTGCAGCGTAGCGCCGTGTTCGTTCGCAATCGGTGGAACAACCGGGATGTCATGGGAGACGAGTTCATCTGCAAAAGAGTGTTCTTCGAGGATTGCCGCATCCAGCCAGCGGCCTTCCCGATAAAACTTGGCGATGACGGGTAGCGCGTCCTCCAGGCCGACCTGGTAAACGCGGTTCTCGTAACTGTTGAGCGCGACCAGGCGTCCGTCCGGTGTGTAACCGAGGCTGGCGACCGAATCCAGAATCGTATCCGGTGACAACGCGGCGTAGGGTGTGAGGCTCACGTCATCCCTGGGCTCAGGCGCAAACCGTGCCGCACTGCCAGCACTGGTGGAACGCGCCGTCGTTGACTTCACCGCAACCGGGGCATTTCCATTGCGGGTGTTCGACCGGGCGCTTGATCTCCTCGATCAGCGCGCGTGCACGCGCATAATCGTTACTGCTGACCCACAAGGTGGGAGCGGTGTCATCAGTCACCGGGAGCTCGCCGCGTCCTCCCCACAGCATGTCGCCCTTGATGAGCGTGCTTACCCCTGAAGATTCCAGCAAACCACGCACGAAACCCGCATCGACGGGGTCTGCGGCAACATAAACACGTTTGAGCATCTGTTCTTTGGCGTTTTTGCGACAATAATGCGCGATGATACTTGATATAGGTGGCGTGCCACATATTGAGAACGCCCTGAAAGCCCCAATCTAATAGCTTAATGCGCCTGCGGGCGCGTTTCCTGATGTTCGATGCGAAGGGAGGTGTTTATGGACCTTTTGAGTGGTTCTGTCCTGACGGTTCTCGCTCTGTTCCTGTTTGGGCTGGTGACCCTTTTCAAGGGTGTCAAAACCGTTCCCCAGGGGTATGAGCATACGGTCGAGAGGTTTGGGCGTTATCTTAGAACGCTGCGTCCCGGGTTGGCTATCATCCTTCCCTATATTGACCGCGTCGGTCGCAAGGTGAACATGATGGAACGCGTGTTGGAGGTTCCGTCCCAGGAAGTCATTACCCGCGACAACGCGGTGGTAGGGGTGGATGGGGTCGTGTTCTTCCAGGTGCTCGACGCCGCGAAGGCGGCGTACGAAGTGGCGAACCTGGAGCACGCCATGCTCAATCTGACCATGACCAATATCCGTACGGTTCTGGGGGCCCTGGATCTGGACGAATCCCTGTCCAAGCGTGATGAAATCAACGCCCGGCTCCTTCGTGTCGTGGACGAGGCTACTTCACCCTGGGGCGTGAAAGTCACGCGTATCGAGATCAAGGACATTGCGCCGCCACAGGACCTGGTGGAGGCCATGGCCCGGCAGATGAAAGCCGAACGTGACAAGCGCGCGACCATTCTCAAGGCCGAAGGCCAGCGGCAGGCCGAAATCCTTGGTGCCGAAGGCGAGAAACGGGCGGCCGTTCTGGACGCTGAAGGCCGCAAAGAAGCGGCGTTTCGTGATGCCGAAGCCCGGGAGAGGCTGGCGGAGGCCGAAGCCGCTGCTACGCAGATGGTCTCCGAAGCCATCGCCAAGGGTGACGTGCAGGCCATCAACTATTTTATCGCGCAGCGATACACCGACGCGTTGAAGGAAATTGCTGCGGCCGACAATTAGAAGGTCATATTCATGCCCCTCGAAGCCACCAGCCTCATCGGTACGCTGGGTGGTATCGGTGAATTGGCGAAAAGCCGCCATGAGCAAGCAGGGGTAACCGGGATGATGAGTTATCTTGATTCGATTGTTTTCTGGCACTGGTTTGTCGCCGCGTTGGTGCTCGGCGTGCTGGAAATGTTGTTGCCGGGGGTGTTGTTTCTCTGGCTGGGCATTGCAGCGGCTGTTGTGGGCGTGATTCTGCTGGCTGTTCCCGGGCTGGGCTGGGAGTGGCAGCTCGTGTTCTTCACCGTCGTGTCCATCGCCAGCGTCGTTGCCTGGCACCGCTTTCGCCCGCAACTTGCCGATACGGATCAACCGCATCTGAACCGGCGCGGTGAACGGTATGTGGGTCGGGTGCTGACGCTGGATGAAGCCATCGTCAACGGCGTGGGCAAGGTACGCGTGGATGACAGCACCTGGAAGGTGAACGGTGCTGATGTGGATGCCGGGACTCGCGTACGCGTGACGGGCGTGCAGGGAACGGTGCTTCAGGTCGTACCCGCCGAGTAGGAGCGGTTTCCGGCGTAGGAGCGGCTCCAGCCGCGATTCTTCGCAAGTCGCGCCAAGATGGCGTTTCCGCAAAGGCAGACCGGGGGAGCGGTTTCCGGTGTAGGAGCGGCTTTCCAGCCGCGACTCAGAGATCGTAGTCGAACGCGAAGCGGTACTCGTCCTGGTGTTTCGCGGAGAAGGCGACGGCCCCGGTCAACCCGGTCAGTTCGCCCGTGCCTGAGCCCGGAACGACGGACCAGACTGAATTGACTTCACCGTTGCTGAACGTGCCCCGGTGTTCGAACACGAAGGTACCGGTCTTTCCCGCTACGCTGCCGGTCACGAGTTCAAAACCCGAAAAAACGGCTGAGCCGTCCGCCGCATAACCCATCAGGTACTCGACGATTCCTTCACCGCTCAGGTCACCTTGATAAGCTTTTGTAACCCTGGCGCGGTTGACCTTCCCGCCGTTGTCCTGTTCGAGAACGGTGTTCTCCTCCCATTCGGAAATCCTGAATTTGCAGTGTGCGCTGGTGTGGTGATCATGCATTCATGATACCTCAGGGCGTGCTGTCCAAGCCGGATGCCTGGGTGACACGGGTGTCGCCGGACAGCCAGGTGCGGAAGAACTGCAAGGTCGCCGCATCCACGAAGTCAATGTTGGAGGTTCGCCGGAGCACATGCCCTTCATCACGAGCCAGCACATACCAGACAATGCCCCCGCCGGAGCGAACGGCCCGGACAATCTGTTCGGCCTCGGTGTGCGGAACCCTCGGGTCGTTGAGCCCCTGCACAACCATGAGGGGAGCGCGAATGTTTGCCGCGTTGGTCGTCGGCGAAATCCTGTTGAGATACGCCGCCATGGCCGGATCCTGTTCATCGCCGTACTCGGTCCGTCGCAGATCCTTGCGTGATTCCGCCAGACCGTTGAGAAAAGTCACAAAGTTGCTGATTCCCGCGATGTCCACGCCACAACACACTCGATCCGGATAACGCGCCATCGTGGCCAGTACCATGTAGCCGCCATAGGATGCCCCGTACAAACCGACCCGGCTGGCGTCGAAATCCTTTTGCTCGGCTATCCAGTCCAGCAGTGCACCGATGTCCTTGACCGCGTCTTCGCGCTTGAAACCGTTGTCGAGCAGAGTATAGGTACGACCGTATCCGGTGGACCCGCGGACGTTCGGTGCTATTACCACAGCGCCCAACTCGTTCACCCAGGTCTGAATCGAGCGTGAGAAAAACGGCTGGGTCTGCGATTCGGGACCGCCATGAATGTAGATGATCACCGGTACCGGGTCCGAAACCTTTTCCGGGCGGTAGATGAATGCGGGGATCTGACGCGGGTCTCCGTTGTCGTCCTTGTCAAAGGTCCGATAACGGATCAGTTCCGGCTCCACGTAGCGCGCGGAATTTTCCGTTGTGTTGCTTGAGACGAACCAGCGCACCAGTTCGCGGGTATCCACGTCGAAGGTATAGATCGCGCGACCGTGTGCCGCGCTGTTGATGGTGATAGCAAGCCTCTTGTTGTCCGGGTTGAACTTGATGCCGTCCACCCGGGCCACCGGGAGTTCGGGTCCGCGCATGTGCTTTCCGCCGCTGGTTCGGTACAGACCGATACGATCGATCCCGTCGTCGTTGACGATATAGGCCAGCCAATGGCCATCCGGCGACATGTCAAAAGTCTTGATGTCCCACGGTATGTGGCGGGTTACATCACGCATTTTGCGTGGCTTGAGCCGGACCGAGCCGATGTTGCGCGGGATGCGGTAATAATAAAGGTGTGCAAACTCCTCGCCGACATCCGATACCAGATACATGGAATAGGAATTGTTCGCGAAACGCCCGGTTGTGTAGAGGGCGGGGCCTCCATAGCGGTTTATTCGATTAATGCGGTTGTTGCGCAAATCCAGCACGTACATTCTGCTGCGGGTGGCCGAGATCACATCCATCACCAGCAGCCGCTGATCATGATCGTCCCAATCGAGCGCCACCCACGCGCCGGCTTCGGTGAACAGGGGTGTCAGTTCATCCGGGCGGTCCGGGTATCCGATGAAAATATCCGCGTTCAGCCCGTTGCGCGCGTTGGTGGTATAAGCATAGCGATCCCCCTTGTTGGCCCAGAGCACGTGGGTGTTGCGTGACTGGCCATCGGTCAGTGGCGTCACCGCACCGGTGGTCATGTCCCGGTAATACAGTTGATAGCGTTCATCGCCGTTCTGATCCTTGATAAAGATCATCCCGTTGCGCTCGGGCGCCGGTGAGTAGCTGGCTTCCCACACCGCATCCGCGTAGTCGGTAATCTGACGGGGTTCGGCGCCTGGCGCCTCCAGCACGAACAACTGCCGCGTTTCACCCGAACGGGTGGTGATGATCATGTCCCGACCATCGGCGCTCCAGTCCACAAACCGGGTCAGGTCCGCACTGCCATAATGGCGAACCGTGCTCACGGCTTCGGCGGAGATCGGTGGGAGCCCGTCCAGTACCAGGTTGTCGGATGAACGTGTTATTGGCGCCCACAGGGTCATGGCCAGCAGCCCGAGCAGGTTGCAGGCGAGTGTCTCCTTATGTGAATTCAAGGCCAAAAGCGGTTGAATCAAAAGGCGTTCCACCGAATACTGTCAAGCCCCGCCGCGGGGCTCAAGTGCGTAGTAGTCATCAAGCCACGTTAAGGACCGGATAGTGTCTGTGCGTCTGACAATGGTCATGGCCGGCCTGTTTTTGTACCTCGGCGCCGAAACAGCCGCAGCCCGGGGTTACCCGGAAGGGGCGCCCCAAGGTTACCCCCCAGGTGATCCACAAGGGTACCAATGGGATCTGGAGGCCTTGTATGACGGTCCGGAGCCCTGGAATGCCGCACTTTTGGCCCTGGTGGAGCGTTCCGATGCCTTGGAAGCCTGTGCCGGTCAATTGACCCCTCTGTTGACTCAGGGGCCTGAGAAGCTGGCGGGCTGCCTCAAGATTCGTATTGAAGCTGCCGGCCTGGCCCTGCGGACCAGGACCTGGGCGGAACTCCAGGTCTTCGACGGGCTGCTTGGCATCGAGCGGGTGGAAAACTGGAATCGCACCATGGCTCCCCACCGCGGTGTTTTCGACCGCTTTGATGCGGCTGCGGCGCGTGTGGATCCGGTCGCTGTGGACAGCTTGCCGGAGGCGGACGTCTACCGGGACTGGCTGGATGGGTTGCGGCGCAATGTGGCCCACGTTCCGGTGCAACAAGCCGCCGCCCAGGCGGTCGCGGATACGGCTCGTCCCTTCAACGCGGTCTATGGGGCCATTACCGGGGAACCGTTGGCCTGGCCCGGGGTGACTTTGTCCGATGGCCGATTTGCGCGGGTCGACCCGCTTTCCTACCCGCATCTGCTGTGGCGGCCTGATCCGGACGACCGCCACCGCGCCAACGAACTGTATTGGGCCGCCTGGGATCTTTCTTTGCATGCCCTTGCCGCGAATCTTGACGGACGCGTTCAGGCCGACGCGCGGATAGCCCGGGCACAGGCCTTCTCCAGCGTGCTGGATGCGGAGTTGTTCCGGGCAGGCCTGCCGGGTGACACGCTGTCCCGGGTGAGAGACCTGACGAATCAGGCCGGCGATACCCTCGGCACCTGGTTTCGTTTGCGTGGCTACGTATTGGGGACCGGCAAGCTCAGCGCGGCGGATATGCACGTTCCGCTGGGGCCGGTGCCGGGCTACACCCTGGCCGAAGCCCGGGGGATTCTGGTTGAAGCGTTGGCGCCACTCCACGGCCGGGCCGCGCAATTGATCGATCAGGGTTTCGATAACGGCTGGTTACAGTTAACCCCCGGGCATGAGGCTTTTGTCGCCCATGCCGGGCCCGGTACGCATCCTTATATTGGCATCGACTACCTCGGCGATGTGCTGTCCCTGCTTGAGCTGGCCAGGGTTTGGGGGATCGCTTTGCACATGCATTTTTCCGATCGTGCCCAGCCCCCCGCGTTGGCCGCCACCTGGCCGCTGCTCAACGACACCTTCGGGACCGCGTCCGAACTGCTGATCGTGGATTACCTGAGTCTCGGTTCGCAAACCAACGAGCAGAAACTCGCCTGGCTCAGCATCGCGCAGGATCTGTGGTACCGGCGTTTTTTTCGTCCGGCGGCCCTGGCGGATTTCGAACGAAGC
>SMVA01445351.1_pt1 | contig 12970 bp, 9 predicted proteins | sample 2456451 | NCBI WGS metagenome assembly SMVA01 (sample SAMN11095933, study PRJNA526329) | marine sediment metagenome | biome: Marine sediment; feature: Surficial sediment; material: Deep marine sediment; isolation source: Hadal surficial sediment | place: Pacific Ocean | collected 2014-05 | depth 0-1...
AAGAACAATGTTGCTAACCTGAAAGTTATCTGGGCCTACCAGATGCAACCGCCAACCATTGGTGGTGCCGGCCTCGTCGAAACTACACCGGTTGTTGTCGATGGCACGATGTATATCACCGAGCCCCCGAGTACCGTAACCGCACTCGATGCCAGAAGCGGGAAAAGTCTCTGGTCGTGGTCGCCGGAAATGGACGAGGAAACCCTGCACATCGGCTTTCCGGCGGTAAACCGCGGCGTCGCCGTACTCGATGACGCAGTTTACGTTGGCACACTCGACGCTCACCTGGTGTCCCTCGATGCTGCGACCGGGGCCGTTCGCTGGGATGTCGAGGTGGCGGACAACGCTCTGAATTATTCGTTGACGCTCGCGCCGCTCGCGATTGAAGGCAAAATCATCATTGGCGTGAGCGGCGCCGAAGCCGGGATTCGCGGGTTTATCGATGCCTACGATTCGGCCACGGGCGAGAGAATATGGCGCATCTACACGATTCCGGCGCCCGGCGAACCCGGCAGCGAAACCTGGGAAGGTGAAAGCTGGCAAACCGGGGGCGGTTCCACCTGGCTGACGGGTTCCTATGATCCGGAACTCGATCTGCTGTATTGGACCATCGGTAACCCTGCGCCAGACTGGAACGGGGATGTGCGCCCAGGTGACAACCTATACTCTTGCTCAGTGGTTGCGCTCGATGCGGCTAGCGGCGAAATGAAATGGTATTTCCAGTTCACTCCGCATGACACGCATGACTGGGACGCGAACCAGATCCCAATTTTGTTTGACGCAGAATTCAACGGCAAGGATCGCAAGATCGTTGCGCTTGCCAACCGCAATGCGTTCTTCTATTTGCTCGATCGTGAGACCGGCGAATTCCTGCACGGCAACGAGTATTCGAAACAGACCTGGGCCGCGGGTCTCGACGAGGCGGGCCGGCCGATTGTTTTACCCGGTACGGATCCGACCTACGAAGGCAACCTCGTCTGGCCAAGTCTGCAGGGTGCGACCAACTGGTTCAGCCCCGCATACAATCCGGAAACTGAGCAATTTTTTGTTGCCACCCGCCTGATGGGGGCCGTTTACTACAAAGCCGACGTGGAATACGAGGAAGGGCAACCATTTCTTGGCGGTGGCGAACAGGCGCTGTCGGGCGACGATGCCGCCGGCGCGATTCGTGCGCTGGACGTCATGACCGGCCGGCAGCAATGGGAATTCATGTTGCATTCCCCGCCGTGGGCGGGTGTCATGGCGACGGCCGGCGGCCTGGTCATTGGTGGCAGCAACGAGGGCAACGTATTCGCGCTCGATTCTGACACCGGCAAACCATTGTGGGATTTCCAGTCCGGCGGCGCGGTGCGAACCAACCCGATGTCATATGCAGTGGATGGTAAGCAGCGGATTGTGACTACCGCTGGAAGCACGATGTTTGTATTCGGTTTGGAATAATTCGTGTGTCAAACGATGCCGACGCAGACCCCATCATTCAGCGACGTCGTGCGATACCTCTACTGACTGCAGCCTGCGACATACAAGGTCGATATCACGTCGCGACTTGCCGAACAATCCGACAATGACCAGCATCGCGGCGATGCCATAGGTGCCGCAAAAATATTTCGCGCTTTGCCATGCTCGCGCCATAATTTCTCTTCTTACTATTTTCAAAAATCCAAATTATTTCGGCGAATACCAGATAGGCGAAGTGTAAGCCCGTTCTTGTGTTTTTAGCGGGATGTCGTCGGGCAAGTCGAGGTTGTAGCGAACCTGGTCATACGCCGTCCAACGCGGTGTCGGAATTTCCAGGACACGCACATAGTAGAACGCCATCTCGTTCGCGTCGAAGTCCGGATCCTTCCAATGCACTGCCAATTCCGGCGCTCCGATCGTGTTCGTCCAGGTCGGCACGCTAAGGTCAACGGTATCTCCGACAGCAGGCAATTTTCCGTTGCGAGATATTTTTCGGTCACCTGACCAGGCGACATCGTATACCTTTTCCTGGGTGACTCCGTTTTCATCGAGCCAACCCTTGATGACCTGAATGCGATCAAGATTGGCACCGTCAGGATCGCGCAGTGACGCGATAATAAAGCTTGGCGTTGCGCCATCCCCGGTGACCGTGGGAAGGTCAGCGCCCATTGGGACGCCCTTCTCGTATCCCACATCAGCAATGTTGCGCTGCTTCATGTCGCTGTCTACAAAATCATAGCCACCGAAGAATCTCACCCTGATTCGCGGCCCTGTCGTCGCGTATGTTTCGCGGCGTTTCATGGCGTCAAAAATCGCTTCTCGCGTATTCGCATGTGCCCATAATGCAGTTGGCCCAGGGGTCGCGTATTGGTAGCCTTTGTATGAAATGCCGAGATCCTTGTTTTCTTTCACGGTCATCGTCGCCCGGGTTGCGCTGGGTTCCATCCAGGCAAAGGCGCCGAAAAAGTTGTTGTCGTCCGCCGTGGTCAGCCCGGTATGAATATCCGAGCCACCGACAAAGCCCATTTTGTAGGGATTCACACCCAGACTTTTTTGAAAGCTTAAGCCCCGCTTCAGTGCTGACCGCGTATACTCGCCTGCCATCATTTCCGGGGTCTTCTTCTCTGTCATATCCAGGTTTGCCCAGTCCCAACTCTCATAGTCGGCAAACTCGTCCTCAGGCGACAAAACCGGATGCGTTTCGCTGTCGCCTTTTGTCTGGCCAACCTCAACCAGTCGCTCCCATTTGTTGCGTGTTTCTGCGTACTCCCGGTCAAACTGGGCACCGTTATCGAAATTGTCCTGCAATGGGAACATGATGCCGTTCGACAGGTTGCCGTGATGTGGTATGGCAAGGACCTGTCCACCGGTTTTGTCTTCGTATGTTTGCAACCACTTCCACAGATCGCGTGGATTTGGGCTGCCGAAAGGCGGCGTCATTGTCATTGGTTCCATCTGCAGCGTGCGCTCGGGCCCGTCACGAAAAATGACATTGCGATGCAGGTTGTTGCCTTTGACGAGTGATGTCCACTCGTAGGCAATCAATGTGGTGAAACGATGCGGTTCGTTGTACTCCTCGGCTGCCTGAACCAGGTATTCCCAGGTTCTCGTATAGCCCGGGTTGCCGGGCTGATAGTTGAGTACCGGCGACAGCGTGCCTTGAGCGAACTGCTTGATGAGATCGTATGACGCCTGACGAGCGCGCTCTCCGCCAGCGGTAAATTCCTCGTGGTATTTCCTGCCTTGCTCGTCGGCCATTATGTTGGCAGCGCCGCTCAGGATATCTGTAATAGTGCCCATGCCATCCGTGTGCTCGGTCAAAGCCATGAAATCATACGGACGGCTGAGCTTCACCGGTTGTCCGGTATTTGACGTGACCTGTTCGCCGCGGGCGAAACGGTACAAATCACGTGGCATCAACGAAGTACCGCCGCCGCCCGCGTCTGCCGACAGCGCGGAATGCAAATGAGTCTCGCCGAAAAGCAGCCTTGTCGGGTAGCCAAGGTCGGCGTTTGGTGAGTAAGGCTCATCGGTGGATTGTGCGACTACCGTTGATACGGTAATAGAACCGGCGATCGTCAACAGGATTTTGAGTGCATTGAATTTCATCTGCGTTTTCCTTTCTAGAATTTCCCGACGATTTTCATCCATAACGTATCTCCTTCAAGGCGGTTCTCGTTGCCAAACTCTTTCAACCATTTCAATTCGGCGATAACGTCTTTGCTGCCGACATTGCTAGCGAAGGAAAGCACCGGGCCGACACCGTTTGCCCGGGCTTTGAAGTCACCGAAAGTCGCACCGCTACCACTATCACCCGAAACTTGCTTATACCAGTAGCCTGACAGGCCGACGCCGGCGAGTCCATTCCACAGCGGGAAGTGTTGCGCCAGCGTTCCGTCGAGGTGAATTTGTGTGCCGGATTGATAATCAGTGTCGTCGTTCTTCTGATTGAAGTCTGCTCCAATAAGTAAAGATGCCTCGCGCCCATTCTGCTGGCCGAAATACATTAAGCCAACCGTTGGTTCAATAGTCAGGAAATTCTTGCCAGTGTTCGCTAGCCGGCCGACCTCGTAATCCCCGGTAGGCGCGTAGATCGTTACACGCAGGTTGATGTTGAAATCGGGATTGACGTTGTAATTGAACATCGCCGGAATCAAGACAATATCGCCGAGCGCCTTCACCCGGTCGCTGCGCCTGAATGTAGGCCCGCCATTTGGGTCGCGCACATCAGCAGATACCTCGATATCGACCCATGGAAACGTGGCCGCCATCGAATACTGCCATTTCTCGCCGAGGTTCCAGTCGGGCGACCATAGCAGAGTCAGGCCGACGGCCGTCGAACTGGCGTCCACATTACCGGCCAAAAGGCCGGCCACCGGAATTTCCCGATTTATGCTGACCTGTCCATTGTAAACGGCATAATTGAATCGTGCGATGAAGGTTGGCTCCGCCGGCGCACCATCGACGAAGGACGACATGGATCCCTGAAAATAATGGCCACTGCCGCCTTCTTCGGCCGAGGCCCCGGCGCTCAGCAACAGCACCGCGCCAATAAATGGCGGGACGATTCGCACTAGGGTCTATACCAGATAGGCGATGTCCACGCGCGTTCCTGAATCGTGGACGGGACATCATCAAGAAGCGGTAAGCCGGCTCGTACCGCATCGTATGTACTCCAGCGCGGCGTCGGAATCTCAATCACACGGGCGTAATAGAATGCGTGCTGTTCGGGATTGAAATTCGGGTCGGTCCAGCTTCCGATCAGTGTGCCGGCACCAATGTCGTTGGTGAACAGCGCAGTCTCCAGGTCCACCGTGTTGCCAACGGCAGGCACTTTTCCGTCGGGACCCGGCTGACGATCTCCGGACCAGGTGACATCCGCTATTGTTTCGTGTGTTGCTCCGTCTGCATCGACCCAACCCTTGATGATCTGAATTCGATCCAGATTGGCGCCATCGGGGTCTCTTGTTGCATGCACAGTGAATGTCGGTGCGGCTCCAATGGAACCGAGGTCGCTGCCCATCGGCACACCCAGTTCATAACCCTGACGAACCAGTTTCAGGGGATCAGACGGATCGACCGGGAGTTCAACGCCGCCAAACATGCGTACCCTGATTCTCGGGCCGCTGGTCGCAAACGTTTCACGGTTTTTCATGGCGTCCCAAATTGCGGCGCGAGTATTTTCAGTAGCCCAGACGCCGGCCAGCGATCCGATACTCAGGTCCTTGCCATCAATCCAGCCGGCGACACCGGCGCTGCGGCGGCGCTCGACCGGACCGTCTTCAGAGCCGTGCGCACCAATGAAACTATCCTCTGCAACGGCCGAGGGCAGGCCGTTGTGATTGTCCGTTCCGCCGATAAATCCGTACTTGAACGGGTTGACGCCAAGTTTCTGCTCAAACGCGACGCCCATTTTCAATCCTTCACGCACGAAATCATATTTGTGGAATGTGCGGCCACTCGATTTTTGAATGGAATCGGCGTTCTCAAAATCGGCAAATTCATCAGCCGCCCAAAACTTTCGATGCACTTCGGAATTGCCCTTCACTTGCATCATTTCGATCAGGGGTTCGAAATGTTGACGCGTCTGGGCGTACTCCAGATCCATGGCTTCGCCCAAGGCATTCACGGTCGGGAACATCATGCCTTTGCTGGCATTGGAGTTATGCGGAATAGCCAGCGCCTTCATGCCCAGTGCTTCCTGTTCCGCCATCCACTCCCAAAGCCCGTCTTCGCGGTGGATGTCTATGTAGCTAACCGGCATCTCGGGAACGTGAGCGTCCCTGTAAATTACATTGCGATGCAAGTTTGCGCCTTGCGGTGCCGCACTCCATTCGAAGGCAATGAACGCGGTGAATACGCCGGGCTGATTGTGTCGCTCAGCAGCATCGACCTCTATCTGCCAGGCACTTTTGATCGTATCCGGACCAGCAAAAAACGGTGGGTGCGCAGGCGTATCACCGCGGTTACTGGAAACCACGTATTTCAGGAACCATTCCCTGCGTTCATCCGGGTCAGTCAGGCCGCGAAGTTCTATTAGGAGATCCTGATCGTGTCCCGGCGCGCCTTCATACATGGTGGAAAACATTTCACCGAGATACTCCGCGTGATCCGTCACTGCGGCAAAATCCAGCGGCCTTTTGCGTGTGAGTGACTGTCCCAGCAATGAGACTGATTCTCCTTTTGCGTAGCGATAGGCGTCTTCGGGACCCAGGCGAGTGCCTCCCAGGTACGCATCGAGAGAAAACGACGTATGCATGTGCGTTTCACCGAAGTAGGCATTTCGAAGCGGATTTGCGGCGGACATGGAGCCAGATGTTTGCGCCGGTGCCGGAACCGATTTATCAACTGTAACCTCCGGCTGTTCGTCATTGTTTGTTTGGCCGCAACCTGAAAGAAGCGCAAGGCTGATGGCTAACATAAAACAGACGCTACGGATTTTCATTGAACTGGACATCACTTACTCCAAAATTCGGGCTTTCGATCGGAAAAATCTGCTTCACTGATCATCACGCACTCAACGACGTCGCCGACCGCCGCCGCCATGCGGGCGCGACATTTCACGCGACGCACCTCGATTTCGTGCGGTGTGCGAGCGATCGAGGCCACCGTAATCCATACCCGTTGTTTGACGCGTCGATTGTGACGGTCGGGTCGCTGCTTGTGTCTGGCGTTGCGGACGCTCCTGCGTCTGCCAGCTATTGTTACTTCGTGTTTCCCAGTTATCGCCGTTGCGCCTTGCTACGTTGCCGTTTCTGTCCGCATAGACATCATTGGCGCGGTTCGTTGAAGGGCGAGCTTTCTGCTGTTCCCTTTGGACTGTTGTACGATCCGCTCGCCTGCCGCGATTTTCCGGCCGGTTGTAAATGTTGTTGTTTTGCGTTCTGTTGCCGCTGCCACGATTGTTGCTGCCGATATTGACGTTATTTCGATTGCCAATGCTCACGCTGTTGCCAATGTTGATGTCGCCCGTATTGATAATCGTCGTATGGTGATGATAACCACCACCGTAGAAACCGCCGCAACATCGTCCGGGGCCGTAGTACCCGTAGCCACCACCAAAGCTGACACCCATGCCGAAGAAGCCATTGCTCCAGCTGACACCGACGTTCCAGCCCGTCCACGGGTTGTAACCGACGTGCAGACCCCAGGTCGGCGGGCGCGGATAATAGATGCCGCCGTAATAAGGTGGGTAGTACCAGCCAGTACCATACACCGGCACACCGTAATACGGGAACGACCACATGTATCCGGGGTAGTAACCGACGTACACGATTTCCGGCGTAGAGTCATAAATTGTTACATAGGTCGTGTTGTAGACGGGAGATGTCGGTGGAATCTTCTGGATCTCTTCATCCGGCACGGAATCCGCGACAATCCACGGTCCAGTTGCTTTCGCCGACACAAACCAGACACCATTGTCTACCGCATAATATTCGCCGCCAATTGCCAACACCTGTGCGCCCGTGTTGACGGCGTGCGATACCTCCGTGCCCTCGATCTTTTCAAACTTCGGGTCGCCATCGTATTTGACTTCAAGTGTTGCTTCATCTCGCTTTATGGCTGCCGTTTGCGGGATTGCAGCATCGGTCATCGCCTGCTCAGCCTCTTCGGTTCCTGCGACTGAAACGCGCGTGCCGCCGATATCCGACGCCGGTGGAATATCCTTGAAGCTCGCCGGCACCTGGTCTGGTTTTACAAACGTCCACGGGCCGTCTTCACTTTTCGCTGCAAACCAGCGTCCGGACAGAAGTAAATACATCTCGCCGCTTGACAGTTCACGTAACCAGGCAGTCTCCGTGTTGGATACGTAAAGAATTTCCCCCCCCACAAGCGAATTCCATTCCGGCTCGCCGTCAGTGGAAATAAGTTCCGTCGGTTTCATCGCGGTCACGATCTTCGGCGGCATTGCGGGTGCCTGCTGATCGCCTTCTGGTTTTGGCAACATCTGGACCAGATCAGCCGGCGGCGAACGGGTCGGTGTCCACGGGCCCATTGGATCTTTCGCCTCGTAGTAAAGTGTCCCGCTGGTAAGATAGAGTGCCTTCGTCTTTTTATTGCGTACAACAACCAGTGGCGTATTCATCGTCCTTTCATAGTTACTATTCTCTACATCACTGAAATTCGGCTCACCGTCGAACAACAACAGAACCGCCAACTCGTCGCTGAAAATAATGGCCGGTGGTTCAGTATTCAGGTTCTCAAGACTTTTGCGTTCAATTTCTGCCGACTCAAGACTTGCCGACAACCGCTCCAGCGAGATTCTGAATCCAGCGCTCGGCATCGCCTGCTCGACAATCTGCGTAAATTGTTGTTCGTCCGCATCCTTGGAGTCCGGCCAGGCAACCTTCGTTACTTTCAGATCGCGAACGGTAACGACACCGGCGTCACTGTCCGTGTCGATCCGCGTGGTAAACCACATTGCGCCGAATATCGGATTGTCCTTGCCCTTCAGTTCCAGCGAAATAGCGGCACGCCCGCTCATCATGTTGCCAACAAGCTTTTCGGGCTGAGGCTGGTAGACGACGATGGTGCCCTTATCGTCTTCGATTTCCTGGGGCCAGCTGAGCGTGTTGTCCTGAGCGCTCGCCTTGACCCCAACAATCATGCTCAGCAGCATCGTTGCCACAAATAATTTTGCTAATGGTTTCATTGTCTATTTCCGTTTGTTTTGTTCCGGAGTCGGCGCTTCGGATTTTTTTCACTCTTGTTGACAGGCTTAACCGGTCGGCACAAGTAAGGTAAATGTGAACACGAGTTTCCACTTGGTCAGCCCGTCATCGTTTTTCAGGTTGTACTGTGGATTAATGGCCCAGCGAACCGGCTGATTACCCCACCGCGTGACCTTACCGATTTGAAATCCGATCGGAATGTTTGTCCAGCGACTGCGTTTCCAGTCATAGGTAAACTGCAGGTCGCCGGCACTTAACGCCCAGCCGCCACCGAGCTGGTGTGCGAATATAGGCTGCAACTGGCTGATTGCTGTGTCGCCGCCGAAAACATTCTAGCTGAACAAACCCAGTTTCGTTTTCTCCGCATAGTCCCAGACGGCTCCGACCGCCGGTCCGATGACAAACGTATCGGGTGCGGCATCATCGCCAGAGTTACGACCGCCCCTAGGCCGAGACGCCCCCATTGCTGTCCAAATATCACTAGGTCGAACAGGCTGACCGTATTTATACCGTTTCCGCCTCTGCCATCAACCTGGTAAGGCACGGTCATCCTCAGAATATTCGGCTTGCCAAACGCTTTGAAGGGGATGACCGGTCGAAACGTCAGGTCAAACGCATCGCCGGACCGGCCATTATCGGGGCCGTAGAAAGCGCCCGTGTAGTCGCCGATGATATTAAATGACATCAGTGACGCCGTCGGATCAGTCGCGGCCGCGGACAACTCGTCTGCGGCTTCGTCCGCAAATGCGAGTGGCATTGAACCAAGCAGAAAAGTCCCGGCAATGCCGATGAGTGATCTGACTAAGCCAGATTGTTGTTGGTAAGTCATCAATCTGCAATACCAGGGTGATCAGGTCTGTCAACTAAGATCATCAATTCGCGCTTCCGGCGCATATTTCCGCATGGATTCGATCGCACTTATCACGCTTCTTTTGCTGGCATATAAAGTTGAACTCGGCATTCGGCTAGAATAGGCTCAAAGGGCCGCTAAGCAAAGCGGACATCAGCCAGTGACAGGTTGCCACGTCGGAGGTGGTGAAATGCGCGGCATCAACTGCATGTTAGGCATCATCACTCCTAGCCTTATTGGCGTAAAGCTCATCCATACTCTTTGCTGTCCATTCCGCTCTCTGAGATTCTGGTGATAGATCAGCTACAAACCCAGGAATGAAAATTACGGTTCCAGATTGCCACCATTCGTCGATAACAGAGTTTTCCAGCATAGTTCGACCAAATCCACGGTAAACGAGCCACTGCTCTTCCGGGAGCATGCCGTGCTGGAATTGAAGATAGAACTCTTCAAGGTTTGAGAATATCCGAGAAAGCATCCAAATGAACCTAGACCGCTCTTGCTCGGTCAGCAAGTCAGGCTCCGCATTGCCTTTCGCCCAGATATCTCCGATCTCTGGATTCGAAATTACTAGGTCGTACCAAGCAGTTCGAGACGCAGTTGTGGCTTGAGCAATCGCGCTCTGTTGGGACCTTGTGTTTTGCCGAATTTGAATAGCGAGGTAAGCGATCGTTGCGATCACACCGATCGCGCCTAAAATCTCTCCTATCGCCCAATCGCCTCCCAGTTCATCGCTCTCTCCCTGATAACTTCCCATGATATTACTACAGAAGGGCATGCCCGCTTTGGCCGAAACCGGTCATAAGAAATCGTGATTCGTGGCTGATTTTATGGCCGCTTTACACGCAAAAGTGGACGTTCAGGTAAGATTGACTTGAACTACCGCTTTGTACCCAAAGCGTCCATTGGCGACCACTCCGGTGTATTGGTATTCGCGCACATTTGACTCAGCAGTAATTACATAGAAAGCTCGCTGATGTGTTGCTGTGCTGATAGGGATGAAATGAAGTTACTTGGCAGCATCATCTTACTCATCGCGCTGCAGGCTACCGTGGCCATGGCGACAGCTGACATCGAGGTCAGAAAGTCCGTCAATAACGCGTTTCCGATGATAAACGAGCCTGTCGAGTTCACCGTACAGGTGAGGAATGTTGGGATCGAAACGGCTGTCGACGTGCTGATCGTCGATCAGTTACCGGCAGAAATGCGCATTCCGGCCGGCATTGCCGCATTTACGAGCATTGGCAGCTACGATCCGGCCAGCGGTGAATGGTTTATCGGCGATCTGATGCCCGGATCGAGCGCAACGCTCGTCATCCCCGCGATCGTCACAGATCCGCAACCCGCACAATGCATCGTGAATTCTGTCGTGTCAGAGTTTGGGGATCTTGTTGTCGGCAACAACGTGGCGAGAGCAGCTATATATCAGAATACTGGTTATCGATGTGTTGACGTCAGGCCGTTTCCCAACATCTTTGCCGGTGCGTCAATCTTTCCGACCTGCGATTCTCAGGAGCGTTACCACGGATCAATCGTTGTCCGAAACTTCGGGCCAAATGCTGCACGCGACGTTGTCATATCCTTCACGCAAACACCAATAATTGGCGCGAGCATTCGTTTCGACGATACCCAGTGCGGGCAATCAGGATTTGATGTTTGCACAGTTGCCGAAATCCCAGCCGGGCAAACTGTTTCATTAAACGTCACATCGGATTCGTTTCAAAACTACACGGATCTTAATTATCAATTGGGTCTCTCAGTCTCGACAATTGATGTCGACTATGTGCCGGAGAATGATTCCGTCGAGACTGATACGCTCGTGCGCGGCTTTTCGAGTTGTGAGGTTACCGACCCCAGCGTCTTGGCCGGGCCAGATGGACCTCGGTGTTTCATTGCTACGGCGGCCTATGGGTCGCGTATGGACCCGCACCTGGAGAGTCTGCGGGTTTTTCGTGACCGGTTTATGATGACCAACCGCCCCGGTCGTGCCTTGGTACGCTTCTATTACAGGCGCTCGCCACCACTGGCGGACTTCATCGAGAAACGCGATTGGTTGCGCGCCGTCGTACGAGGGCTGCTGACACCAGTCGTAGCAACGATCGAATACCCCATGCCGATGGCGCTGTTAATCTTTAGTCTAATCGTGGCTGCTCTGGTTCGGCGCCGGCGAGGCGCGACAGCTGCCGCACGTGTCAATGGTAGCTCTTGGTCGAAAGCGGTCATACAAAATCGCGATTTTCAGCAGTTTAACGGTCCGCTTTACCCTCGGAAGCGGACGTTAGGCTAAGATAGGTCAAAAGGTCCACCCAAAGCGGACATTTTCTGCTCACCACTTTTTGATACGCTCATATTTGTCGAATAGGGGGAATAATCTTGAATCTGGCGAAACTTACTTCCTGTCCCTCCTGCCTGCCAACTACTTAAGCTCGTCGATCAGGAGTCAATTGATGCTCAGTGACTGCCTCAGGGCGCGGTCTTCCCACGCCATACGGTAAGCAACGTAGTATTTGAATATGTTTCTGACATAGCGGACCGTCTCGCGCCCAATCTTGCGGGCCGCGATCAATTCCACATTATCGAGCCACAGGTTGGGGTCGTGTCCTTCAGCGGCGGCCAGGTTGCGAAGACGTTGTATCCTCGCAGGGCCAGCATTGTAGGCCGCCAGCGCAAAGAGCCACTGCTGTAGCTCTCCCATTTCAGGTTCGGAGAAATAGCGATCCATCAGGAAACGCATATACCTCGCGCCTGCCCTGATGTTATCGGCCGGGCTCGATATGTCATCAATCCCGACATTGCGGTCAGCCGCAGTTGATGGCTTTATTTGCATGATGCCGACGGCACCGGCGGGACTTTCCTTGCTGTGATCCAGTTCCGACTCCTGATATGCCTGTGCCGCAAGCATCAGCGGATCGAGGCTATTCTCCGCTGCGCTGGAGCGGAAGTGTTCCAGCAGCGGTCGAAGCCGTGCGACGCCGTCGTCTGAGGTTGAGTTTCGAACCCAGTCGAGATTTTCCATGTAACGATTGATCAGCACGTTGCCGATTAACGTACCTTGACGATGGTCACGCACAAAACTGTTGATCGCTGCGGCCAGTTGCGGGCTGTCTTTGCGAAATACCCATGCGATCTCTCCGCCAGCATGAACCACGAGTCCTTCCCTGACATTCATATCGGGAAATATTTTTGACCAGTAACTTGCCTTGTAGCTGTCGACAACGGTGGCTGACACCAGCCCGGCGTTCACCATTTCGAGTATGTCCTGTGATCTCAGGAGTTCATTGGCTTCGTCGATGCGCACGGGCTTAAGTCCCCGGTCCTTCAAGTCATTATTCAACTCGATCAAATGTTCGAAATAGCTGGACGATCTGCGAACATAGACAGTGCGACCGGAAAGATCATCGAGAAGTGCGACGTCGTTGCCTCTGCCAGGTGCAAAAACGACTATTTCATCGACGTTTCGTACCATTGGAATCGAAAAGTCGACCAGATC
>SMVA01034435.1_pt1 | contig 12969 bp, 10 predicted proteins | sample 2456451 | NCBI WGS metagenome assembly SMVA01 (sample SAMN11095933, study PRJNA526329) | marine sediment metagenome | biome: Marine sediment; feature: Surficial sediment; material: Deep marine sediment; isolation source: Hadal surficial sediment | place: Pacific Ocean | collected 2014-05 | depth...
AAGGGCTGGGGACAATGCGATCGAGGTCGTACCGCAGTCCATACACCGTGGCTGCTCTGAAAAACTCTCTGTGTGTGATTCACCGATTACGCGCGCGGTGCCGTTTCCTTCGGCTAGGGCGATGGCGAGGGAATCGGCGAGGCGTGAACGCGCGCGACTGTTGGCCTTGATCCGGTCTACGACGACTTCGACATCGACACTGCCGGTGAGGTGGAGCCCTTTGGGGAGCGCATTCAGGTCGTGCACCTCGCCGTTCGTTCGCACGCGCACGAATCCCATGGCCCTGAGGTTCTCGATCAATGCGTCCTGCTCGAGCCTCGTATCCCGCGGGAGGGGGAACACCACCAGGAGCCTCTCTCCGTTCAGCCGATCCAGCACGCGATCGGTTGCCGATGTGGGCGAGTCTGAAATGACCAGTCCGCCGCAGGCGTGACACCGCGGTGTGCCTACCCGGGCAAACAAGAGTCGCAGGTAGTCATGGATTTCCGTGGCGGTACCTACGGTCGAACGAGTGGTCACCGTCAGGTTCTTCTGCTGGATCGCGACCGCGGGGGTAATGCCGTCGATGTGATCCACGGCCGGTTTCGGCATGCGTTCCAGAAACTGCTTGGCATACGTCGAAAGCGATTCTACGTACCTTCTCTGCCCCTCGGCGTACAGCGTGTCGAAGGCCAGTGAACTCTTGCCGGACCCCGAGGGGCCGGTAACCACCGTAAACTGTCGGTGGGGGATATCGACGTCGATGCCTTTGAGGTTGTGCTGGCGAGCACCGCGAATGCGCACGTGGTCGGTGGCCATGGGGGAAAGTAAGCGGGACAGTGGGACCGCGCCCGGTCCCGATGTCCGTTGACTCCCCCCTTTCGTACGGCGTACGTTGCCTGAGCATCTAATGGCCAAAATCCTCGCACCTCGTCTGCTCCGCCGTGGCGTTGAGATCTTCGCGGTGATTTCCCTCATCGGGTTTGGGGGAATCCTGTTTTATGGTGACAACCTCAAATTCTTTCTCGAGACCATGTTGTCCCTGCGGTGGGAGTGGCTCCTGATCGGGGTGTTGGTGGCCTCGATGGATTGGATTGGAGGCGGGATCCGTCTCTTCATATTGCTGAGGCACGTCTTTCCCACGGTCAAATTGAAGAGTTGCATACTCTCTGCTGGTCTCAACGCGTGGGGGACGATGATCACCCCCTCACAGGCAGGGGGCGGTCCGGCGGGGATCTTCTCCCTCAAGCGCTCCGGGGTGCCGATTCCGGAAGGGACCGTTGCCACCTTCATGAGTTGGGTGGCCACGGTCTTGTTCTTTTCGGTAGCTGGCCCATTGACCATATGGCTGGGAGCCGGTCAGTCCCTCGAAGCTCACGGGGTGCTGGGAGATCTATCTTTGAATGACCTGTACCGGCTGAGTCTAGGAGCTTTTGTTACAGTAGGCTTGGCGATTCTGGTGCTGCTACTATTCCCGGGCTTGGCCACGAAAGGGGCCCGCGCCATCACCCGGTTGCTCGAAAAGCGAGGAAATGAGCGGTTAGCTGGTCGAATCGAACAGATCAACGCCGGCATCGATCGGATGCACGGGGCGATGGTCACGTATTTTAGGGGAAAGGGCTGGATTGCCCTTGGCTGGGCCGTCGTATTCACAGGCGTGGCCTATTCGAACAAGCTTATGGCTGGGTACATTGCCCTTCGCGTTATCGGGATCGAGGCGAATTTCGTAGACGTGTTGTTGCTCCAGACTCTTATCATCTTTGTGCTTTATTTTGCCCCTACTCCAGGGGGCTCCGGACTTGCAGAGGTTTTGTCCGTGGCAGTGATGTCCATCTACGTGTCACGCGAGCTGACGCCGTCATATATCCTGATCTGGCGGGTCCTCGTGAGTTATCTGACCGTTGGATTCGGCTCATTCGTATTTTGGCGGTGGCTCAAATTGGCCGAAGACGCGGCGAAGGAAGCCGTGGACGATGAGGGCGCGGAAAGAGGGTTGGAACCGGGCTAATCGCAGGCCACCGTTGTTGTTGCATGCCCATGGGAGCCGGGCTAACTTAGGCAGCCTGGCTGCTAGATAGCAAGGAGAGGAATGTCGTTTCTCGAGTTCGGCGGACAGCGCCACGCCCTCCCAATTGGCGAATCCGTACTAGGAAGTGATGCGTCTGCAATCGTGCCCCTCAAGGGGGACGACGTGCTTCCGCAACATGCGGTCATCCAAGCCCATTCTGACGGGCAGGTAGCCATCCGGAGGGCGCAGGAGTCTGCCGAAGTCATGGTGAATGGTGTTCGGTTGGGCCCCAACCCCGTGCCCCTGTTACATGGTGACAGAATCACTGTTGGGGGGCACGAGTTCTCGTTCATCGACGAGCGGAAGAGCGGCAGCACGCAATATGTCCAGGCGATCGATCCGGCTACGCTTGCCGGGATGATGAAGCCGTCGGCCAAGAAACGGAAACCGACGGCCGCAACTGGTGGACGGCTGGTGTCGCTGACCGACGGGAGGGAATACCAGATCACAGGTGCCAATTTCCTCATTGGTAGAGACGCATCGTGCGATGTCGTAGTGACAAGCAAGAGCATCTCCCGTCGCCACGCTGACATAATGACGACACCGAAGGGTTATGTAGTGGTGGACAGCAGCACCAACGGGACGTTGGTGAACGGGAAGAAAGTCGACGGGCAGCAACTGCTTGCCAGGGGTGACATCATCCAGTGTGGCGAACATGAGTTCCGGTTCTACGCGGACTTGGCCAAGGAGCCAGAAGTTGCTACCGCGCCGGTCCCAGAACCTGCACCACCGGTCGAACAACCAGCGCCACCGGTCGAACAACCAGCGCCACCGGTCGAACAACCAGCGCCACCGGTCGAACAACCAGCGCCACCGGTCGAACAACCAACGCCACCGGTCGAACAACCAGCGCCGTTGGCCCCTGAGCCTGCCGCTTGGGTTCCTGCGGCACCGAGACCCCCTGTGGTAGAGACGCCACCCGTGCCGGCACCGGTCGCCGCTGCGCCTCCAAAGGCGCCCGAACCGACGCTGCCGGCCCAACGACCGCCGCCACCAGTGCGACAGAAGACTCCATCTGTCGGGCCGAAACGCGGTCCGGCCGTCCCCGCCCCGGGAGCCGAACATCGACTGTCGAACACGCTGCACGGTGTGCCGAGCATACCGCGGCCCATACCGGGAAGCCCGGCTTTACCATCTGGTCCCCGAACTGGGGAAGGGGGGCCAACCCGAGAACCGGCGCGTTCGGGAAGGGTTGGCGCATTGGCGAATATTGTCGTCAGGTCGGGCCCGCTCAAAGGCCGGCGGTACCCGTTGCGCACGGCCGTAGTGAACGTAGGGCGGGCTGATTACAACGATATAGTCATCCCAGAGGGGAGCGTATCGACCAACCACGCCAAGATCCAACGGCGTGAAGGGATCTGGGTTCTAGTCGATCTGGACTCGACGAACGGTACGATGGTTGACGGTGAACGCGTGTTCGATGACGAGGTTCCCCTGGCGCCTGGTGCCCTGCTGCGGTTTGGAGACGTACAGTGCGTATTCGAGCCCACTGATGATTCGATCGACGCGCCCAGGGGGAGTTCGACACGAATCCTTTCGTCAGTGAAGCCCGAAGACATCACCAGGCGGGGAGGGTAGTAAGCGTGCCTTGCACCGTTCACTTCACGTCAGCGGGCCGCACGGATGTCGGTATCGTGCGGGCCGGCAACGAAGACAGTTTCCTGCTCGAACCGCAAAACGGCTTGTTCATCGTCGCCGACGGAATGGGCGGGCATGCCGCGGGTGAGGTCGCCAGCCACATGGCAGTCGAGATCGTCGGTGATGCGCTGCAAGAAGTTGTTGGCCATGAAGACGCCAGTGCCGCGGACGTCATTCGCCAGGCCATCATGGATGCCAACGGAAAGATTTTTCAGAGGACGTTGGTCGAGCAGGACAAACGGGGAATGGGGACGACGACGACCGCGATGGTGATCAACGGTGCCCGATACTTGATTGGGCAGGTCGGAGACTCCCGCGCCTATCTTCTGCGGGATGGTGATCTACTCCAGATCACCAAAGACCACTCCTATGTGCAGGAGCAGGTCGACGCGGGATATTTGACCCCTGAGCAGGCGCGAACTCACCCGTACTCCAACGTCATCACGCGTTGTGTGGGTGCGAATAGTGAAGTGGCGCCCGACATCTACATTGGCGGTGTCCGAACTGGTGACCTATTCCTCCTCGCCTCGGATGGCTTGACGGGCATGCTAGAGGACAGTGAAGTGTTGGACATCATGGTGAGTCAGAACCAACCCGGTGCTCTCATCGACATTCTCATTTCCGAAGCGAATCGTCGGGGTGGGCTTGATAACGTGACGGTAATCATTATCCGGATCGATAGTGTCGAGCACCACGAAGACGGGCACATCGAGCCCTGACTGAACCGCGCGAGCCCAATGCCGAGGTTTTGGGGCGGGCGGTCTCCGAACACATCACTCCGATACTCTACGCGCTCGAAGTATGTGCGTTGTCAATGGAACAAGCAGGGCGTGATGAGGAGGCAACGTATTATCGGTCCCTCGCCAAACGACTGTCCGATGCGGGTGGAAGTCCGCCCAACCTAGGCCAGGGCGAGTAACGCCCGCTCCTCACGCAACAACGCTTCGACATCATTTTCGCTCGCCTCGACGATGCGGACCATAGCACCGGCCGGCATCTCGATCGTTGTTGGGTCGCCTATGAACACTCGAAACCTGCGCGCCCTGTCGTGCAATGTCTCTGCAATCTGCTGGATCCCGAGGAGGGTCCTTCCGTGTTCGCCGTCGAGCCGCTCTACACCCCGCTGGTGCGTCAGGACAGAGAGGTCGGCGGCTAGCATCGAAGGCTTTGCCGGGTAGTCGAGGAGAACGGTACCGGGGTCGAGGCGAAGTTCTGCTGCTAGGCGGTCTTCGACCCGAGCGACGAGCGTGGGGTTGCGAGCGATCCACGAGTCGTGCCCAGCGGGCAGCTGATCCGACGGAAGATCTAGTGCGCGCTTGAAAAGCTGCCGGCGTCGCAACCGGCGTACCATTCGATTGTCCGGGATATCGTTCAGCTTTCCCATGAGTTCTTCGTCCGTGAGGTCGGGAATGGCATCAGCCTCCAGGCTGCATTGGCTGACGGCATCGCGAACCAAGCGTTTGAACATTGCCGTTGCGCTTCGAACGGCGTGATGCCAGTACACGTTGCGATACATCTGGTACTTGGCGAAGAGCAACGACTCGAGAGCAGACAGACCCTTTTCATGCACGCCTACACTTCGCACACCGACGGCGTCGGTGACGACAGCGAGCGAGTGCAGCAGACGATCGACGTCGACGGTCCCGTACGGTACGCCACACATCCGTGCATCCCGCGTCAGGTATTCGATCTTGTCGAGGTCCAGCGATCCAGTAATGAGTCCTTGGAGCGGACTGTTGCTCGAGCCTCGGATGAGATCTGCGAGCTTGGCGTCGAGGTGGTCGATTCCGATGTCGGCAAGGACCGCGCGTACCTCCGGGTGCTGGAGATGGCGTTGGGCCAGGCCTTCGTGGGATGGGAACCCCGCTTCCTCCAGGGCATGCGAGAACGGGTAGTGCCCTACATCGTGGAGGAGGGCGGCAAGGCGTGCGCCGACGATGTCTTCCTCCGGAACGGAGTCTAGTTCACCGCGCTCATAAAACAGTGCGAGCGTTCGGCGGGTTAGGTGGTACGTGCCGAGGGCGTGCTCGAAGCGGCTGTGCGTAGCTCCGGGGTACACGAGGAAGGCGTGGCCGAGTTGCCTGATATACCGAAGGCGCTGAAGCGGCTCGGTGTCGAGTAGCAGCAGCGCCTCACGGTCGATTCGAATGTTGTTCCAAAGCGGGTCCCGAATGACCTCGAAGTCATTTGACCGGCCCATGGCAATGGCGCTCAGATGTTCGGGCCGGCGTTGCGGACTTCTTCGTTCACTTCGGCCGAGAACTTCTTGAAGTTTTCGTGAAACATGCCGGCCAACTCCGCTGCCGCTTTGTCATAGGCCGCACCGTCACTCCAAGTGCTACGCGGATCGAGCACGTCGGCTGGTACGTCTTTGACCGCCGTCGGCATCTCGAGTCCGAAAACCGGGTGGGTCTTGGTCGGCTCGTTTGCGAGGCTACCGTCGAGTGTCGCGTGAATCATTGCCCTGGTGTATGGGAGGCTCATGCGATGCCCTACGCCATGAGGGCCACCCGTCCAGCCTGTGTTGATGAGCCAGCAGTGTACATCGTACTTATCGAGACGCTCGCCCAACATCTTGGCGTACACCGACGGATGGAGCGGAAGGAAGGGGGCGCCGAAACATGCGCTGAATGTTGCTTGTGGCTCGGTGACCCCGCGTTCCGTTCCCGCAACTTTCGCGGTATATCCGGAAAGGAAATGGTACATCGCCTGGGCCGGTGTCAGCTTGGCTATCGGTGGTAACACGCCGAAGGCGTCAGCGGTGAGAAACACGACATTCGCAGGGTGGCCCGCACGCCCTTCCGGTACGTGATTCGGGATGTAGTGGATGGGGTACGAAGCACGGGTGTTCTCTGTAATGGAGTCGTCGTCCAAATCTATGAGGCGTCGGACGGGATCCACGACCACATTTTCGAGGATGGTACCAAACATTTGCGTCGTCGCGTAAATTTCCGGTTGGTCTTCGGCCGATAACCGGATCACCTTGGCATAGCAGCCTCCCTCGAAGTTGAACACTCCGTCGTCGCTCCAGCCGTGCTCATCATCACCGATCAGGCCACGGCTCGCATCGGCTGACAGTGTCGTCTTGCCGGTGCCTGAAAGGCCAAAGAAGACAGCAACGTCTCCATCGGGCCCGACGTTGGCTGAACAGTGCATGGAGAGAACGCCGCGCTGCGGGTATAGATAGTTGAGGACGGTGAACATGGATTTCTTCATTTCGCCGGCGTAGTGCGTTCCCCCGATCACGGCCATGTTCTCGCCAAAATTCAGCGTGATGAACGTCGAACTCCGCGTTCCGTGCAAGTCGGGGTTTGCCTGCATCTCCGGCGCGTGGAAGACGGTAAAGTCTGGTTTGAACATTGCCAGGTCGTCCATGTCCGGACGCAGGAACATGTTGTGGACGAACATGGCATGCCATGCATTGGTGGTGATGAACCGTACACACACGCGGTATTTCGGATCGGCCCCAGCGAACAGGTCCTTGACGAAGAGTTCCGGCTGTTGGCTAAGATACTGCTTCGTATCATCGCGAAGCTTATTGAAATGATCGATGGAAAGCGGTGGGTTAACCGCTCCCCACCAAATCTGGTCTTTCGTGGTCTCTTCTTCGACGACGAACTTATCGTTGGGCGAACGCCCCGTGTGCGGAGTAGTGATGGTCGTGAATGGACCGCGTTCGGCGATTCGACCTTCATTCCGGCGCACGGCGTGCTCGAACAAGGCTGGTGCCGAGAGGTTCCAATGGACCTCTCCAGTGGTCACCAATCCGGGGGCGATTTTATGCTTGCCAGGAGCGTGAGCGTCGGTTGAACTGTGAGTCATCGATGGATCTCGTTCTTGGTGGAATTCTTTCGCAGTGTCACGCAATTCCCGAGGGAGCCGCTGAACCGGCAAGTGCCGGTATCGTCGCAATTTAACATGTTGTACCGCTACTCGATGTTGGACCGCTACTCGATTGCGACAGCGTTCCATCCAAGCGCGGCGCGGAGGCCGAACGCTACGACCAGCGCGAACCCAAAGGTCACGACGATCACCGGTCCCGTCGGAAGGTCGGTGACGAACGACAACCACAGGCCAAGCGTGGACACGACGAACCCCGACGACCATGCGATCAGAATCAGCGGACGGGGTTTTGTCGTGAACAAGAACGCAATCACCGCGGGAATAACGAGGAAAGAGAACACCACCAAGACGCCGGCGATGGCTACCGCCGACGTGACCACGACACCAAACAGCGCATAAAAGAGGAAATCCCAGGCTGGAATGCGCCAGCCGAGGGCAACAGCCTTTTCAGGTTCGAGCGAGATCGTGAAGAAACGGTGCCTGAGGAACCATTGCGCGACGCCAATTACTGAGTAGATGATGACCAGCTTCCAGATGTCGGACCACGTGACCCATAGGAGCGCGCCGGTGAGAAGTTGCTCCACATGCTCGGAACCGCGTGGCGCCAGGGACGCGAGCAGAATGGTGCCGGCCGTAGCGACCACGTACACGATACCGATGATTGCTTCATGTGGTATGCGGCTGCGTTCCATCCGCGTCAGGCTGATTACGGCTGCCGCGAGCAGGGTTGCCGCAAGGCCGATGCCGTACGCGACGGCACCGTGCGGGATGCCGAGTGCATCGGCAATACTGTCTCCCACACCTAGGCCGGCAAGCGCCCACCCCATGGCGGCGACCTGCGCCAGGGCGAGATCCACGAAGATCACGCCTCTCCCAATGATGTGGATCCCGAGGTACCCATGAATCCCGACGAGGATAAGCGAGGCCACGAAGGCCGGAAACATAATTTCGATCAATGTGGTCTCGGTCTTAGGGGTGTCCGGTCATGGTGGATTCGAATGCGGCGCTCAATCGTGAAACCCACGTATCAACAAGCGTCCAGTAATCGTCGATGTTCGTTTCGCCCGATACGTGCTCCGGCACGATCACCGCGCGAATTCCAGCACGTGTCGCAACTCGGTCGATCTGCTTCCTCGAGAAAAAGTTGGCTGCAAACAGGACTGGTATGCGTTCCTGTTCGATGAATTGGATGACGTGGTTCACGTGCCCCGGTGTCGGGGGAATCCCCGGCTTCGGTTCGATGTACTCGGCGCATGTGACTCGAAAGCGGGCACTGAAGTAGGCCCAGTTCTTGTGGTAACACACCATGATTCTGTTTCGGAAAGGTTCGGCCTCGGCGAGCCAACCTCCGAGATACGCGGTCAGCGGCTTGCCCTGGAAGGATTCTCGTTCGGCGAAATCCCAGAACTCGTACGACCTGCCGAGCTGATACAGAGTTTCCCATCCCAACATCTCGACCAGCTCCTCTCCGAAGAGCCTGGTGTGCATCCGTTCTGCGAACCGCTCCCAATTGGCGCGATAGTCGTCAGCGTGTGCCGGATCGACGCGTACCAGGCCGTTCGCTATGTTCTTGGCGATGGTTACCGCGTTGATGGGGTCGGTGTGGATGTGCGGACTTCCGTACACGTGCACATCGCCTCCACTGCGCGAGATGCTCTCGGGGATGTCGAGGAGCTTGATTCCGGTACTTGCCACCACGTGACCGGCCGCACCCTCGTTGATCTTTGCGTTGTTCGCTCTATCGAGCAGGGCGGGTACCCAGAGTTCGAGGTCCAGCCCGGTTGCGACGAAGAGATCGGCACGTTGCAGGCGAGCGGCAAAACTCGGTCGAGGGGTCACGAAGTGAGCGTCTTGATCGCCGCGGGCAATGGCACCGACCTCCGCGTGGTCGCCCGCTATCTCTTCGGCGATCGCCGCGTAGGTGGGAAGCGTGGTTACGACGTTGATTCGATCCTGACCTAGCGCCTCACCTGCAACGATCGACATTGCGGCTATCGTTAGGCTGGTCCGGGCAGATCGCGTGCGGAAGATCATGTGTACCTCAATAGTTTTCATGGCGGTGTGGGCCGATTGCCCACACGATCTGCAATAGGACGGTGTGGCTGGCCGCCATCCCATTGGGTTTGACGTAGTGATACTGCGCCCGGAGTCGCACGTTTTCGCTTTGCCACCACGAGAGACTCGGGACCACCTGGAGATAGTTCGGGTCGTTGTCGAGATACGGGGTCAGATAATCCACCCGGGTACCCACGATCCACTGCTGTGCGAACTTGAAGCTGAACTGCCCGTATCCACCGTTGCCCCGAAGCTTGGTTCCCGCCTCCTCGCGCTCGGAGAAATACCACGCCCCCTTGATCTGGAGGTCGCGATAGCGCGCCTGTCTCGGCGGCGTCCACCGAAACACAAAATCGATTACGGCAAGCCGGGTCTTGAGGTTCGCATCGTCATTTTGCCCGGTAAGTCCGGTTGCTCCGAACTGAAGAAACGTTGCAGATCCAACCTCCCAAAAACTCTGGAAGCGACCCAAGTAGCTGATGTGGCTCCCACCGTCGAACAGCGCCTCATTGTTCCCGAGGGTTGCCTCGGCGGTGATCGTTTGCGTTGCCGGTCCCACGGTGAACGAGGGGAGGGTGACGGATGCACCCGTTTGGATGAGGCCATCGTCGCCAAGAAAAGCCCTAGATGCCAGCGGCCGGTCGACTTCGAGAAGGGCGTGAGTGTGCCAACGGTTGTAGAGGCCGATTTCTTGGCGGAACTTGCCGACCTTGAGCCCTATTGCCGCAGGGAGCCCAACCCAATATAGATACCCTTCTTCGATCACCACTGAGGCGTGTCCGTCTTCCTCTACGCGTTCCTCGAATCCAGCGATCTCGAGTTCTTCCTCGTGTGAGACGAATACCTTGGTTCGTGTGTACGAGTCCACGGCGGCCTGAAATGAGAACTCGAACTCTCTAGGGATCGCGTTGACACTGCTGGATGCGCCATCCGGCGCGAGGTAACTACCAACGAGGTCAGCATTCACCGAGATCTCTGGGTTCAAGATCGAGAGGTCGCGTGTTTGGCTTCCGCGGTTGGTCGTATCCGGAAGCTCGGCTTCTCCGGCCGCCGCTTGAGCCGCCGCCCGAATTCGGGCCAACTCATCCACGGCGGAGGTCGTGTCTTGCCCTTGCCTAATCAGCTCCTCGAGCACGCGCTGGAGAGAATCCAACTGCGCCCGAAGCCGTCGAACCTGTGCTTCGAGCGAATCCGTTCTCGCCGGTTCTTGTGCGATGACTTGGGTGGGCGACGACCCCAATGCAACCACCAGCACGAGAGCCCACACCGACAGCGTGCGCATGTCCTATCCTCCTTGACGAATGAGCCGGCCGCGGAATCGCGGACAACGGCATGCCTCCTAGCTCTGGGGGGCTGGAGGGCCTCGTTCGGATTTGGGATTGGGGAGGGATGTCTTGCCGGCGGGCAATACGGATGACGTTGCCTGGATCGATGCCCTCGTGGGGGGAGCTGAATACGTCGTGGCCGACAGCCCGCCCGGCCCCTCGATCGCGCTTGCGATCGTGCAGGCACTCTCAACGTGGAGGACAGAACACTCCGGAGAATGCCCCGCTTCGATGACGGGGTCGGAAGCGACTGCCTCCGCTTGAGCATGAGCGATGGGCGACCACAGCACAGCGGCCAAGTAGACGGCAGCAGCAGGCAACCTCAACCCGCGCACGAAGATCCGTAGCATAACGTCCACTATACTACCGTCGAGGTGCAGGGTTCCTCAAGGGGATTGGCGGCCGACATGCTCCAGCAGCAGTTGGCCGACTCGCTCATTGGCAAGCATCCTACCGAATGCCGCCGCTCCCGGCCCGTTCGCGAAGATCGGAACGAGCTCTGCGGTGTGACCGGTCGTGTTGTAGGCGGCCCGTGGCGCACCCGTCGAGTCTACGGTAAGGGACATGCCACCGGTTTCGTGATCTGCCGTGACGACGATCAGGGTCTCGGGGTGACGGTCCTGATAGGCCACGACGACCCGAATGGCGTCGTCCAAGGCCAGCATCTCACGTGCGATCACATCGAATGGTTCATTGCGATGGGCTTGGGTGTCGGTCTCTTCGTTCTCGACCAACAGAAAGAATCCCGCGGGGTTTCGGTCGAGGATCTCGAGCGCGACCTCGACCATTCGATCGAGAGCAGGAGACCGCTCCGGTGCCAGAGCCATGTCGCGTTCGGCAAAGAGCCCTAACAAGCGATCTGTCGTGGGCAAATCGAGGGCATCCAGCTCTTGCTCGGACGTGATGTATGCGTGGGTACTTAGCAGCGACTCGAGGATCGGTGGTTTCCCGTCACGTGCTACCTGCGTGAAGAGCTCCCTGCCGCCACCCATGATGACGTCGACACCGCTGGCAGCGAATTGGCGCCCGGCCCCCAGTGCAGTCCGGCGGGTCGTATGGGCGATGAACGCCGCGGGGGTGGCGTCGCTGATCGTCGTCGTCGAGACTACCCCGGTGCTCATCCCTCGGTCTTCCGCTACGCTGAGGACGCTAGGGGCGGGCATGGAGTCGGGACCGACGCCTTGGGCACCAAAGTAGGTGCGCTTGCCGATCGCGTACGCCGTCGCCGATGCGGCGCTGCCGGTAAGGATATGGTCGGCTCCTCTTGTGTCGACCAAACCGGTGGCGGCAAAGTCTTCGACCGCGGGCCGGTCGACGACCAATCGCAGCGCGGCCCAGTGTCCAGCGCCTGCCCCGTCCGCGATGACGAGGATCACCCTAGTCGGCGCCTCGGTGGCGACCGTCGTCGGTGGGGGTGTAGACGTCGTCTGGCAAGCGGTGACCAGAGCGATCAGGGTAAAGGTGGTCCCGACTTTCTTCATGATGGCCCGCATCTTACGCACATTTCCCAGCCTTTGCACTGCCAGCCGATCAATCAGAGAACGCAGCAGGCGACACCAGCGGGACGAATCGGCAGGTTCCGGCAGTCTGTACCGACTGAATTCCGGTAGGCGTTTTCCGAAAGACCGTGAGGATCTGCGAGTCGCGATCACCAACTGGAATGACCAGCCTCCCGTTTGGGGCGAGCTGCTCGATCAACGGGTCTGGTGGCCCAGGAGCAGCGGCTGCGACGACGATGGCGTCATACGGGGCGGCATCCGGAAACCCCAAGGCCCCGTCTCCTTCCAAGTACGTGACGTTCGTGACCCCGAGGCCGGCGAGAGTTTGCTGCGCTCTGCCCGACAGCTCTGGGATTCGCTCCACAGACCATACATGCGAGGCCAGCTTGGCGAGAATCGCCGTCTGGTATCCGGACCCGGTCCCGACTTCCAACACGCGGCTGTGCCGGTCCAGTCTTGCCGCCTGCGTCATTAGGGCCACCACATACGGTTGGGAGATCGTTTGTGCGTGGCCGATGGCGAGTGGCCCGTCGTCGTACGCGCGTGGTTCGAGGTGTGCGGG
>SMVA01302777.1_pt1 | contig 12967 bp, 11 predicted proteins | sample 2456451 | NCBI WGS metagenome assembly SMVA01 (sample SAMN11095933, study PRJNA526329) | marine sediment metagenome | biome: Marine sediment; feature: Surficial sediment; material: Deep marine sediment; isolation source: Hadal surficial sediment | place: Pacific Ocean | collected 2014-05 | depth...
AGGGGAGACCTCCGGCCTGCCGCTGCCGCTGGGCGCCAATGCGTTGCGCAGCGATCTGGACGAGGACCGTCAGCGTTTGCTGGAGCGGTTGCTGCTGCAGAGCATCGACTACGCCCTGCAGCATCGTGCCGAAGCTCTGGACTATGCCGCCGGGTTCGGTCGCGGTCTGGACGCGGAACGCACCGATGAGTTCGTGGGCATGTACGTGAATGACTGGACCCGGGATTTCGGACCCCGGGGGCGCGAGGCGGTGCAGTTGTTTCTCGATCGCGGCCACGACGCGGGGTTCCTGCCCCACAAGGTGCGCGTGCAGTTCGTGGCTGCATGAGGCTCGAGGAGATCCACCGGAGCGGCAGGACTTCCTGGGTTGATGTCCCCGGCGGTCGGGCTCCTGCCCACCATGGTGACCCGGCGGCGGAATTCGAGGCCGCGCGCGGCGCTGCGGGCCTGGTGGATCGCTGTCATCTCGGCCGGTTGCGCATCGCCGGCGCGCAACGCCTTTCCTACCTGCAGCGCATCACCGCGCAGAACTTCGACGGGCTGGTCCCGCCTCGAGGTGTGCGCGCGGCCCTGTTGGAGCGTCGCGGCAAGATCATCGAGGTGATCAGCGCACACGCCCTGGACGACCACGTGCTGGCGCTCACCTCGGCTGCCCTGCGCGAGGAAGCGTGCGGCTGGATCCGTCGCTTCATCTTCCGCGACGACGTCCAGGTCGAGGACGTCACGGAGAGCACGGGACACTTGCTGCTGTTGGGACCGCACTCCGCCGAGGTGGCCGCCGCGTGGGCCGGAGACGCGGTTGCCGGGCTGGCGCCGTACGCCTGGGCGGCACACCGGGAGCGCCAGGATTGCATCGTCATTCGCGACGGCAGCGCCGCCTGGGAGGTGTTCCACGTGGTGGGGCCGCGCGATGGCATGGGCGACGTCTGGGTGGAACTGCTGCAGGCCGGACAGGAGCAAGGGCTGCAGGCGGTGGGGGAGGAGGCCTACCAGGCGCTGCGCATCCTGCGCGGGGTGCCGGAAGGCGGCAGCGAGATCGACGATCGGAGCAACCCCATGGAGCTCGGACTGCACGACGCCTACGATCTGAACAAGGGGTGCTATACCGGCCAGGAGGTGCTGGCCAAGATGGAGACGCACGACAGCGTCAAGCGCAGGCTGGTGGGGCTGGAATTCTCCGGCGAGGCCCTTCCCGAAGGCGTCGAACTGCGGCACGAAGCCGGCACGGTGGGCCGCATCACCAGCTCGGCACAGGTCCCGGGCTCCGGACGTGCTGTGGGGCTGGCGCTGGTGGCGCGCGAGCATGCGGCTGCGGGAGTGACGCTGCGCGTCGAGGGCGGGCCGGAAGCGCAGGTGACAGCACTTCCGTTTCCGGAGTGAACGGGGGCCGGCCGGCGATGCGCTTTGCCGCTGCCTGGTTACTGCTTTCCACCCTCCTGCTGTCGGTCCGCGGTGTGTCGGCGGCAGCCGACGCATCTCCCGCGAGTCTGCGCCTGCAGACCCGCGTCTCGGAGGTGTCCAACCTGGTGCACTGGGTGGACAACCTGGCCGGGACCTCCGTGGGGAAGACCATGCCCCTCTACCGGCGCTACTGGAAGCAGCGCTTCGGCGTGCCGGACGCCGGCGACAGGGAAGCGCTGGACGCTTTCGTGCGCATTCGACGCTTGCGCATCGGTGGAGGTGGCAAGCTGGGCAACCGCTCCGGCTGCCTTCCCATCGTGGAGACGGAGCTGAGCTGGCATCAGGTCTTCCTGGCCGAGGCCATGCAGGCCGACTCCCTGCAGGACTTCCTTCGCCGACTGAAGCCGTACCTGGAGGCCGAAGACCGCGCCGCGCTGGAGGCGGCACTGCGACGGTTCCAGGGTCGTTTCGGGGCGGTGTGGCGCGACCTGTCGCATGTGCGCCGCTTCGAGACGCGTTTCCGGGAGTTCCTCGACGACGGCAAGTTGCTGGGTTATCTGAACTCGCTGGCTGCCTTTCTGGACGTGGACCCGGCCGGCCTGCCGCCCATGCAGCTGTCCTTCATGGCGTTGCCCTCGGAGGGGCCCACCCACGCCGAGGCCGATGGGGATCAGCTGCTCATCGAGATCCGTCCCAGCGACCGGCCGCAACAGCAGATCCAGGTGGTGGCCCATGAGGCGGTGCATTTCCTCATGCGCCGCATGAGACCGGAGCAGCTTGATCTGCTGGCCGACCAGGCCTTCCGGCACGGAGAGATGGGACTGGTCCTGTGGAGCTACTTGTGGGAGGGCATCCCCACCGCCCTGGGACAGGGGCTGGCCGAGGCGACGCTGGCGCGCCGATCCTTCTCGCTGCGCCGCAGCTGGTACCACCGTGACGCCATCGACCGCTTCGCCAAGACCGTCTATCCGGTGCTACGTGACGCCGTCGCCGCCGGACGGCGCCTGCGCGACGGGGTCTTGCCCGAGGCAGCTGCGGCGCTTGCGGCGTCCGGAAAGTTCCGCGAGTTCCCCATGGCCGACGCGCTGAACGTCGCCGTGTTCGTGGCGGGCTCCGGCCTGGAGCCGCTGCGCGACCAGTTGCGGCGGCAGCTGGGGACCCGGGCGCGCGGCCTGTCGCTACCGTTCACCCTGGACGACCCGGTCGCCCGCACCTGGATGGAGCGCTACTCGTGCCTGCCCGCTGTGGTCCTGGCCCTGGGGGAGCAACTTCCGGCGGTGCAGGCGTTCTTGCAAAGTGCCGGCATCACGAAGGAGAAGCTCGACGCCGTGCGCCAGGCCGCCATTCCCGGCGGCCGTCTCGCCGTGCTTCCCCGCCCGGGAGGTGGTTATGTATTCCTCCTCGTCGCGCCGGACCACGCATCGGCCCTCGCTCTCATGGAGACCTTCACCCTCCAGCGCGGCCTTCCGGACTAGCTGCTAGCGCTTGCTGGCCCAGAGGGATTGCAGGACGGGGTCGGTGGGGTCCTCGGGGATCCAGCGGCCGTCCTTCCTGTGCAGCCAGTGTGCGGGGGGCGTCTGGCCTGACGGTTCACGGTCGCGGCCGGTGAGGTTCACCAGGACCGTGTCGTCGCGGGAGAGTTCGCCACTGCGGACCCGTTGGATGAGGCCCGCCAGTGCCGTGGAGGCGGAGAAGCACGGACTGATGTCCTCCAGCTGCTCCACCATCCGACGCGCCTCGCGGATCTCCTGCTCGCTGGCAGCAGTGAAGGAGCCGTTGGTCTCCTGCACGATGCGGCGCATGCGCGGGTAGGCTCCGGTGGGGTCGCCGCGCAGGATGGCCTTGGCGATGCCCGAGGGGTTGGCCACGATGTGATGCGGTTGGATGGTCTCGGAGCCCTCGTTCCAGGCGTGCACCATGGGTGAGCAGCTCTCCTGCTGCACGCATAGCATTCTGGGGAGCCGAGGAATTCGTTTCAATCCGTGCAGTTGCTGAGCCGCCTTGAACGTGCCGAAGACCCCCATGGCACTGGAGACCGCCTGCACGTACCAGTCGATGGGCTCCGGGACTTGCTCCACGGCCTCCATCCACGCGAGCTTGAGGCCTTCCCGGCGGCCGGGATTGAAGAAGCCGCGCTCGGAGACCAGGCCATGCTCCTCGGCGAAGCGGCCGGCAAACTGAAACGCATCCACGAATGTGGCGTCCCGTAGAACCAGATGTACCACCTGCTCGGTGGCAGGGATGTGCACGCGCTGGTGAAAATCCGAAGCGCTGCACAGGAACATGGTGAAGCCCGGGAAGCGCGTGATGGCCCGGGCGTACGCCGTAGAGCTGTTGCCGGTGGACGAAGTGGTGAAGCTGCGCACGCCGCACTCCCACAAGTAGGCCAGCGCCACGGCCGCCATGCGGTCCTTCGTCGAGCCACTGGGTTGGACGGTCTCGTTCTTGAGATAGAGATGCGACATGCCGAGCTTGGCGCCCAGCCTGCGAGCGTGGCGGGTCGGTGTGTAGCAAGCGTCCGCGGGCAGCAGTGCCGGATCCTTCACCGGCAGCAGGTCGCGGAAGCGCCGGTAGGGATTGGTGGACTGCAGCAGATGGACCTGGCGGAGATCGTAGTCGACGTCCACCAGGTCGCCGCAGGAATCGCAGAAAGGCACGAATCCATGGCGGAACGTCTTGTGGCAGCCCACGCAGGCGGTCGTCATGGCGGCTGCCGGAGCGGGCGCCAGGTTTTCCTCACCGACGGGCTGGTCCGTATTCGGCTTCATGGGATCACTCGGTGCTCTATTCAGGGGAGGAGCGTCGGCTCCAAGTCGCTGCACGACGCCACGGAGTATATCGGTTCGCATCCTCCCACACAACGGCCTCCATGGCGTAGAATCCGCCCTGAGTGAGCTGTGAGAGGATCCGGGATGAGCGAACCCAGCGGCGTCCACGTCTACTACACGCGCATCACCGAGGTACCTGTGGTGCGCTACCTGGACTGGCTGTCGGTCGAGGAGCGCGCCCGCTACCGGCGCTTCTACTTCGACGCGGATCGCGAAGTGTTCCTGATGGCGCATGCACTGGTGCGCTCGGTGCTGGGCGAGTGGGCGGGACTGGCGCCGTCCGCCCTGCGGTTTCAGACCGCGGTGAACGGCAAGCCGGCCGTGGCCGCCGGAACCTCCGGCGAGGAGATCCATTTCAACCTCTCCCACACCCGCGAGCTGGTGGCCTGCGCCGTGTCCCGCGCCTGCCCGCTGGGCGTGGACGTGGAGGGCATCGATGTAGAGCGGGATGTTTCGGGCGTGGCCCGCCGTGTCCTGTCGGAGACGGAGCACAGCGACTGGAACTCCCGTACCGGCGAAGCACGCGCCCGGCGCTTCTTCGAGTACTGGACCCTCAAGGAGGCGTACATCAAGGCGCTGGGCGTGGGCCTGGACCAACCGTTACGAGACCTCACGTTCACCATCCTGCCGGGCGGCCGGGCGACGGTATCCACGGCGGAGCACGGCCATCCGTGGCTCCTGAGGACCTACGAGCCGGTGAACGGAGTCCTCCTCTCGGTGGCACTCCGGCCGGAGGCCTCCGAGGTGCCCCTCCGGATCGAGGAGCGAACGCCCTGATCGGGACTGGCGCGGCGGCCTGCCGGCGGTGTCGTGAAACGACGCTTCCTCCGGGTGGCGAGTGGGAGTGAGACGGAATATATTTGGACGAGTACCCAGAGAATCGGAAAGGCGTGGCCGCTCCCGCGAACGAGACCGAAAGAGGTCGAACGCCGGGAGACGGTGGATGCTGTTTCCTAGAGAGCGAGGCCTTCATGGTATTCGGATTCTCCGCCCGACGGACGCTTGGTTTTTTCATCCTGCTGACGGCTTTCTGCTTCGCTCCGGCTTGGGGCCAGTGTGACGAGTCGGAGCTGGCGAACCATACGGGCGACACTCAGCTCGCCTGTCCCTGCTTCGTTGTCGGCGAGGAGGCCGGTTCGGTGTTCAACCTGCCTGCCGGGGACTTCCCCATCGAGATCCTGCGCGTCGGGATCTATTGGGGCTCTCTGTCCGGGGGCCAACCCGACAGCCTGGAACAGTCGATTCACATCTACGGCGCCGGCCTCCCCGATCCGGGGGCTCCCCTCTTCAGCCTGGATGCTCCGGTGCTCACCGACGGTGCCATCAACGAGTTCAATCTGGAGCCGCTGCCAGGAAAGATCATCATCAGCTCGGGACCGTTCACCGTCACGCTGGAATTCGCCAATTCGAACGTGGGCAATTTCTCCGCACCGTCGGTGGTAACCGACGGGAATGGCTGCCAGTCCGGCAAGAACGTACTCTTCGAGCAACCTGGTGTCTGGGTCGACCCCTGTCTGCCGGCGACGGGCCTCACCGGCGACTGGTTGTTCTACGTCGTGTACCGTCCGGAGAGCTGCGTCGTTGACCCATCGGGTAGCGTCCCTGACGGAGACACCGTGCCGGGAACACCCCTCGAGGTTGAGCTTTTTCTTGGTGGTCCCAATCTACTGTTGAGCTGGGGCAATTCCTGTAACGTGACGGATACTGACTACGAGGTGTATGAAGGATCCCTGAGTAACTTCTACAGTCACACCTCTGTTCTCTGCAGCACCAGTGGCGCCACGGGCGCCATCGTCTTGCCATCCATCGACAGCGCCTACTACCTGGTGGTGCCGAACAACGGCACACGCGAGGGCAACTACGGCGTGAATAGCTCCGGAGCCAATCGTCCTCCGGGCAGCGCGGCGTGCCTGCCGCAGGAAGTCGGTGTCTGCCCCTGAGCTAGCAGCCCGGTCTCCACCGGACTGCTAGGCAGCACCCTTGCCGCGCAGAACCGCCGGGATGGTCATCAGGAGAATCTTCAGGTCCAGCCACACGGACCAGTTCTCGATGTAGAACAGGTCGTGCTCCAGCCGCGCCTCCAGCGAGGTGTTGCCGCGCAACCCATGCACCTGGGCGAACCCCGTCATGCCGGCCTTGACGCGGTGGCGCAGCATGTAGCGCGGGAAGTGCTGGCGGAAGTCCTCGATGAATACCGGGCGCTCCGGCCGCGGACCCACCAGGCTCATGTCGCCGCGGATGATGTTCAGCAGCTGTGGCAGCTCGTCCAGGCTGGTCTTGCGCAGCAGCCGCCCCACCGGAGTCACGCGCCGGTCATCGGCGCTGGCGAAGCGCGCGCCGTCCTTCTCCGCCTTCTCCACCATGGAGCGGAACTTCAGGATCTGGAAACGCCGCCCGTCCAGGCCCATGCGTTCCTGCCGGTAGAGTGCTGGACCGCGTGAGGTGAGCCGCACGGTCACGGCGATGAGGGCCATCAGTGGCGCCAGGAGGAGGAGAGTGGCCATGGCCAGGGTGAGGTCCAGCAGCCGCTTCACCAGACCGTTCCATCCCCCCATGGGGCTGGTCTGCAGGGAGATGAACGGCATGCCCTCGAACTGAGCGATACCGCCACGCAGGCGGACATGGCGCACGAAGTCGGGGACCACCCACACATCCACCATGGCGTCATCCAGATGGTCGAGGATGGCACCCATGCACTCCTGTTCCTCGGAGGGAAGGGCCATGATCACCAGATCCACTTCCTGCCCTGCGATGGCCGACCCGAGACGGTCGTAGCCTCCCAGGATGGGCACGCGCCGGATCTTGCCCGAGGGTTCCGCATCCCCCGATAGCGCACCGACGAAGCGGTAGCCCAGCTCCGGCCGGGATTGGATGCGGCGCAGGACCTCGCGCGCCAGCTTGCCGGTTCCCACCAGCAGGATACGGCGCAACCCCGAGCCCTTGCGAGCCAGAGCCCGCTCCAGCAGGCGGAACCCGCCACGCTCCGCCACCAGGGCCAGGGTGGAGAGCGACCAGAACAGCACCATCATCACGCGGGAGAACGTGAACGGGCGGATGAAGAACATCAGGGCGAAGACCAGCAAGATGCCGAACGTGTGCACCTGGATCAATGCCGCGATCTCGTCGGCCAGCGGACGGTGGGTGCGTGTGACTCCGGCGTTGCCCACCTGCAGCACCACCGTCCAGATGACCAGGATCGCGCCGAGCAGCGCAAGATACGGACCGACGGGCGGGATGGGGGCCATCAGCGGGATGAGATCCATGCGAAAGCGCAGCACCCACGCCAGCAGAAAGCTCGCGACCAGCGTCAGCAGATCGGCACCCAGACGAGCCAGTTGCAGCAGTCGGGCGTGATGCTGGATCATGACGCGACCCCCTGCATGCTCGTCGCGTCCCGCACTGCCTCCAGGATCCGTCCGCGAAAGACCGAGCGCTGGTAGCCCAGAGCATGGCGACGGATGGCGGCAGCGTCGAACTGCAGCTCCATGCTCTCGAAGCGGTCGAGCGCCTCGGCCAGGCTTGCTGCGCTGGGCTGCGGGAACAGCACCCCGGTGGGTGCGTCCGAGCCGGCCGGGGCGATCACCTCGGGAACGCCGCCATCGTCCAGGGCGATGACCGGACGGCCGCACGCCATGGCCTCCAGTGGTGCGATGCCGGCATCCTCCACGCCGGGCATGAGCAGTGCACGACAACGCTGGTACTCCTGCACCAGTTGCGCCTCCGACACGCGCCCCAGGAAGGTCACCTCCGGACCGGCCAGGCGTTGCAGGCGTGCGCGTTGCGGACCCTCCCCGATGACGCGCAACCGGCGGCCGGAGCCGCGGAAGGCGTCCAGCGCCCGTTCCACCTTCTTGTAGGGCACCAGGGCGGCCACCAGCAGATAGTGATCTCCGGCGGGGTCGGCCCCGGGCTGGAACCGGTCGGTGTCCACGGGTGGAGGAATGACCCGGGAGGACCGGCCATAGCAGCGCTCGATGCGCCCGGCCACATGGTGCGAGTTGGCCAGGAACCTGGTCACTCCGTCGGCGGACGACGCATCCCAGCGGCGCAGCCTGTGTGCCGCGCTACGGGCGATAGGCAGTGGGATGCGGCTGCCGCTGCCGGGACCGAAGTAATCGTCAAAGCGATCCCAGGCATAGCGCATGGGGGTATGGCAGTAGCAGAGATGCACCGCACCGGGGTCTACCTCGACGCCCTTGGCCACGCAATGGCTGGAGGAGATCACCAGGGAGTAGCCCGAGAGATCGAGGGATCGGATGGCGCGGGGAAACAGCGGCAGGTAGTAGCGGTAAGCGTGTTCCAGGAACGGGAAGCGTTGCAGGAACGACGTCGTGCGGGGCAGTGCCTCCAGCGCGGGGGAGACCGAGCCCGGCAGGTGGAACAACGTGAACAGGTTCGCGCCGGGGAAGATCCCGGCCAGGACCTCCAGCACCCTCTCGCCGCCCCGCATGCCGGTGAGCCAGTCGTGCACCAGGGCCACACGCCGTGGTGCCTCGGGGACAGGATGTGCCAGGGCGGCTTTCATCTCAACTGGCCCCCCGTCCGGAGAGAACCGCCGGAATGGTGCGCAGCAGGATCTTCAGGTCTCCCCACATTGACCATGTATCGATGTAGCGCAGGTCCAGTCGCATCCACTCCTCGAAGTCCACCTGGTTGCGTCCGCTCACCTGCCACAGGCAGGTGATGCCGGGCTTCATGCTCAGACGGCGCCGTTGCCAGCGGCGGTAATGCGACACCTCCTCCGGCAGCGGCGGTCGCGGCCCCACCAGCGCCATGTGGCCGCGCAGCACGTTGAGCAGCTGGGGCAACTCGTCCAGGCTGGTACGGCGAAGAAACCATCCGATGGTCGTCACCCGGGGATCGGCGCGCATCTTGAACACCGGCCCGTTCATCTCGTTGAGGGCATGAAGATCGGTGCGTCGGCCCTCCGCGTCCATCACCATGGAGCGGAACTTGAGCATGCGGAAACGCCTGCCGTGCAGCCCGATCCGCTCCTGCACGAACAGCACGGGACCGCGCGAACCCAGCCTGATGAGCAGGGCGATGATCAGCCCGGGGGCGGCGCACACGGCCAGCAGCAGCGATCCCGCCACGAGATCCACCAGACGCTTCAGCCCCAGCGCGAGCGTACCGGGCTGGGTGGTGAAGGTGAGCAGCAGGCGTCCCTGGAATTCCTCCATGTGGGCGCGCGCGATGACGTGAGGGAATCCACCCACCGCCAGCCGCGCGGTGATCCCCAGGTCCTCGCACAGCAGGAAGACGTCCTCCAGCTCCTCCGGTGTCCCCGAGGAACGGGCGATGAGCACCTCGTCCACCACCTGGTTCTGCAGGATCTCCTCGAGCTGGGGGAGTCCTCCCAGCACGGACAGTGGGTGCGACGTATCGTCGGTAGCGGCGGCCACGTCCTCGTCCCCGTCTTCCACCAGCCCCACGAGATGCAGCCCCCAGGACGGATGGCGCTGGATGAGCCGGGCGAACCGCAGTGCTTCCCGGTTGGTCCCGAGGATCACCACACGCCGCAGTGCCATCCCGCGGCGCCGCAAGTGCTGCAACACGCCGCGCAGCGCCAGCCGTCCCGCGCACAGGAACAGGAAGTTCAACAGGGCGAACAGGACCAGGAAGGTGCGGCTGATATCTTGCAGCTTCAGCAGGTAGGCAGTGCCGACGATGAGGGCCATGCCCACCAGGTTGGCGCGGCCCAGATCCAGTGGCAGGCGCCGGAACGTGGCGAGCCGATGGGAAGAATAGAGCCGGAACGCCAGGAACAGCCCGGCCCAGCCCGGCAGGATCACCGCCAGGATCCACAGGTAGCGCTGCAGCGGGAACAGGGGAGCGGAGAACCACCCCGGCAGCCACTGAGGCAGCAGGCTTCCGCGCACGCCATAGGCGGCCAGGAACGCCAGCAGCACGGCCAGCAGGTCCAGGAGCACGGTCCCTGCGGACAGTAGATGATTGCGCGTCTTGATCATCGAACGGATCGCCCCGCGTCCAGCCGGAGATGCTTCCACTGGAATTTCACCCACGAGCGGAAGTGCTGGTATTTTCTCCGGTTCAGCACCCCCCGTCCAGACTCCCGGCGGTGCTCGTGGGTCATCGTGGCTTCGGGATGATAGACGACTTTCCACCCCTCGCGCTGCAGGCGCAGGCACAGGTCCACGTCCTCGAAGTAGAGGAAGTAGCGCTCGTCCATGATCTCCGGGCCCAGCGCGTCTCTCCGCAGCATCATGGCAGCCCCCAGGACCCAGTCCACCTCCCGGATCCCGGCGTGGTCCCAGTCCATCATGAGGTGGCGCCGTACCAGGGAATGGCGCGGGAACAGGTAGCGCAGCGGGGCCCGGCGCAGCAGGTAGGTGGCCCAGGTGTAGTGCCGCCGGCAGGAATACTGCAGCGAGCCGTCCGGGTTGAGCAGCCGGGGAGCCACCAGGCCCACGCCGGGGTCACGGTCCAGGTGCGCCCGCAGGACCTCCAGGGCGCCGGGGCCCACCACCACGTCGGGGTTCAGGATCAGCAGGTAACGTCCGGTGGCACGGTGGGCCGCCTGGTTCACGGCACGGGCATAGCCCAGGTTGCGGCGGTTCGCCAGCAGCTTCACCGCGGGAAACTGCCGGCGGACCAGGTCGGCGCTGCCGTCGCTCGAGGCGTTGTCCACCACCAGCACCTCCAGGCGAGACTCGCCGCCGGCCTCCTGCAGACTGGTCAGGCAACCTGGCAGCCAAGGTGAGGAGTTGTAGGCCACCACGGCCACACTGATCTCCGGCTCGTTGCGGCTCACGGAGCGGTCTCCGCCAGCGCTGGACGCGAGGCATTCAGCGCGTGGCGCAGCGCGCTGGTCATGACCGCGAAGCGATGTTCCCAGCTCTCGCCGGCCACTGACCGCTGCCGGCGTTCCACCGCGGCCGCTTGCCGGGGCTGCGACAGCCGGAACTGCAGCGCCTGGAGGAAAGGCTCACCTGCCGGCGCCATGTCCACCTCGGCCAGGTGGCGGATCTCCTCCATGGGTGTGGACACCACCGGCAGACCGGCGGCCAGGTACTCATACACCTTTACCGGATGGGTGCAGCGCACCAGCGGCGTATCGAGGAACGGGATCATGGCCACGTCCAGGGCGCCCAGATAGCCGGGCAGCTCCGCATACGGACGTGGGCCCAGCACATGCAGATTGGGCCGGCTGCGCACGCGAGCCGGCACCTCGGAGTCACCGATGAGGACGAACGAGGCCGCGGGGAAGCGCTCCAGTGCCGCCTCCAGCAGCTCCCAGTGAAACCATTCGCGCATCGCCCCCACGTATCCCACACGCGGCCGCGGCAACGAGGCGATATCCACCGGCTGCGCGGCTCTCCGGCTCTCCCGGGCGAACCACTCCACGTCGCCTGCGTTGGGGACGTAGTGCACCGGCGCTCTCCTCCCGCTGCAGCGCTGCACCAGCGGGCGCGACGACGCGAACACCAGATCCGCCGCGTCCAGCAAGCGGCCCTCCGAGGCCGCCAGGTCCGCCGGCGCATGCCGGAACTCGGTGATGGCATCGGCGCAGTCGTAGACCAGCAGGCGGTGCGGCAGTCGCCGGATCACCTGCAGGATCAGGTCGCTGGGGAGATACACCCAGAGGATGGGATTCACCATGTCCCGGGCCGCCAGCAGGCGGCGCAGGTCGCGCAGCAGCAGACGGGTGTTGAGACGGCGCACCGGCCCCATCTGATGGTAGGGCAGGACCAGCGGCGAGTAGATTCGCAGGTTGTTCGCAACGACTTGTCCTCTGGGTTGTGACAGGGCCCGGGCGGCGCGCCCCACCCGCCGGCCCATGCGGCGCAGGTCCTGGGCGGACAGGAGGTTGGGCGCGCGCATCCCCGGCGTCTCGACGAACAGCACCTGATGGCTGCGGGCGAACCGCTCCATCAGATGATGGTGGCGCTGTCGCCAGCTTCCCCATTCCACGTTGGAGAAGCACACGAGGGAGTTTCCTGCCAAATCGGGCACGCTGGAATTGTAGCACCCGCCGAAAAGGAGTCGGCGCGATGGACGACCAGCTGACTACTCTAACCTCCAGGCGACGAGTGGACGATCTTGGTGGTCCGGCGAGCGGGAATATAGCCGGCCAGGGCGGCAACCAGGAACAGCACCATGCTGACGCCGGCGGTAGGCCAGCGGATCGACCCCGGTAATGCCCTACAGGCAGGACTGCAGTCCGAGGCCCACCGAGACGGCGAGCGCCATGCCCACCGGAATACCCACCGTGGCCAGTCTCAAGCTGCGTCTGAGGATGAGCGGCATGATACTGCAATAGCCTGCTGGCCCCTGTGATCACCCGGCCAGCCCCTTGGAAAAGTTGACATTTTGGCCTCCTCTTGACAGAATAGCTAGGTTTCTTACCATCCTAATGTCCACCTAGACCGCGGCAGAACGGCGAATTCCATGACGAAACTTGGCCTGAACCTCAGACGAATCCGCAAATCGAATGGGCCGTCTCTCTCGATGGCCGGTCAAGAGGCTCTCCTGCAGGAGCAGAGCCTACGCACATTGAGAATCGCCGCCCTCCTTTCGCAAGTGACAACCAAGAGGCGATACGGCCTGAAGAGCAAGCTGTCGGAGCTCCCAGATACCTGATCGCCGAGGAGTGAGAGTATGGGACCAGTACAACGATGTGAAAACTACAATCACGGGCGATCGAACGCGCCAGTCCGCTGTTGCCCGTCCTGCGGTGGTGTCGTCAACCAGAATCTGGCCATCAAGAAATGCGCCCA
>SMVA01073663.1_pt1 | contig 12966 bp, 10 predicted proteins | sample 2456451 | NCBI WGS metagenome assembly SMVA01 (sample SAMN11095933, study PRJNA526329) | marine sediment metagenome | biome: Marine sediment; feature: Surficial sediment; material: Deep marine sediment; isolation source: Hadal surficial sediment | place: Pacific Ocean | collected 2014-05 | depth...
CCCGGTTGCCAATCAACCGTTAGCAAGTTTACTTGACACAATAAAAACCCCGGCGGAGCCTGTGAAGCCGTTGAGGTTATTGTCGTTCAATATTCAAGTTGGCATCAAAACCTCGGCCTACCGCCAGTACTTCACCAAGGGTTGGAAGCATGTTTTGCCGCATGAATCCCGGGAGAGAAATCTGCGCAAGGTCGCCAAGCTGGTGTGCGACTACGATCTTGTCGGTCTGCAGGAAATTGATGGTGGCAGTCTCCGCAGCGGGTTTGTAAACCAGGTCGAGTTTTTATCCCATGCTGCAGATTTTCCCTACTGGTATGCCCAGCTCAATCGCGATTTAGGGCCGTTTGCCCAACACGGGAACGGGCTGTTGAGTCGCATTCAACCCTGCGCCCTGGAAGATCACAAGTTGCCGGGAATGATCCCCGGGCGCGGAGCGGTGTTTGTGCGCCTGCCTTATGCGGGGGATGAAATAGTGGTGGTGATGTTGCACCTGTCGTTGGGCAAGCAATCACGGCAACGGCAGCTGGCCTATATTGCCGAGCAGGTAGCCCATGAGCGGCAGGTTATTATCATGGGGGACATGAATACGCAGATGAGCCAACTGCTCAATGATTCACCCCTGAAGAGGCTCAACTTACAGCCGGTGGACGATGTCCGCCCGACGTATCCTGCCTGGCAGCCATCACAGGCTTTGGATCACGTACTGGTCTCTTCAGATCTTGTGATCAAAGACTATCGTGTACTCAACTGCCGCCTGTCCGATCATTTGCCGATTGCCGTCGAAGTGACCGCACGCGAGCGGCCACCGATTCAATAGCAAGCTAGCGACCAGCGCCGCCGACCGCTATGGTGCTACCAGCCACTTGCGGAACTTCACAGGCGGTATCCAATAGCTCTGGATATTCGTCCCGATAAGACGATTCACAGAAAGCGATAACGGCCTTGGCTCGCTCAATGATGTAAGCACGAACGTCTTGTGCGTCGGCGTTATTCAATGCATGACTGAAGCTCGGCATACCTTTTTCTGTGTAGGCTCCGCCAAGGACGATGGCATCCCACAAATTGTGTGTATCTGCGTTTGAGTACATGAGGTTGGCGATTGGACCCGCGGTGCCTACCCCCGGGCCATGGCAAACCGCACAGTACAGATGAAACAGATCTTGACCATGACGTTGCTGGTCGTCGGTGTAGTCCATCGCTGGTGGTGTCGGCACCGCCAGATAGGTCACCTCAGGCTCGGGTAAGACCGCTTTGCCACCCAATTTGTAAGTCAGTATGCGACCATTACTGAGCACATTGTCACGGTGTCGGGGTGCGCCTGAAGCGAGACCATAAGCACCGCCCCAACCAGCCACTACGGTGATGTACTGCTCGCCATCGATACTGTAGGTGATCGGTGCGGCAATGATGCCAACGTGTACCGGGCTCTCCCACAAAAGTTTGCCACTGTCGGCCGCGTAGGCTGCGAACTGTCCATCGGCGCGACCTTGAAAAATCAGGTTTCCGGCTGTGGATAGCAAGCCGCCGTTCCAGGCGGTGGCATGTTGCACTCGCCAGACTTCGGTTTGGCTGACCGGATCCCAGGCCGCAAGGAAGCCCTTGATGGCTTGTAGATTGTCGATATTTTCTTCCGCTGAAGGTGGTGGTGCGGATTCGCGGAAATCGATACCAAGATTCCAGTCTTTTGGAGAATGTTTAAAAGCGTTGTCCTGGGCATAGTCGAAGCGTAAATCCAGCGCAGGTATGTAGACCAGACCGGTGCCCGGATGATAGGTCATCGGGTGCCAGTTATGGCCACCCAGAGGCCCAGGCTTTATGCGCTTTTTCTCGTTGGCATAGTGGGCTTCCGGGTTCTCCACAGGCCGCCCGGTTTCCTGGTCAACATGGGTCGCCCAGGTCATCGGTACGTAAGCTTCGGCGGATATAAAATCGCCATTAGTACGGTCAAGCACATAGAAGAAACCGTTTTTCGGTGCCTGCATGATGACTTTGCGCGGTTGGCCTTGGATCTCTATGTCCGCCAGGATCATATGTTGCACGGCGGTGTAGTCCCAAGTATCGCCGGGGGTGGTTTGGTAGTGCCAGACTCGCAGGCCGGTATCGGGGTTGAGCGCGACGATTGACGATAGAAACAGATTGTCGCCGCCGCCCGGGCTGCGGATATAGCGGTTCCAAGGCGCGCCGTTGCCAACGCCGATGTACAGTAGATTCAATTCCGGGTCGTAGGCCATTGAGTCCCATACTGTGCCACCGCCGCCGACTTCCCACCATTTGCCACCACGCCAAGTGGTGGCGGCGAGTTCCATGTCTTCACTTTCGAAGCCGTCTGCAGGATTGCCTGGTACGGTATAAAAGCGCCACACTTGTTCGCCGGTTGCGGTATCAAACGCGGTGACGTATCCGCGCACGCCATATTCGGCACCGCCGTTGCCGATGATGACTTTGTCTTTAACGATGCGCGGGGCACCGGTGATGGTATAGGGGCGGTCCGGTAACAAGGTGTTCACATCCCACACGGGAACACCGGTACCGGCATCGAGTGCAATCAGACGGCCATCAATGGTGCCGATGTAAATTTTACCTTTCCAAGCCGCGACGCCTCTGTTGACGACATCGCAACAGGCATAGCGGCCCCATGAGCGAGGCACTTCCGGGTCGTATTCCCACAACAGTTCACCGGTTTTGGCATCGTGGGCCCAGACCACCGACCATGTGCCAGAGGTGAACATAACGCCGTCGATCACAATGGGCGTGGCTTCCAGACCGCGCTTGCTGCCAGTATCCCAGTACCATTGCAGGCCCAGGTCGGCGATGTTTTCCTCGTTGACCTGATTTAGCGGGCTGTGGCGCTGTTCGTCATAGGTTCGGCCGGTGCTTAACCAGTTACTGGGATCTGCCTTTATGATGCGGGCGCCATCCACGTCGGCGGTACTTTGCTGAATGGCTTGCGCGCGACTGGACACGGGTTGAGTCTGCGCTGATGCGGCATCCCCTTGAGGTGAAGTAGCGACAGGATCGGAGCAAGCCGACAGTAGCGCTGTGAAGACAAACAGCGCACCAGCGCGCTTCATACCCTTATTCATAAAGGATCTCCTCCCATTATTCTCGATGGTCGAGAGTGTAACCAGGTGTGGCGGCAAAGACACGCTGGAACTAAAAGATCAGCCTTTTTGAGCTCCTTTTAGAATTTGACTGTCTATGCAGCAGGTGCCGCGCTAAATGAGACCTGGGTCTCGCAATTTTGACCGCCTAGCGGTGAAAATAATGCTGTTAGGTTGCTTGATTGGATGAAATGGATTTTCGCTTTTCTCAATTTGAAATATTAACAGGTGCTGGCACGCTTCTGGTTTGCTTGTTTTTCGTCTGTATATTTACCGAAGTGTCCGCTCTGGAGAATGCCATCGGTGCTCAAGTGACGGCACAAGTGGAGAGCAACGATCTGTATTGGTCCAGTGTCGAGGTGGACGGTCAATCCATCACCTTAAGTGGTGCCGCGCCGGACGTGCCGGCAAAACGGGCTGCTGAAGAACGCGCCCGAGCCGTGCCAGGTGTGGTGGCCCTGGAAAACAACATCCAAGTAATCGGTGAAGCCGGTAGTTGCCAGCAACAGCTCGACGACTACCTGGCCAAACAACCCATCGAGTTCAAAAAAGGCAAGGCAGATGTGGCGGAATCCAGTTTCCACTCATTGGGCATGTTGGCGATGATCGTACGCAGTTGCGATACTCAGATTGAGATTGCCAGCCATACCGACGACCGCGGCGACGCTGCGGTAAATCTGTACTTGAGCAAGCGTCGTGCCGAGGTAGTGACCAAGCATCTGGTTAGACATGGCGTCAGTTCCACCCAGGTTCGTGCCAAAGGCTATGGTGAAAGCCAACCCATAGCGGCCAATGACGGCCAAGCTGGTCGAGAAAAAAACCGGCGTATCGAATTTCGCGTTCTTGGAGGAACGGCATGATTTTCTTGATCGCAAAAATATTCATCTATTTGTTGCTCGCGGTAATCGTCGGTGGCGTGGCGGGATGGTTGTTCCGCAATTTGAACGCTCAGCGAGCGGAAGAATCTGCTAACAGGGCGGTTAACGACGCCAAGTCGAAGGTCCCGCAATTGGAATCTTTACTGCGCGGTCGTGACGAGCAAGTGACTAAACTCAAAGATCAGCTGCAGGAATATAAAGCGCAATTGAGCGAACAGGACCAGGCGCTGAGAGACAATGAACAGCAATTGCGAGAACAGACCCGCCAGGCCAATCGATGGCAGCAAAGTGCGGAGGCTGCGCGCTCTGGTACGGAGGCAGGTGAAAGCATAGATTTCGACATCGCCGGAAACGACACGGGCGATTCCAACGAGCTGATCGCGGAGCTGTCCAAGGAGATTTCCCGGCTTAAGACTCGCCTTGAACAAGCGTCGAAGCAAGCCGTGAGCGCCGGTAGAGCGGGTGATGAAGTGCTTTTGCAGGTTGAGGTCGAAACCCTGCGAGGACAACTTGCCACGGCTGAGAGCAATCTTAAGATAGCGACTGCCGATCTTTTGCACGAACAGAACAAGGTCACAGATCTGGAGCGCGAACGGGAATTGCAGAACAAATCTCTGCAGGTACTGCATCAACAGTTGGATCTGGAGCGAACGCGACGCGTCGCAGCAGGCTAATCTTGCTGCGCGGCCTGGTTTCTCAACCTGCGTAGACTACTTTTACTCGACCAGACTATCAGCACAATCAGTAGATAGGCAGACGCGGCATACAGAACCGCCGGCCCTGCACCCGTGCGTTGCGCCATCGAGCCAAGGAACAATCCACCGAGAGGGATGAGGCTGAAGCCCATGGTGTGAATACCCATCACCCTTCCGCGCAGGTCATCGGGAACGCGCATCTGCATGATCGTCATGGAGATGATCATGTACATCGAGCTGAAAGCCGAGGCGGCAAAGATGCCCAGCAGCGCCCCGGCAAACCAGCCCGTGCTTGCAGCCAGCACAAAGCCCGCCAATGCCACGACCGACAAAGCTGCACCCGCAAACATGTATTGACCGATCGGTTTTTGTTCATCCATCGAGCCTACGACCAGTGTACCGACTATGGAGCCAACGCCTCCCGCAGACAGCAGGTAGCCATAGCCCTGCTCTGCCATATTCATCAGATCGACAAATATCGGTAAAATCTGGACATAAGATTGTGACAGGAACATACCCGAGAAGGTTAGAGCGATCAGCCATTTGAACAGGGCGTTGTGCCAGATGAACAGGATACCCTGGGCTAATTGTTGTAAAGGTGAGTGATCGGTGGGATCTGGTAGCTTCACATGAATCTTTGAAATGACAACAAACATGGTAAAAAAGCCCAGCGCGCTGAGAGAAAAGATCAGCCAGGTGTCGGCAGCATAGATCAGCACACCACCCAGAGCAGGCACGGCCATGCGCGTGGATTGCCAGATAAAGGAATTCAGTGCAACCGCGCTGATAAATGCAGAACGCTCGATCAGGTGTGGATAGATGGCCACCCGGGCAGGCCAATCGAGGCCGGTAATCAACGAGAACACCGCGGCAATGGTAATGACCTGCCAGACCTCAATTGCGCCGGAAAAGTCCAACCATGCCAGCACTAACAATAAAATGGTGATCAGCATGGAAGTTGTGCGCAGTATCTGACGTTTGTCGAAACGGTCTGCAATGACGCCGCCAAATAGCGTCATACAGATGTTCGGTATCGAAGCCGCTGCGCCGAGCAACCCCAGTTGCAGGGCCGATCCTGTGAGTTCAAAAATCAGCCAACCCTGGCCGAGGACGATTAATTGCGTTGCGCCGACCGAGGCGAAGGAGGCAAACCAATAACGCCGGTAGGCGGCGAAACCCAGGGCAGGATAACGCTCGAGAATGCTTGTTGTGATGCCAGACATTGAACACGTTTAACAGGCTCGATTGATGCACAACAAGTGTTAGGGTTGGTTTGTTGGGATCGGGTTAGTGAGTGAAGCGTTGAAGAGAAGCAGTTTCTCTGTGTTGTGGTGCTTGGTATTCGTCTCGTCTACGCAGGTTCAACTTTCGTGGGCGCAAGAAGGCATGAACGAACAAGGTAAGAGCGAACAAGTTAAAGCAGACGCAACAAGCCGCTGGTTGGATGCAAGCATCGAAGATTTGCAGGATTCGATGACGGCAGGTGATTTGTCTGCACAAAAATTGGTGCAATTCTATCTGGCGCGCATAGAACAATATGACCAGCAGGGTCCGAGTTTGAATGCGGTACAAACTCTCAACAGCCAGGCATTGAGCGAAGCCGCGGCGCTGGATAGCGAACGAGCGGAGCAGGGACCACGCTCCCTGTTGCATGGTATTGTTGTACTGGTCAAAGACAATTATGAAACCGTAGGCATGTCCACTACGGCCGGGTCCATCGTGTTTGAAGGGTTTGCGCCAGACCGCGATGCGCACCTCGTTGCGCAACTAAAAGCCGCTGGCGCCATCATCCTGGGCAAAACAACCATGCATGAGTTCGCCTACGGTATCACCACGGTGGGTTCGCGTTTCGGTGCCACCAAAAACCCCTATGACTTAGGGCGTAATCCCGGCGGCTCCAGCGGTGGCTCGGGCGCCGCGGTTGCGGCCAACTTCGCAACCCTGGCAATGGGTAGCGATACCTGTGGCTCGATACGTATTCCGGCCGCGCATAACAACCTGGTCGGCTTGCGCGGCACCCAGGGCTTGAGCAGTCGGCGGGGTATTGTGCCGTTATCGAGCACTCAGGATATAGGTGGTCCCCTGGCACGCTCGGTGCGTGAGCTGGCAATTGTGCTGGATGTGGTCGCGGGTTATGACCCCGGTGATGCTCAGACCGCAGAAAGTTTCGGCCAGTTACCCGAGCACTATCTCGACGCGGTGCAAGTGCAACGCGGCGCTCGAATTGGCGTGCTGCGAGACTGGTTGGTGCAAGACGCGCAGGACGAAGATGTCGCCAAGGTCATCCGCGAAGCTCTGGCACATTTACACGAGCATGCCGATTGGCAGGTGATAGAGATAGAATCGCCGCGGGTCAACGAAGCATTGCAACGGCCGATGAATGGCCACTTCGTGCTGATCTACGATTTCAAAACCGATATCAACGCCTATCTGCAGGCTAACCCGGAAATCGGCATTGCCGATATCGACGCCTTGCTTGCCGATGGCAGAAGCCACGCTGACATCTTGCCATCGCTGCAGGCTTCTGCCGGCATGACGGAAGAATCTGAGATCACCTATCTAGAGGAGTTGGCGCAACGTCGGGTGGTGCGCCAGGCATTGTTGGCGTTGATGAATACTCATAACCTGGATGCGTTGGCCTATCCGACGATTCGCCGGGTCGCGGCCCCAATAGGTGAAGAGCAGCTGGGCACGAACTGCCGACTCTCTGCCAACTCCGGGTTACCGGCTATATCGGTACCTGCCGGATTTGCAGGTGGTATGCCGGTAGGCTTGGAACTTCTGGCAGAGAGTTGGAGTGAGCCGAAATTGTTGAATCTGGCTTATACCGTTGAGCAGTTGTTGGCACAGCGTCGGCCGCCCGCCGCAACACCTTGAGCCGACAGGTGAGCGAACTCGCGTTTTCCAGCGCCGCTGAAAGAAACAGTGCACCGATACTCGAGGTGCTGAAAAACGAACTTCCGTCTGCAGGCCGGGTGCTTGAGATTGCCAGTGGCAGCGGGCAGCATGTGGCGTTTTTTGCCGGCGCGCTGCCCGGCCTGCAATGGCTGCCGTCGGAGCCAGATGGCGACATGCACGCGGCCATCGTCTCGCGCACCGCCGCGTTGGCAAATGTTGCCGCGCCGATCCACCTCGATGTCATGCAAGACTGGCCAGACATTGAAGTCGATGCGGTGATCGTTGCAAATCTATTGCACATCAGCCCTGCGGCCACCCTGCAAGCACTTTGCGCAGGCGCTGGTCGGGTGTGCACAACAGGTGTGCTGCACATCTATGGGCCGTTTAAACAAAATGGTGAACATACCGCCAGCAGTAATGCCATATTTGATGCCTCCCTGCGTGCGCGTAACCCACTATGGGGAATTCGTGATCTGCAGGATGTGATTGACACCGCTGCGCGAAATGGCTTCGTCCTGCACCGGCAGCAAGCGATGCCGGCCAACAATTTTTCCTTGTCGTTCAGACGCGAGCCGACGGATCAATAGTGGGGTGGTGCTGGCTCGTCCTTTAGATCCAGCAAGGCGGCATCTTCGTTGTTGCCTTGTATCTGCGCAATCAGCAACTTTAGTTTTTTGTCGAGCAGGAACACCCGACGTTGATGCACGACGAGCTCATCATTGAGCTTTGTTATGGTCTCGTCCTGAAACTCCAAGCGAGTTTCCAACTCGGTAATTCTGATTTCGATCGGGTTTGCGCTCATCTTGTACTCTGTGTAGATCCGTTATGGCAGTTGTTGGGTCAGAAACCGTAGCTGGTTTTCGCCCATGACCAGGCGAATGTCGTCGTTGGACAAACCGCTATCCTGTAGTGCCTGAGTTAACAGGTTGAGTTGGGCGGTATCAAAGGTGACGGTGGTCGTGCCATCATAGTCGGAACCCAGCGCGACATGTCGTGCTCCGATTAAACCCACAGCATAAGCAATTGAGCGGGCTACACCTCGTGGTGTGATATCGCATACGGCGTCCCAGTAGCCCACGCCAACCAGACCGCCTGCTGCGGCAATGCGTGCAAGTTGTTCATCGGCGAGATTGCGCGGACTATTACAGGTGCCTTGGATGCCGGTGTGTGAGACCACCACCGGATTGGGGTTGATGGCCAGGACATCATCTACCGATGCCGGCGATGAATGCGCGACATCTATGATGAAACCCATTTCCACAGCGGCGCTTACCACGGCTTTGCCGAAGTCCGTAAGCCCTTGTCGCGACTCACCGTGGAGAGAGCCACCCAGACGATTATCAAAAAAGTGATGCAAGCCCAGCATCCGATAGCCGGCCTGCCAGAGTTTTGCCAGATTGGCAATGTTTCCCTCCAGTGGGTGAGCACCTTCGGTGGCCAGCAGGGTCGCAACCTGACCTGGCTTATGTTGGCTCAGGAAGATAGTCAGTTGTGCCGCAGAGGTAATGATGAAGAGTTGCTCATGGGTGGCTGCGGCGCGGTGTAATTTCTCGCTTTGATACAATGCTCTGTGCAGCAAACTGTCCCAGGTTTTAACTGGCCACAGTTGCAGCATGGCCAGCAAGGTGATGTTGTCATCTGCGCTGGCGGAATTACTTTCGTAGTTTTGCCCTCTGGGGGATTTCGTTACGACACTCATCACCTGCAGAACCACACCGCCGTCTTGCAGTCGCGGCAGATCGACGTGCCCGATGCTGCTGCGCTCAAGTAAATCACGCTTCCACAACAAGGTATCTGCGTGGAGGTCAGCAATGCGTAGAGACTTGTGCAGAATTTTTGCGCTATCTGTCAACGGCCATTCGTTGTCTCGCAGGACGACGTTCTGCTGGTCTTCCAGAATTGAAGGTGCTGCGAATAGTGTAACAATACCAAGCACTACCAGGGTCAGGGTTGCATGGATAAGACCTTTCTTCATCGCTAAGCTTTACTCTCGTTGTTCACAGCCACCTATTAGGGAGTCTCTGGATATGCCAGATATAGGCCAGCGTCGGTACATGCCGTTACAAACCTTTGCGAAACAGGGTTATGACCGGGACTGATTACCAGGGTTTTATCCTGCAGGCGACCTATCGTATCCATCACGGTATACCGGTTGTCTACTTGTTCGGTCGACTCTGCGACGGTCGCACGTTCATGGTACGCGATTACAATCAGACGCCGCATTTTTATATCGATGAGCAACAAACGCGACGCCTTTTATCAGGCAACGGGGCCTCAGGGAAGGTTGCCGCAACCAGTAAAACTAATTTTGCCGGCGCGGCGTTGGCAAGGGTCGAGGTGTCGGTGCCCGGTGATGCACCGGCGGTGCGCGATGCGCTGCACGCTCAGGGCATTGCAACCTATGAAGCGGATGTGCGTTTTGCCATGCGCTACCTGATAGACCGTGACATCAGGGGCGGTGTGCAGATTAGCGGCGAAGCCCAAGCCGGGCAGGGTACCGACCTGATCTTTGATAACCCGCTGCTTGCACCGGCCGAGGTAGAGATTCAAGCCAGGATACTGTCCTTCGATATTGAGACCAACGGACTGGCGGATGAGTTGTTGGCCATTGCCTGCTACGGCGAGGGCATTGATGAAGTGGTGGTGGTAGACCCTGACGGTCGAGATCTGCCTGCACGCGCAATCGGTGTGCGCACGGAACGTGAGGCGCTGGTCTATTTTGCGGATCTCGTACAACGATTGGATGTCGATATTTTAACCGGTTGGAACGTCATCGATTTCGATTTGTCCGTGCTGAATCGGATTGCGCAACGGCTCAAATATGATTTCCAGCTTGGCCGCGACCGAGGCGCCATGCGCATTCGTCCCGCGGCAGGCTATTTTGGTAGTGGCAGTGTCAACATCCCGGGGCGCCTGGTATTGGACGGATTGGATCTATTGCGCGGTGCATTCGTCAGAATGGACGAATATTCGTTGGATGCAGTCGCTCGCGAGGTGCTTGGCGAAGGCAAGACCCTGGGCGGCGAGGGTCGTGACAAAGTTGCGGAAATTCTTGATACCTATGCCAATGATCTGGTGGCGTTCACCGACTACGCGCGTACCGATGCCAGACTTGCCCTGGAAATTGTCGAACGGCTGAAGTTGATCAAGCTGGCGTTTGTGCGCTCGGCGTTAACCGGGATGCCGCCAGACCGGGTTGCGGCCAGCATCGCCTCGTTCGATTTTCTTTACCTCAGCGCTTTGCACAAGCGCGATATTGCTGCGCCCAGCGTTAACCAGGCAGGACGCGAACGCATCGCGCAAGGTGGCGGTGCGGTGTTCGAGCCTACCGTAGGCATTCATCACAATGTCTGGGTGTTTGATTTCAAGAGCCTGTATCCCAGTATTATCCGCACCTTCAACATCGACCCGCTTGGCTTTCAGCGCGCGCTTACACAGGAAAATGTGATTCGGACCTACGATGGCACAGCGTTTGCCACCGGCGACAGTATTCTGCCCGGCATGTTGGACCAGTTATTCCCTCAACGTGCACAAGCCAAAGCCGACGGTGATGAGATCGCGTCTCAGGCCATCAAGATCTTGATGAATTCCTTTTACGGCGTGCTCGGCACCTCAGCATGCCGTTTCTATAATCCGGCCATAGCAAATGCCATCACCAGCCAGGGACGCTACCTTTTGGGCTGGAGCAAGCAGTGGTTTCAAGCACGCGGTTATACGGTGCTGTATGGCGACACGGATAGCGTGTTCGTATCCTCGGCTATGGACAGTGCTGCCGAAGCCAATGCTCGGGCGAACGAGTTGGTGGATGCCTTTAATCGCGAACTTAGCCAGCATTTAAGCACTACCGCCAAGGTCGACAGCCGCCTGGAACTCGAATTTGAAAAACTTTATACCAAACTGTTTTTGGCCAGGGTTCGTGGCGGTTCTCAGGGTGCGCGCAAACGTTATGCAGGCCAGCGTTTTGGTCGTGACGAGCTGGAGTTCGTCGGCATGGAAGTTGTGCGCCGCGATTGGACCGAGCTGGCCAAAGAAGTACAGCGCAATTTATTTGAACGGTTGTTCACCGGTGATGAGGTCGTGACGTACCTGAAATCCATTGTGGCTCAATTGCGCGCCGGTGAGCTGGACGACCTGCTGGTATACCGCAAGGGTTTGCGCAAACCGGTATCTTCTTACACGGCTAATGTTCCTCCCCATGTACAGGCAGTAAAAAAGTCTTCCGCGCCGGCGCCAAGGGTGGTGGCCTATGTGGTTACCGCGAGCGGACCGGAGCTGGTCAGCGAGCTGAGTGGTCCGCCGGATCGCGAGCACTACCTGCAGAAACAGATCATGCCGGTGGCTCTACCGGTGCTGGAAGTTCTAGGTCTCGACTTTAACCAGGTGACCGGGGATGACCGGCAGATATCTCTCTTTTAGGGTGATCCAGGGCTACGCTGCAGCTTGCAGTACCTGATCGATAACGTGTCGTGAAGAAGCGACGATGGCGGGATTTTTATCGAAATAGTATGGCAGCGCAATCAACGCCACAGACAGCGCCCAGCCTTTTCCTCGCAGCCAGGTCGCCTCATCGACACGCATGGCTGAACGAAACTCGAGGCGGCTGGCGTCGCTGAAAAGATTCCAGGCGACGATCAGATCGCAGGCCGGGTCGCCCACACCCATCAATCCCCAATCGATAACGCCACTCAGCTTGCCCCCGGTGTTGAGCAGATTGCCGGCATGTAGATCACCGTGCAGCCACACAGGTGGGTGCTGCCAGACAGGTACGCGCAACATGGCGCGCCAGGCCTGGGAGACCGCAGCGCGATCGATGAACTCGGGGCATGCCTGAATCGCCGCAACCACATCGGTGTTGCGCTGAGCCAGCTCGACGCCTCGATAGTTGTTGTGCTGGCCGGCCAGCGGACCGCCGGCAGGGTCGATCTTGTGCAACCTGTCGACAAAGTGTGCGAGGCTCGTTGCGGTTTGCTCTAGGTTGTCGAATTCTGCAACGCTCGCGTCCTGGCCTTGCAGCCAACTATAGACCGACCAGCTGCGCGGAAAGAGTGAACTTGCCTTGCCGTGTGCCAGTGGCGTGGGGAGGTCCAGTGGCGATGACATCTCGCTGTGCAGTTGTGCCGCCAGCACCGGTAGCCACATTTGTTCCTTATCTACCTGACCGCCGGCCCACTCGACCCGGGGCAAACGGATGATCCTATCGGCACCCAGGTGAAATAGAGCGTTGTCTGTACCGGTGGAGTTGATCGCCGTTATCGGCAGATGACGCCACTGCGGAAACTGTTCGGCAATGAGCCGGCTCGCAAGTAGCGGCTCGAAGTTTTGCATTTAGAGGAAGTTGTTCGGCCAGATCATGGTGCGCCACATATGTGCCGATGGGCTCTCGTCAAAGCCGAG